>Ga0265294_10009483_pt1 | contig 11222 bp, 12 predicted proteins | sample MunlanPumphouse3_FD_192504 | JGI IMG/M metagenome (GOLD analysis project Ga0265294, IMG submission 192504) | Groundwater microbial communities from a municipal landfill in Southern Ontario, Canada - Pumphouse #3 | ecosystem: Environmental > Aquatic > Deep subsurface > Groundwater | place...
ATAGAAACCAAAAAAGACACAAAAGGTTTCTTAAGTAAACTTCTTTTAGGTTCTGAGGCTACAGATAAGCTTTCAGAAAAGCAAAAGGCATTAAAAGAAGCGGCATCGTTCGCCTCTGGTGGTGAGGCTAAACCTTTAACCGACGCTGAATTAGATGCTTTAGTAGCAAAAATGGCTGCTGAAGATAAAGCTATTACTACGTCCTTACCTACTCAAAATAAAAAAGAAGAACTTGTAGAAGGTACCATCAACGGTATAAGTGCTAGAAACGCCGCTTTAAAAGAAGTAATGGACTTTGCTAAGGGCGGCATAGTATATAAAGGATATGAGTTTGCAACAGAAGAAGAAGCCAATGCTTTTTTTCCAGAAAGAGTTAAAAAGAAGTATGCTAATAATGCTGTTACGAGAGGTGGTTTACTTATCCAATCAAATTCAAAGAGTGATATCGAAAAAGCATTAGGTACAGCACATGAAGCAATGCAAGCTGCAGTCTCTGTTACTAATAAGGGTGGCTTATCTTTTAGTTCGAATTCTTATAAAGATATTCTTAATAATGTTAGAGAAGGTAGCACAGTGCACGTTTCTGGGGGAGAAGGTAAGAATCTAAATCCCCTTTTAGCATCAGCAAGAGTACCTTTCTTTGGTAGAAAACCTAGAGGTGAAAACGTCTATACTAATATGTTCAATGAGTCTGGTGATATATATAAACTTAACCAAAAAACACAAGAATACGAACAGTTTATGAAAAAAGGTGCTGATGGTCTTATGACTAAAGTAGCCTCAGACTCAGAAATTTGGAATAAAGCACAATCTTTATCTGGCAAAGGTTCAGACTTTTTAACTACTTTTATGAAAGATTATGGTCTAACTACTAAACAGTACGAAGATATAATGCATAAACAATCATTAATCAATTTACAGAAGAAATTAGATACCATATCTAAAAAATCTACTCCGGTAGTATCTAAAAAGTCTACTTCGGTAAATAGTGAAAAAAATGAGATATCCCCATTAAATGTCGATAAACCTCAGTATCCTTTACTAGAATCAGTTACTAATTTACATAAAAAATATAGCATGAGTATACCACCAACCTTTGGCACAGATTATGACCCAAGAAAAGAGGCAGTAGAAAGTGTCGGCGGCCCAGCAGACCTTATTTTAGGCGGCCTAGGGGGTATTGTACGAGGAGCCACTTCTAAAGTAACTTCTGGATTTTTTAATAATGCTTTTTCTAGTTCTGCTTCTAGTACGGCATTTAAGAATTCTACACCACTTCTTGGTTACTCTGGTAATAAGTTTTCACGTTTTTTTGATATGTTTAGAGGTAAAGCTTTTAAAGATCATTTAAAAGATGCTTATACTGGAGCATTTAATTATGTCAAGGATTATGATTTTGTAGGAAGATTTAAAAATACTACAAGACCAGTTTATAATTTTGCAAAAGAAACTTTAGATTACTATAAACCAAAATTTAAAGATTTACATACTCAACTTAAAAAAACTCATAAAATACCAGTATCTGATCATTTAAAAAATAATTTTGATAATAAAGAATTCTGGAATGAGTTACGTAGAACTACTGGGATGTATAGTTCTGGTGGAGAAGTTTTATGGGAAGAAGACAAGAAGTTATTAGAAGCATTACAAGTAACTTCTACCAGTAATATGATGAAACCTCAAAAGCAAAATGATTGGACTGTTATAAAAGGCACCAATGTATTAACTGGTGCTGGCTTTATGCCTGCAGCAAGTCTACCCAAACCTCGCACGGAATTTGATAAAATAGCTAGAGATGTTGCTTCAATAGGAAGTATATCTGATGAAGATGCCATACGACAACTTAGTCAGGAATCAAATTGGGACAAACGCTCCGCAGCAGATAAAGCAAAAGCTATATCAGATTATAAAGGAAGACTACTTTCCGACGCTTCTGGTATTGCTAAAGACTTAGCAGCATTTAATGATAATGGTGGCATGGCTGGTATGTTGCAAGACGATACTATGCAAATGGATAAGTTGGCACAAAAAATACGTATGAATTATAGAACACGTATACTTCCACATGCCACGTTGAAAGGTATTTCTGATATAGATGCTTTTGGTGAGAAGAAGTATGGTAAGGAAGAATGGGCGAAAGTAAAGAATATGCAGCCTTTCGCAAATACTTACTATGATGAAAATGATAGGGAGATTAAATCTCAAGAAGAATTTATGCATCAATTTGGTGGGGGCTCTTCTTCCTCTTCTTTAGTTTCTAGCCTTGCAAAGATTCTAAAAGAACTTGGGTTAGATCCATCATTAATAGCTAAAATATTTAAACAGCAAGGCAGTAGTCCTGTAATGCATACTGGTGGTATTGCAGGTCATACTGGTAACTACTTCTTAGAGAAAGGTGAGTTAGTAGTTTCTAAGAATTTTAAAAATGGCGGCTACGCATTATCTGATAATTTACCTTTTAATAATAAGTCTTTAAATCAAGTTTCTTCTATAGATTTGAAAGGGCTTAAAGAATTTGAAGATGTTGTATCAAGACTTGAAAAATCTTTAGACGGGCTGAAGGATATAAAAATAGATGGTATTGATAAATTAAAAGATCTACAGATAGAAGGCCTAGATAAACTAATAGATATTAAAATAGAAGGTATAGACCAACTAAAAAATATTCAAATAGAGGGTGTGTCCGATTTAAAGGACATTCAAATAGATGGTTTGGATAAACTAACTAATATACAGATAGAAGGTTTAGATCAGTTAAAGGATATTAGAATTGAAGGTTTAGAACAACTTCATGATATTAAAATTGAAGGATTATCTGAACTACAAAGTATCAAAATTGAAGGTCTTTCTGAACTACGTGATATAAAGATAATAGGGATTGAGGATCTAAAAGATATCAATGTAAATCAAAAATCTGTTGGAGCAGATACTGGTGATGTTTTGGCTAGTACTTTGAAGGATTTTGATAGCAGACTAATTAATATAGAAACTGGAGTAGAGTCTAAAATACAAATGGTAAAATCTGAACTTAGAGAAACGATTAACAATCTTCCTGGAAGCACTATGCAGACAAACTCTGAAATTGCGGCTTTAAAGAGAGATGTTATGGCCACATCTTCAAGTGTAAGTTCAGTAGACTCTACTATAAAACGTTTTAAACAAGAAGTAGCTCATATGATGGATTCTCTTGCTGTTAAGCAAAACACTATTTTAACACACTTATATTCTATAAAGAGATGATAATATGAGTACAGTATTTTGGGAAGGTTTTCAGTCACTAGAGGAAGATATAGAGGCTTCCTATGAGAATACAGTAGCTAAGGATGTTCTAGATGTATTTGGTATTGAGACTGTTAACTCTATGGGAGGGGTACTAAAAAATGTAGATATAAAAAGAGCAGACGCCTTATCCGTACTTAAGGCGTCTTTGCTAGAGATGTACGCAGAAAGTAATTCTTCCCGTTTGATAGAAATGTGTATAAATGAAGATGGTAAAGCTTTATTTTATGAAGTAGGTACAGATACTGCTAATATACATCCTTATTATAGTATACCAGCATCAAATTATATAAGACCTAAAGTTGGCGTTTTAGTGACTGGTGGAAAGCCTAAACAACAAAGAATAGTGCCATCTACCGGATGGTATAGTTTGATAGGTACAAGTACAGCTACTTATTCCATTTTTGATACTTCTAGAATAAATACTTTATGTTACGCTGCAGACTTTTCAACACACGCAGTTATAACATATAGAGACCCGGTCAGACACAAGCCCAACCCCAACTGGAACGATGGTATAGAGGATGTTTTTGAATTAGAGTCACCATTTGATAGATTTATAGGATTTACTTGGAGAATAACACCCCCGGAAGATTTAGTTACTTCTACCACTAAGATATATAAACAAAGTCAATCATCCGTACCTATTTTGATTAGTCATACACACGGTAGTTCAGTTTACACTATAGGATCAACTGGTAATTTTCCTAATTTAGGAATTCCAAAAAAAAGAACACCAAAGGTATATTCTGATGGTCAAATAGATGACTGTAGGGTTTATGAAGGAGGAGAAAATTATTGCTCTAGTTCTACAGTTCCTATAAATATACCTATGATAGAAGGTTTTACTTATGATACTTTAAGGGGTACCCGTGTAAGTAAGTTTTTGGGAGTACAAGGCGTTTTTATTATAGGGATACCTTTGAATAGATGCCACGGTTTAGCAAAGCCTGAGATGCAGTTATCGGAGAATAATGCCGAGAATACTGCCTTATTTATTAGTTCTTACTCTACGATTACTTCAGTATTTAGATTAAATGAAAGTATTGATTACACACTACTATATTCATCGGATTTAAATAGCGACCCTACAAATGACGGAGTACCATGTATTCAATTTGCAAATAATCTGAGATATAATGATCATGCCACAATTGGCACAGGAGTACCTTTTTATATAGCAACAGATGATAGAGATTTATTTGATTTGTTTAAAAATAATGTTGGTGTAGGGTCCGTTTTGGCGGCAGAGAATAATGGTGGTATTTTAGTAGAGGCAATATATGCACAAGTGACATTAGATACCCCTAGTTTTGTTGTTGTTGATCCTAGAGGTAACGCCGATAAGATAGCTAATGGTTTAACGGTTGAAATCCTACCTTTAATTTTTAGGGATGAGCCACCACCTATAGCTTTTAATGGTAAGCTTATAGATCAAACCGATGGTATCATTGATAATGACCCTACAACTAGACAATCAATACAAGAAACTGAGATAGAAAGAGTTTATAATGATATGGGTTCTGGCAGAACACTGAGTTTAAATTTTACATCTTTAGATGAGGCCGGCACTATCAGATTATCACAGAAACTACATGATCTTTTAGAAGATGATGGTGGTGTTGTTTACACGTATACTTGTCCTCCCACAGATAGACCTAAATTAGGGCAAAAGGGTCTTAATGGAGGAGTAATTAATTCTATTGAATATTCTTATACTGACCAAGGTACTTATTTGATAACTGTTGTTGAAGGTCCAGAATGTTTTGGGGATTTTGCTGGCATTGATGGAGATATTTACTATAAAAAAACTGATGAGTCTTTATCAACACAAGGTACTGTTATTCAAGATTTAGGTAATCATGTACAATACGTAGTACATATAGATGGTATGGGGCCTATACAATGTATAAATGCTAGTGCAAATGTTATATCTGTAAGAGATAGGGTATCTGTAACTATACATAATAATGCAGTGGAGAGTTAATACATGTCGATAAAAAGTGTACCTATAAGAGCTACTATAGATTTCGGTGGTGTTAGTATTGTCACCCCTTATATATTATCTTTTAATGTTACAAAAACAAGGAACTCTAAATCTACTTTTAGTGCTTCTTTAAAAATAAAGTCTACTTTACTTAACAATATTGAAAGTAACTTACTAGTGATATATGCTGGAGAAAGAGATAAAGAATTTAAAATATTTACGGGGTATGTTTTGTCTACCCGGCCTAGTATATGCTTTGATGACCCTAATTACACTATATTAAATGTTTCTGGGAGCGATATACTATATAAATTAGAAGGAGAGAAGTATACAAGGCGTGTAATAGCTTCTAAAGCTAGGTGGGCAGTTATTGAAGATGTAATTAGAAAGGCTGAGAAAGGGTCTCATTTTCAACTAGTTAACACACCCTTACAGATAATAAGTCCAGACATGGTTGATAAAGAAGAAAGTAAAAATAAGAACCACATTAATAATCCTTTAGAATCTCTTGGTAAATCAAATTTAGCTCCAGGCTCTATGTATGTAGAATTTACTTTTGGCGCTATAAAGCCTATAGACGGAGACCAGTAATGAGTGGTTTAGTATCCACATTGAATATGTCTGCTGGGACTTATGTAGATATAAGTACTCCTCCTAACTTAGAGACAGGGCAGGGGCAGTTTCCTTTAGCGGCTGATAGAACAATAAGAATAAATGGTCAAGATAGAAAACACATTTTAGGTTTTGTTTCTGAAAATGAAACTGTTGGCACCGTTGAAGAATATCCAGATTCTAAAGACATAAAGGTTAGATATACACATTTGAAAAATGAATCTAATAGGATTTATTTTTATACTGCTAGTAATGAAAAGTACTCTATAGCAATTATAGCCATGCCAATTCATGACCACTCTTCTATCTCGCAAGGTGGCCCTGCCTTTGGTACTTATTATTACGATAAAGTTGTAGAACAGCCGGAGAATAACACATGACTTATTGCTGTAATTTAGTTGGTAATTTTAATATAAGTGCTAAAGGGATTATTTCGATAACTTCTCAAGGATCATCTGATGTAACTTTGGTTTCTGCGGGAGGTAAAAATGCTGCTATAGTGGCTCCTAGCACAGGCACAGTTTCTATCTCCGCATACGCAAGCAACCAGCGATACATAGGTTGTCCTGGAAGGGCAGGAGTTTCTATACCTTGGATGATTAGAAATGATTGTGATACGTTTCACTACCTTTTTGGTGGGGCTGGAAAATCTTATATATCTGGGGAAGTTGGTACTTACGCAAGTTTTCCAACTATAAATGGAGTTAGTAATCCTTTAAATACTTATGCTGTTATCAATGCTTCTGCTTCTTCAGGACCATCCGCTTTATATGAAAACTCATTACAAAGAGATGGTTATGGCTTGATTTATAAAGGATATCCTTGGAATATCAATACTACTACAGAGGATGGTTGTAAAATTAATCTAACCTCGTATGGTATAGGAACATATGGTGAGTGTAAACTACAAAATATAAGTTTACAATGTGTACCAGGGCAAATACCTGTAGTAAATATGAGTTTTATATATTCTATATAAAGAGAGCTTAAATGGTAGATATTACAGTTACAGGCAAAACATACCAGCTACGTGCTGGATCTCCTATGCCAATAGGAGGTTCTTCTTTTATATTACAAACTTTTATGGGTGAAGAGTCTGAAGTAGTTAACTACTTATATACAAATACTTTGCCTGATAGTAGTGATTTTAGAGGACAAGGAGGAGACCTAGTCTCTGGATCTTTTAATAGATTACAGGACAAGGGTGGCGATGCTTATACTGGCAAGACGGTATATAATCCAAAATATGTAGAAGAGAGATAATTTATGGCTGATTCTACAGTTTTAGGTTGTGGTTTTATAGACTGTACTTCTTTGTCTATTAGTTATGATATTATGGGTAAAGCTACGGTTTCTTACACCGTGGTTCATAATACCCCTGATTTTTGTTATACTGAAATTATATACGCTGGCTCTAGGACTTTTGCAGGAGAAGTAGTGTCCATGTCGATGAATCAGATTGTAGGGACAAGTGGTTGGTATGAGACACATGTCACTTTAATAACTACAACAAATTAAATAGGTGTCATATGGCTTGTGGGTCTTGTTCCAATAAAAGTAAATACGCACATAGAGTCACTGATTCTAGTAAAGAACTTTTTGGTGAATATAAATACTTATCTAATTCTCAAATAGAGGCAAGGTTGGCTGCATATAAAAGAAGGTATTGTACAGAGTGTGAAAAAAGATATGTATGCAATTATGCTTTATATTTAGAATGTAAAAAAGGTGAATAAATATGGGAATAATAATAGGAGCGGCCACTACTGTTACTTTTGGTGCTAATAGTCACGTAACTCAAGTATCATGGGATATAAATCAAAATGTACAGAGGGCTTATGTACTAGGGAGTTGGACTCCGTATGCTCCGGCAGAGGTTAGCACACCTACAGAAACGTTGAATATAACTGTGTATTCTCCTGGACCAACTTATGTTACTACACCTACCACAAGTTGTACAGATGCCAATAAAATTACGGCCAGCGTTTCCCCCGCAGGTTGTGGTGCAGGATCTGCCGGTCCAGTATCTAATACTTGGTTTGTCACAAGTTATAATTATTCTAAAGGTGATGCTAGATCTCCAGGCACAGAATCGTGGTCCATGATGAATTATATTGGAACTGAATTACCTACTTATACTCTAAGAGGCATATCAGAGGGGTCTACTACAGACGGTGTTTTGACCGGCATAGTTTTGAACTCTACTGGTACTACTACAGGTACACAAGGAAGTGTTTCTGCTGGCCAGATAGGTAGATCCGATGTACAAACTTTAGGAATGGTTACAAGCGTAGGGAATTCTAAGAGTACAGTAGGTGCGGTTGGACAAGGCAATTGTTCAATGCCTTATACACCATTGTATCTATAATTATAGGGATTGATATAATATGTTTCTTTTAGGAGAAAAATATAGACTAGATTTAAGATGGGCTAGTGTTGATTATAAAGATAATATATGTTTACTTACTGGTGCTTATTTTTCAGGACCGGCTTTGTCTTTTGCAGAGAAAATAGAACCAAATAACTGGATAAATTTAGATTTTTTTAAACAATATATAGTGTTAGTATCTAATGTTTATATAGGTAAATTATCTTGGGGAGATGTTATATATAAGGACGATAAAGTATATTTGAGTAATTGTAGTATCTCACATAAATCAGAGCTACATAAAGTACCAACTTTAAAAGATAACGATTTCTTAGTAATAGATTGCAAAGAACATGAACGAGAGACACACGATTGGTATCCTACTTATAAAACATATGTATCTAACGAAGATAGTCAAATTTACAATTTTGCAGGATAGTTTATGATTAATATTTGTGATGATCCTACTCTTACACCTGAAGAAAAATGGGAAGCTCTTTACGGTACAGAAGCTTTTGGTAATTTACCTCAATATAAAGTCAATGGGCATGTAGGACATTGCTATGCACCTTGCCCATATTCTACACAAGCTACGGACTTGAGAACAAGGCACTTATTGAAGCTTTCTGATACAGATGAACTACCTTTGAAGGTGGGGCATGTTGGAGATGATAGTAAAGAATATTTTATGAAAACAGCGTTTAGAGGTTCTTGGGGGTTTGAGTGTACTTATAGTGGCTGTCCTTATTTATTAAGTACTGGGATTTCTTATTTTCATAGATAGTTGTAGCTGTATAATTATAAAATTGAACTTAAAATTAAATATATAAGAGGTGAAAAATGGCAATTAACTTAGATGTACAAGACCTTGTAAACTATCCAGGGACAGTAAAACGCGTAACTATAGATACAGAAGTAGTTGTTCCCGCCGGATTTGAGGGTGACGAGCGTTATATTATTTCTGCTTCTACGTCTGCCTATGCAGATAATATAACTAGATCAGCTATTTCTGATGTATACGTTTCTGTAGGAAATGTTGGTTGGACAAAAAGTTCCGGTTTTAAAGGTACCAATGGTAAGTTTGCGCTAGATTCCGCACATTGTGAAATGGCAGTGCGTATGGATGCAGCATCTGTAGGAACCCCTGGTATAGATAATGGTTATTATAAAATTACACTGGATCATTCCAACGGCTTGTACCTAAAAGGTGAAGATATAGCTACTGATATACAAAATAAACTACACGCAGTGACATGCTCAGGTTTAGATGCTGGATTTCAGTTGGCGTATAAAAACTGCACAGTCAAGTTTAATGATAATAAATTCTACATCGCTTCGGGATCTATTTCAGACACATTTACTGGGAGTGCTAGATCTTCCGTATCCGTAACGGCTTCAACTACCAATAGTTGTGTAGAGATGTTAGGTTTTGACCAACAAATTACCTCCGAAGAGTTGGCTTATGTTAATGTTGTTGAGGCACCTCTAATCTCTGATTATACAGCTGGTAGTACTTCAATGGTTGTTGGGCTACTAAGCGGTGTTAGTCCAAAAGACGCTCTTTGTATAACAGATGGTACTAATATTGAGTACTTTATAGCAGAAAATGCAGTAGGAGGGACTTTTACTGTATCAAGTTCCGCCATTACTAATAGCTATGCTGTGGCAGATGGTGCATATGTACAGTTACTTAGAAAAGTAGATCCGGATTTAAGAGTAAATAGTTATCATAAAGATACTGATGAACTATTAAGATACATGGCGAAAATTATTATTAATCAGATTGATTTTTCTTCGTAAATGGCTGAACTTTTTGTAAAACATACCCTTAATCCTAGAAAAGTTGCTAAGTTTAATTTAAACTTAAAGAACTATGTCTTAAAGGGGGAAGAAGAAAAAGGATACCAGTGGGTATTAGAAATTGGTACCACTACTTTATCTAGTAGTGGTACCAAAATTAAGCCTTATTACATCCATAATGTATCTGAAGAAGATATAGAAAAAGAAATAGAAAAAGCAGTATCTGAGATGTGTACATTGATGGATTGGTCTTCTTTTGATGAGGACAAGTATTCACCAATTTTTAAATCGTTTCATCCAGAAGATAAAACAGTTAAACCTAAAACCGTAGTTGAATTTAATATAATAGAAGAATCACCTTCTTCAGGTATAGATTTATCTAATATGTCAGTTGTTTTAAATAACGGGGATGTTGATTTTGATATAACTTCCGAACTTTTAATCAGTGGAGACCCATATGACTACACACTTAAATGGTATCCGCCTAATTTTAATGAGTGAATAAATGGCTAATATAGGGATAAGAAAACATAATTTTACCGTACATAACGGTTACTTTTATACTTTTGACGAGGACAGAGATGCTTTATTACAAAAGACTGACGATGGTAATAATGCTTTTTCTTACCCTTGCGCTACTTTACTTTCTTATCAAGTAGACTCTTTAGAATTTGATGGTGTTTATTTTTGGTCCATGGAATCTTATGGTACTCTACCTAATACTACGGTACTTATAAAACGTTGGAAGATAGATAACTATATTACTAAGTTAGAACAGACTATAACACTAGTTTCAAATTCCTCGCATATATACTCTACTAATTGTTTTACAGTAGAACATTACCATACTGCTCTTACAGCAGCAACGCTTATGGGTGATACAACTATTTATATAGATGACTACTCTAATAATCCTAAAGTTATCGAGGATGCGATATTACATATTGGACCAAACGCCGATGGTAAAGAAGAAGATGTACAGGTAGCTAGTACAGTTTTTGGTGGAGTAGTATTAACTACCCCCTTACTGTTTGACTATGCCGAAAATGCCCCTGTACATTTTCATAGGAGATTGTGGTTATTTAATAATTATAACGGTAATGATGCTACTACAGGGGCACTATATAAATTTGATTCACATACCGGCGATTACATGGATAAATACGCTGGTGGCGC
>Ga0265294_10009484_pt1 | contig 11221 bp, 12 predicted proteins | sample MunlanPumphouse3_FD_192504 | JGI IMG/M metagenome (GOLD analysis project Ga0265294, IMG submission 192504) | Groundwater microbial communities from a municipal landfill in Southern Ontario, Canada - Pumphouse #3 | ecosystem: Environmental > Aquatic > Deep subsurface > Groundwater | place...
TACATCTATAACCTATCTGAGCCTAACATCATTATGAAGTTGCCCACCAAAGATCGCTCCACCATGGCAAATAAATCATGACCCAATTAATTCAACTTGCACCAATACGTAAATTAATATTTATTTTTTGCGTAAAATATGCAATATTTGGTTATAGATTTCATAAGAGAGGAAATCAGCCATGCTAATTGAATTCAGTGTTACCAATTTTAAATCGATTCAGACAACACAAACACTCAGCTTAGTGGCTAGCCCTGCTACAGAGTTGCAGGAGCAAAACTGTTTCACTACTTCTGAAAAAGGTATGCCTTGGCTACTGCGTTCTATCGCTATTTACGGGCCGAATGCCTCAGGTAAAAGCAACTTCCTCGAAGCAATGGATTTTATGGAGAGTTTTGTCACCGAATCATCCAAAGATGGACAGGAAGGGGAACAAATCGAGGTTAACCCGTTCTTGTTCAATACAGTCAACCGAGATGAGCCAAGTGTATTTGAAGTATTGTTCCTGCAAGAAGAAGTTCGATACCAGTATGGTTTTGCCGTAAACCATACGCGAGTCACTCACGAGTGGCTGATTGCTTATCCAGAAGGTCGTCCCCAGCGGTGGTTTGAAAGGGAATATGACGCTGCGAGCAACAAGGAAAGCTGGTATTTCGGGAGCAAGTTCAAAGGGCATAAAGCCATATTCCAGGAAACAACACGTGCTAATGCCCTATTTCTTTCTACTGCTGTCCAACTTAACAACGAGCAGTTAAAGCCGATTTACAACTGGTTCCATCAGAAACTTCGCACTATTGGTGTTGGCGGTCTTGCGCCGACATATTCGGCTTCGATGTGTAAGACGGAAGCCGGAAGAAGGAAAATCCTTGAACTGCTGAACGCGGCGGATTTGAGTATTTCAGACCTCAAAGTTGAAATGAAGAAATTTGATTTAAATGATTTGCCATCCGACATGCCAGAACCTCTTAGAGAAGTAATTCACAAAGAATTGGATGGCAAGGAAATGCCAGAGGTTAAATTTCTGCACAGGGTTGAAGGATCAGAAGAATTGGTTGCGCTTGACTCTGACGATGAATCCGTAGGAACAAGGAAGTTGTTTGCTCTTGCCGGACCTTGGCTTAATGTGCTTGAAAATGGTTATGTGCTGTTTGCGGACGAACTTAACAACAGCATGCACCCCTTGATGGTACGCTTTCTCATCAGCTTAATTAACAATCCGCAGATTAACCGAAAAAATGCGCAACTTATTTTTTCGACCCATGATACGTCAGTTCTTGATAATGATCTTTTCCGCCGTGATCAAATCTGGTTTACGGAAAAGGACAATAATAATGCGACCAAGCTATATCCTCTATCAGACTTCACCCCTCGCAAAGGTGAAGCCTTGGAAAAAGGCTATCTAAATGGGCGTTATGGAGCTTTGCCGTATATCGGTGAATTGAGGTTCTAATGGGTTCAGATGATCTTTTCTATAAACGCAAACAGCGGCTTGCGGCTTCCCTAAAAAGAAAGAAAGCCAAACAAGCACCCTATGACAGGGTGCTTGTCGTATGTGAGGGTGCTAAAACAGAGCCGAACTACTTCAGAGAGATTCGGGATGCCTACCGACTAAACACCGCCAATATTGATATTTGCGGACAAGAGTGCGGTTCTGATCCACTCAGTGTAGTCAATTATGCCATCAGAAAATTCCGGGAAGATTCCGATTATGACCGTGTCTATTGCGTAATCGATCGGGATAAGCACTCAACCTTTGATGCTGCCATTGACAAGCTGAACCAAACAAGGCTGGGCAAAGGCGTCGTTTTTATAGCCATAACATCAGTACCCTGTTTCGAGTTCTGGCTGCTATTACATTTCGGATTTACAACCCGACAATTCTGTGCTCCTGGCAATGCCTCAAACTGTGAACTTGTTTTGGCGGAGTTGAACAAAAGGGAACTAATTCCCGGTTATAGTAAGGGGGCTATGAACATTTTTGCCTTAACTAAAGAAAGGCTCACTGACGCCATCAGGCATGCCAATCAGTTGCAACAGTATCACCAGGCGTCCGGCACCAATAACCCTTCAACAAACATCCATGAACTCATTGAATATCTAATCAGCCTGAATTATAGCCCATCCTGATTCCAACCAAGCGCAACACCGGTGAACCCGGTGTGCTCTCAGCCGTGTGCGCCTGGTATGGCGCGTGTCGCGCAAGCGACATATGATCAACTGTGGTGGTTGATCGTTGACTTGGAGGTGCAAGTCCTCTATGGACCCTGATGGAGGGAACCATTAGCCGAACGGCAAGGGTGTCCGTCGCGAGGCGGAATCTGAAGAAAGCCGAAGGCAAAATCCCGGCCCGACGAACAGAAATCGCATATAAGGCAGCCACAACCGGGCAAGCAGGCACGTAGCTGATAAAGCCCAATATCCATCCAGAGGGCGTGGCAGTAGATGCGGCGGGTGTATGGGAGGAAGGTCACGCGAATTACCCAGGGAGGTCTGCCGTCCCGCACCGGGCGAAATCCAGGTGCAGGGGAAGTGGGATTAAATGGCCCATTCCCTCATGTTCGGCAGAAGTCAGCAGAAACCATAGTAGTCGTTCTGACCAAACGATGAAGGGTGGAACAGGAAACGACGGAAAGGAGCCCGGAATTTCGATGATGACAGTAGCAGCAGGAGGTCGGGTTGAGATGCCCGGCGCCCTACCGGAGTTGAGCGGTCGGCAACCGCAGTTGGCCGGTAACGGTGCGGCAAACATCACGGGAAGGATGGCAAACCCCATTCCGGAATCGGAGCGTTTGATGGAAGCGATCATCAGTCGCAGCAACATGATGGCGGCTTATTCAAAAGTAGTAGCCAACAAGGGAGCGCCCGGCGTCGATAAGATGCCGGTAACGGAACTGAAAAGCTACTTACAGGAACATTGGCCGTGCATCAAAGAAGAACTGCTGGCGGGAACATACGTTCCCTTACCGGTGTTGCGGGTAGACATACCCAAACCGGACGGCGGAACCAGAACTTTGGGTATCCCCACCGTTCTGGATCGGCTCATCCAGCAGGGGATTAATCAGGTATTGGGAGCAATGTTCATTCCGGAATTTTCCAAAAGCTCTTACGGGTACATACCCGGACGGAGTGCTCATCAGGCAGTGCAAGCTGCTCGTAAACATGTTGCGGATGGGAAGCGATGGGTAGTAGACATTGATTTGGAGAAATTCTTTGACCGGGTAAACCATGACATCCTCATGTCATTGGTGAAACGAAAGGTCAAAGACCCTAAGGTGCTGAAACTGATTGACAGCTACCTGAAAGCCGGTATGTTCGCCGGAGGATTAGTATTGCAACGTGAAGAAGGAACCCCGCAAGGGAGCCCACTTTCTCCGCTGCTATCAAACATCCTTCTGGATGAACTGGACAAAGAGCTGGAGAAACGAGGCCATGTATTCTGCCGTTATGCGGATGATTGCAATATTTACGTTGCCACCAAAGCAAGCGGAGAACGAGTCATGGCATCAATCACCCGCTTTCTGTCGGAACAGCTCAAGCTCACGGTCAATCAAGCCAAAAGTGCGGTTGATCGGCCATGGCGCAGAATCTTTCTCGGATACAGTATGAATTGGTATCCTCGCCCCCGTCTGAGAGCGGGAGCAAAAGCAGTGGCCAAATTCAAGGCCAATATGCGGAAACTGTGCCGCAGGTGGAAAGGGAGGAGCTTGCAACAGGTAATAGAAGAGGTTAATCCGAAACTGCGGGGGTGGTTCAACTACTTCCGTTATGTCGAGTCGGACATCGTCTTTGAAGAACTTGACGGCTGGCTTCGGCGGAAACTGCGCCGCAACCTATGGAAGCAATGGAAGCGCACCTATACCAGAGCAAAGAATCTGATTAAACTGGGGTTATCGAGCGCCGCTTCATGGCGTTTTGTCCGCAAACAACGTGGCCCATGGGCAGTTGCGGGGACAAATATCCTGAATCGGACACTCAATAACGACTACTTCGAGAAACGGGGACTGGTATCACTACTGACTCAGTACAACCGATTCCAGCGCGTATCCTGAACCGCCGTATACGGAACCGTTCGTACGGTGGTGTGGGAGGACGGCGGGGGAGACCCCGCCTCCTACCCGATTGGACAAAATGAACCGCCTCTTTTTTTGCGCAAAGCCCTTCTTGACCCATAAATTTCATTTCGTATTTTTTCCCCTTCATGTGGCCTTCAGGTCTTTGCTGATTCGGTAGACAGAAGCACCCCAATCGCCAACTCAGCAGCGATAGCCTCCTTAGTTTTGCCCTCAGCCAGCAACCTTGCCACTTCCCCGGATTTAGCCCTTGCCGTTGCTTTCCGCCCCTTGTACTTCCCCTCTTCCTTTGCCTTGGCTATGCCGTCACGTTGTCGTTCCAGCATCATCTCCCGTTCAAACTGACCGATTGCGGCAAGCATGGTCAACATCATCTTGCCGGTAGGCGTTCCGGTATTGTAAAGTAGCCAAGCATCCTAATTGATTTGCGTTTACCGCATTGTTGTTGTATGGTCATACCTGTAAGAACAACACAGATATCCAGAGGTGATAGAAATGGCACTATCAGGTGACACTATAGATCATGTGACCTTGCAACATTTGGTTGAAGCGGGAGCCGTAAGGGGCGCAGACGTGGTAGGCAAGCCGGGAGGATGGGGGATCATCATCAAATACGGCATGACTCAGCGCACACTTGCAGCACGCCGTGGAGCTATTCGCACTTTCAGCCGACTCGAAGCCCTTGTCAATTACCTCAAAAGCATCGGTATATCTCAATTCATGGTCAACGCCGCCGACTTCGATCCGGCCAACAAAAGAACCCGTCCGGATTCAGCGGAACGGATGAAAAAGACCTTTGACGCCGCCGACCATGACAAATGGTTCCGGGAGCAGGTCCAGGAAGCACTGCTTGAGGCCGACAAGCCCGACGCGGTATGGATACCGCATGAAGAGGTAGTAAAGGACATGCACCGCCAGCGTGAGGCCATCAAGGCCAAAATCGCCGGGAAAGCCTCCTGATGCATCTCTCCTGGAGACCATAAGCGAGGGCGGAGCGGGAGGCGGCTTTGGGCTTACAGTTCCTCTGGAGTGAAGGCGATCACGTCGTCGATCTTTTCAGCGCCAGTCATTAACATCACCAGTCGATCAACGCCAAGAGCAATTCCGGCAGATGGTTGCATTGCTGCCAACTCGTCAAGAAATGCCTCGGGAAGGGGCAGGGCAACAAGTCCAGCCTGGGAACGCTTGTAATTTGCCTCCACAAAGCGTGCACGCTGTTCAGCAGGATCATTGAGTTCACTGAAGCCATTGGCAAGCTCCAATCCACCTAAATAGAGCTCAAATCTCTCGGCAACATTCAAATTATCAGGTTTGAGACGGGCAAGCGCCGCCATTTCAGCCGGATAGTCCAGCAGGAATACCGGAACATCACCTGGTAGAGCCGGCTCGATATTAGTAACCATGATCTCGTCAAAACTGCCGCTGCGTACAGCAACTTCCATCTCTATTGCAGAGAAGCGGTGAAATGCTTCCTGAACAGTGATTCTTGTCACCTTCCTGTTCATAGTTGTAAACTGGCTGCTTTTTGATGAAAAGAGTTGTATCTCCTTGTTGCAAACAGAAGAAATCCATCCAAGCAGATCTTCACAATCTTTCATCAAATCGTTGTAATCGCTATTGGTCCGGTACCACTCCAAGATGGTGAACTCTGGTATATGTTTTCTGCCACGCTCACCGCTCCGCCAGCAACGACATATTTGAAAGATATTATCATACCCACGACATAGCAGGCGCTTCATGCATATTTCCGGGGAAGTGTGCAAATACCAGTCACCAGAGCAATAAGGATCAATATGCTCCTCAGGAGCATTCGCGGGTATACGCAAAGGCGTTTCCACCTCCAAAAAACCTCGTGAGGTGAAGAATTCCCTTATTGACTGAATGATTACAGCACGCTGACGAAGTTTTTTTATATTGTCGGACATATATATCGTTGGGATCATTTTGAACAAAAAAGGGCGAGCCATTAAGACTCACCCTGATTTTGATACTATGTTTCTTGTCTTATCCCTTAACGCGGGTTGAATACTCGCCATTACGGGTGTCGATGGTTATCAATTCGCCTTCTTCAATAAAAGGTGGAACACGGAGTAGGTAGCCGGTCTCTACTGTTGCGGGCTTGGAGTCGTTACCACTGGTATCACCCTTGGCCCAAGGATCGGTCTGAATAACACGCAGGTTAACGAAATTGGGGAGTGTTACACCTATAGCCTTCTCACCAAAAAGCAAGACATCGACCTTCAGGTTCTCAAGCAGGAAATTTTTAGCATCGCCCATGGCATCCTCTTCCATGACAACCTGTTCATAAGTCTGCTGATCCATAAAGGTATAGTGGGTGTCTTCCTTATACAGGTACTCCATTTGGCGTTCATCCAGGCTAGCCTGTTCAAATGTCTCGCCGGAACGATAGGTACGGTCAAGAATTGTTCCATTGATCATATTGCGCATCTTGGTGCGGTAGAGCGCCTGACCTTTGCCTGGTTTGACAAAATCGAAGGCAATTACGATATAGGGGGCGCCGTCGAGTGTCAGTTTCAGGCCCTTTTTTAAATCTGCAACGCTGTACATTGTTTCCTCACTGTATATAAATTTGTAAACGAGACAAACCCATCAAAACAGACGGCATTGTTTCATTAATAAATAAAATGTATGTATTATTTGGCGCGATATGTGATACGACCACGGCTAAGATCGTAAGGGGATAGTTCAACCGTGACCTTGTCACCGGGGAGAATTTTGATAAAATACTTGCGCATTTTACCGGAAATATGGGCTAACACAACATGATCATTTTCGAGCTTAACACGAAACATGGCGTTAGGCAGTGGTTCAACAACCGTTCCTTCAACTTCAATAGCTTCTTCTTTACTCATACCTGATGAAACTCCTCATTGCACTATTTAAATTTAACGGATATACACTATCGATAGTTACATAGAAATGCAAGTCATTTCATGACTATTCTTAATACTACTCAGACTACATAGTGAAATCTCGTTGCATAAGGAGCTGACAATGTCACTTTCAAAAACTTGGTACACCACGGAAAAGGCGGCGGAAAAGTTTGGTTTGGAGCACTCGTTGATCCTTAGGTGGGTTGAGGAAGGTCTGGTGCGTGCAGAGGAGTCTGGAAGCAAAGTTGTGCGGGTCAACATAGATGATGTGGAGCTCAAGGTACAGGAAATGACCGGAATCTGACAAAAAAGCCTCGCGGGTGTGATTGAAAGGCGGGGTTGTCCCCGCCTTTAGTCCTTATATTACAAATAGTTACTTCTTAATGTTATAGAATACGTCATGTCCCCTGAACAGGGCACAGGTGTCGAGTTCGTCCTCAATGCGCAGCAACTGGTTGTACTTTGCCACGCGATCAGTGCGGCATAGCGAACCGGTTTTGATCTGGCCGGCATTGACCGCCACAGCCAGATCGGCCAGGGTGGTGTCCTCGGTCTCGCCAGAGCGGTGGGAAATAACCGTGGTGTAACCGGCGCGTTTTGCCATCTCGATGGCCTCAAGGGTTTCTGTCAGGGTACCTATCTGGTTGAGCTTGATCAGGATCGAGTTGGCGATCCCCTTCTCAATGCCTTCCTTGAGGATCTTCGGATTGGTAACAAACAGGTCGTCGCCAACGATCTGGATCCGTTTGCCGAGCCGGTCAGTCATCAGTTTCCATCCGTCCCAGTCGTTCTCGGCCATTCCGTCCTCAATGGAGATGATCGGATATTTGTTGACCAGATTCTCGTAGAAATCGACCATCTCGGCTGCTGTTTTAACCTTCTGTTCTTCGTTTTCCAGGGTGTACTTGCCATCCTTGAACAATTCCGACGAGGCCACATCCAGAGCAAGCAGTACATCCTCTCCCGGCTTGTAACCGGCTTTTACTATGGCCTCCATGATGACTTCCAAGGCCTCCTCGTTCGACTTCAGATTAGGGGCAAAACCGCCTTCATCGCCAACTGATGTGTTATAGCCCTTACCCTTGAGTACGGTTTTAAGTGCATGGAAGATTTCAGAGCCCATGCGTAGCGCCTCCGCGAAGCATTTCGCCCCGGCCGGCATGATCATGAATTCCTGGATATCGACGTTGTTGTCGGCGTGGGCGCCACCGTTAATGATGTTCATCATTGGCAACGGCAGTTCGCGGGCGCCGGCGCCGCCGATATATTTGTAGAGTGGCTGGCCGGCTTCTTCGGCAGCTGCCTTGGCTACGGCCAGAGATACACCCAGAATAGCGTTAGCGCCCAGGTTGCTTTTGAATTCGGTAGCGTCAAGCTCCAGCATCTTCATATCAATGCCAACCTGGTCGTCGGCATCCATACCGATCAGCTCCTCGGCGATCTCGTTGTTGACATTGTCAATGGCCTTGAGAACGCCCTTGCCAAGATAACGGGTCATGTCACCATCACGCAGCTCCAGCGCCTCACGCTCGCCGGTGGATGCGCCGGAGGGAACAGCAGCACGCCCGAAGGCGCCGGACTCAAGAAATACCTCTACCTCAAGAGTTGGATTCCCTCGGGAATCGAGGATTTCTCTGGCATATACATCTACAATTTCACTCATTACTGCCCCCTTGCATGGAAATAAAGTAGTGTGGAGAAAACATCCCTATGTAGCAAATCAGGTTTTTATATATCACAGAAATCTCGAAAAGACAGTAACCCAAACAATATTTTCCAATATGTCACCCGGTTATGCCTCAGCTCTTCACAGATTGTCATAATAGTGTTATGAAACTGTATATATGCAAACCAACAGCTTTTCAACGCCGGAGATAAGCATGTCGCCAGATTCACTGCACAGGCTCACCATAGATAAATCGCGCCAGACACCTGCTTCGCCACGGAAGGGGAAGCGCATGCGCGCTATCGTTATCCTTGTCCTGCTGTTGGTGGCAGTGGCTATAGTTGTTTTTTTCTCCAGGGGGCGCAAGATCTCCATTGAGACGACCACTGTAAGTCAGGTCTATCCGAGCCAGTCATTCACACTGCTAAACGCCAGCGGGTATGTTGTGGCCCAGCGCAAGGCGGCCGTGGCCTCCAAGATCACAGGTCGGCTTGAATGGTTAGGGGCGGAGGAGGGAAGCCGGGTATCGCTCTTCAGGAACTCTCTGGCCGAGACCCTGACCGAGACGGAAAAGGCTTTTCAACTCAGCTTTGTTTCCATGACCGAAGCCATTGTGGTGGCAATCCGTATCGTCTCATATGTATTGATCATTATAATCATGGCCGTGGTTGCCAATACCATGGCGATGACGGCCCGCGAACGAATCGGCGAGTATGCTATCTTCAAGGCTATTGGTTTCCGCAATTACCACATTGCCGAAATGATTGTTGGTGAATCCCTTTTTATCTCCATGACCGGCTGCCTGGTCGGCATTCTGCTGACATTCCCGGTAGCCAATAAATTTGCAGAGGAGATGGGGCAGTTTTTCCCAATATTCATTATTGAACATTCCACTCTGTATCTGGATATTGTATTTTGTACATTGGTCGGGGTGATCGCGGCCCTGTTTCCCACCTGGCGAGCCGCCAGGATCAGGATTGCCGAAGGATTGCGGAAAATTGGATAGTGTGCAGGAGTGATCATGAAAATTAATATTCTGATAGTCGATGATGAACTGAGTATGCGTGAATTTCTTACCATCCTGCTGGAGATGGAAGGGTACGTGGTGACTTCTGCCAGTAGTGCTGAAGAAGCGCTGGCACTGCTGGGTAGCTCCTTGTTCGATCTGGTCATTTCAGACGTGCAGATGCCGGGTTTGGGGGGTATTGAGTTATTGGGGCGGATCAAAACCATGACGACTGAAACCGCAGTACTGATGATTTCCGCCTTTTGTGCGGCTGAGCAGGCGGTGGAGGCCATGAAACTTGGCGCCTACGATTATATCGCCAAGCCCTTCAAGATCGAGGAAATCAAGCTGCTCGTCAGGAATGCCCTGGAAAAACAGGGGCTACGGCGCGAGAATACCCTGCTGAAGCAAAATGTTCTTCAGCGGGACAACTTCTGTGGCATCATCGGCGCCAGTCCCAAGATGAAAGAAATCTTTGAACTTATCCAGAAGGTTGCCCCCAGTAACAGTTCCGTATTGATTCTGGGAGAGAGCGGCACCGGCAAAGAATTGGTGGCACTGGCGATTCATTCAACCAGCCAGCGCCGGAATAATCCGTTTGTGGCGGTAAACTGCGCCGCCATTCCAGAGTCACTTATCGAGAGCGAGTTGTTTGGCCACAAAAAGGGTTCATTCACCGGCGCCGTGGCAGACCGGCCTGGTCTATTCGAACAGGCAGAAGGCGGGACACTGTTCCTGGATGAAATTGGCGAACTACCGCTGCTGATGCAAACCAGGCTGCTACGCGTTCTACAGGAACGTGAATTCCGGCGGGTTGGAGATTCGGTCGTCAGGAAGTCTGATGTGCGCATCCTGACGGCATCCAATCGAGATTTACAGTTACAGGTCAAGGAGGGCGGTTTCCGCGATGACCTGTTTTATCGTATAAATGTGGTGCAGATCATTCTGCCTCCTCTGCGGGAGCGGATTGAAGATATATCTCCACTTGTGGAGTTTTTCTTCCGCAAGTTCAGTACAGCTCAGCCACATGGAAAAATCATCACCCCTGCGGCTCTCAAGGCGCTGATGAACTATGGCTTTCCCGGTAATATCCGCGAGCTGGAGAATATTGTCGAACGCAGCCTGATTCTTGATCCGACATGTATCTCGGAAGTAAATCTGCCCAAACAGGTTGTGAGCGGCAGGTCACCATGTATGAGCGCCGAAGTAGAGATTCCCGAGGAGGGCATGGCCCTTGAATCCCTGCTGGATGATCTGGAGAAGCGTTATCTGCTGAAGTCGTTGGAAAAAACCGGAGGCGCCAAGAAGAAGGCAGCCGAATTTTTGGGAATGTCGTTCCGCTCATTCCGTTACCGTCTAGCCAAGTTTGGACTGGATAGCGGAGAAGAGTAGACTGTTAGTAATAATTTCTTCTTGTTATTATTACAGCAGTTCCCGCTGACTGGATAACGCACTAAGAACATAAGGGTTTCAAAAAAGCATTTCGTAATAAATTTCCAACAATAGCCATTTTTGTAACTTGCGCTCCGGGCAGTAGGCAATCACGAACATCCCCACACTTGGTGGACAATTTGAGGTCTAACAT
>Ga0265294_10009486_pt1 | contig 11221 bp, 14 predicted proteins | sample MunlanPumphouse3_FD_192504 | JGI IMG/M metagenome (GOLD analysis project Ga0265294, IMG submission 192504) | Groundwater microbial communities from a municipal landfill in Southern Ontario, Canada - Pumphouse #3 | ecosystem: Environmental > Aquatic > Deep subsurface > Groundwater | place...
TTGAAGAGCCTACGCCTATCAGAACGGATATATTTCTTTCCATTTTAAGAAGTTTATACATAATATAAGCAACCGCCAGCGATGTTGCGATAGTTGATATTATTATTGGAAGCGAAAGAAACCCTACTTTGATAACGCTTGTAAGATTCATTCCGAAACCGAGCAGTATAACTGCATACTGAAGTATCTTTTTGCTTGTAAAATTAATGCCCGGCTGAAGAGAAGATTTATCGTTTAAAAACAAAGTTATTGTCATACCCAAAAGGATTCCGAAAACAGGTCCGCCCACAACAGGAACAAGTTTACCGAAACAAAGAGAAACCACCGCTATAAAAAAACAAAGCGTCAATCCAAAAAAATTATTTTTTACAAAATCCATATATCCCCACTTATTAAATAAAAGCAAAAACAACCTTAAAAAAGATTGTTCAATTACTTACTGCCGTCTTAAACATTCTGATTGTAATACGGTAAAAACAGCCTTTTGGAATGCCCAAACCCTTAACACACCAACTCACTATTTACAACCCTTGCCAGCTTATTATATATTGTACATAAATTGATATGAGTTGTTAAGATGGAAAGGTTTTTATGAATTTAGCATCTAATCTGGAATATTTATCTTAGAGAATATTGCTTGAGTATTCCTGCAAATTCTTGATTATTTATTGCCAAATATTCTTTTAAATATGTATTCCAGTGTTCACTATCTTTACATTGAACAAAAACAAAATTATACTGATGTTCCAAAAGCTCATTAATTAAACCACTTGATACTTTCTTTCCCATACGGTTTTTTATTACTCTATGAAAGAAAAACATTAAAATATCATTTACGTCTTTAGTTCTGGGATTGAATATTTTTAAAAATTTAGATTTTAATGTAAGAAAATTATCTTCTGTAAACTCTATTGAACGTACAACTTTTATCATTTCTTCAAACATATATCTAAGAGGATCTATTTTATTATATCTAATCATTACAAATGCATATGTAATAAAACTATCTATCAGATAATCTATAAATTTTTTTTCTTTACTCACATTAATATCTTTAATCGCTTTTGCAATTATAAAAACAAAATTCTCAACACAATTTTCATATAATTTTTGATAATATTCTCCTTTTTGTTTCATGAATACAGCAAAAATAGACACAAAGTTATAAACTTCTTTTTCTATAAATTTAAAATCTTGCGTTTTAAATAAAAGCTTAATATAACTTTTCAAAAAATCTCTATAAATTATTTTTTTATAAACAAGATTTTCATTCTTAAATAAGCTTTGTATTGCCGATATGCTTTTTTCTACAGTTTTACTATAATCCTTTTTTAAATTAAGCTTTATTTTTATTTTATTAAAGAATTTATTGTTATTTACATCATCCAATTTTATAGAATTTAATAAGTTATATGCCATATCAAAATCTTTTTTATTAAGATAAAATTCAATAGAATCTTTAAATCTATCTGGTCTTGATTTAAATATTTTCCAAGTTAAATTACGAATATTTACATATTCAATTGATATAACAGCAAGATACGTTAATAATATAAAATTTATCACAGCAATAGGAAGTAATAACCATGAGATATTATAAAAGATACATAAGAAGAGAACTATTATAAAAAAAATACATATCAAAACCGTTCTTTTTAATGCGTTTCCCAATATCTCTCCTAATGTTGGTGGAATATTTTTTATGTGTCCTACTGCTACAACTAAAAAAACAAAAATTCCAGAATATAAAGATACAATTACAGTAATAACCCAAATCGGCGATTTTTTTTCGTCTTTTTTATTTGTTTCTAAAAGAGCTTTAATATTTTCAGTTTTTAATGATTTTTCATTGATATATTTTATGTCATTTTTTAAATTGTTAATTTCATTTTTTAATATTTCTATTTCTTGTACAGCATTAGTTTTTAATGTATCTGTAAAAATACTAGTTTGTGCAACTGCAAATATTGAAAAAATATTTAGAATTAATAACAATAATAAAATTTTCTTTTTCATAAATATCTATATCTTGTCTCTTTTATATTAAACTATTTCTTTTTTATACTTTAAAATGTAGGTGGATTGTAATCCACCTACATTTCGTTAAAAACTTATTTTGTATCTCTAGGTAGGCAATCATCGTGTCCATAACTATTTGTATTTATAATTTTCCCATCTCTACCTTGTATTTTGTGTTCACAATGATTATTTATTGCTATTTGCCTAGCAACTTTATTTGCTTCTGCTTGTGTATCATGAATAGATGTCGCTCTAGAAGCTCCTTCTCTTTTTACTTGCCATCCACCATCTGGATGTTTTGCTGTCCAAACATTATTTTTCATTATGTGCCCCCAATTTTAACAATTACAATGTCTTTTCATGACATTCCCAACACAAAATTTTACAATTCGAGAGAACATCTGTTCCTCCTGACTCAACACTTAAACGATGATGGGCTTCCCATGCTCCTTTTCCTGTGTCTCTTCCATTATGTTCGTAGATTAACTCTTTGCGACAACTTTCACATTTACCACCTGCTCTTTTAAAAGCTTCTTTTTTTACTTCAACTGAAAATGCCATTTTAAATCCCCCTAGTTTTTATTTACAAAATGGCATAATTTTGATAAACTTATCGTGCAGTGTAATAAGCAACCATAATTATGCTTGTGTAGTTCTAGCTTTCTCTCATAAAGGCTAGAATTTGTTTTTCGGGCAAAAGTTTTGTTTAAAACAATTCTTTTGCCCAGTTTAAGTTTAAAAATATTCACCCCCTTACCGCAACATTAACATTTAAATTAACTGTTTTTTTGTAAATTCTTATATGTTAATGTAAAAATACATATACAATAGAAAATTTACAAACATACTAATATATTAAAACTTTTACAACTCTATGATTATTTACTTCTATAGGATGGAACTTCTAGGAAAGATTGCAAACTAACATCCAAATCTTAAGCTATAAGTAACTCCTACCATATTTATCAAACCATTCCATTTTTTATATAACCTTTTTAATTATCACCATTTAAATACATTTGTATAATATACAAAATTAAGTGTTTTGTCAAATTTTTTATTCTAAAACTTTATATTATTAATGCATCTATAAAGTTTTTCAATCTGTCCCTATCTTCATTTGCTTTATCACCTTTAAAATAAATTTCAATGAAAGTTACTTTTTTTTCTTTTTCTTCATATACATATATTACTCTAATTTTTGAGTTTGATCCTTTACCACTCAACGACATACAAGCAAATTTTTTAATTTTATTTGATGTATATTTTTCTCCACAAAAACCTTCAATTTTAAATATCGCAGATGAAGGAACATTTTTTATATGATGCGTTTCTATTGTGTATTTTTTCATAATTTCAAAATCTTTTTCTAAAGTTCTAAATCTTTTTAAGAGATTCTTAAAATCTCTTTGAAATTCAGAGATTTCATGATAATTAATCATCGGTATATTTCCTTAAAGATGTTAATTCATTTCTATAAAATACTGCTTCATACTCTATAACTTCACCCATTGTTGCCCCTATCCAAGGAATATCTTTATGAGAGAATTCTGATAATTCTGTAGCTGTTTTATCTGATAATCTACTAATTTCCTCATTTATATGCTCTAATTCTTGAGCCGAAATTAAAGATAAATCCGGCTCTTTAATAGGTAAATATTTTGTTTGATCTTTATTAAAAAATTTTGTTTTTATTTCTTCTAACTCTCCAGATTTCTCCATTTCTTGAATAATACAATCAAAATCTACAGGAGTAGGCCCAAATGTATTTTTTATATATTTTAACCCCATTAATTGTTTTTCATATAGTTCATAATAATCAAAATCTATAAAATATAATATTTTATAAATAACTGTTTTACCTACATTTGGTTTTGCCCCAACTTTTTTAAGGACATATAATAATATCTGTTTAAATTTGTCAATATTTTCTTGTGGAATATTTATACGAATATCTATTTTTTCTTGTTTCTTATCATTTTTAACAATATTGTATGAAACTTTAGGTGGTTTTTTATTGTCAATTAAATATTCATAATCAATGTCAAAAAGTTTTGATATTTTTTTAATAATTTCTAAAGAAGGTTTATTCTCTCCATTTTCATATTTAATTAATGTTTGACGAGTAATATTTAACTCTTTTGCTAATTCTTCTTGGGAATAACCTTTATCTTCTCTAATACATTTCAATATATTAGTCATTGTTGTCCCCTCCTTCATTTTTATATATTCATTTTTAAGATTTTTTAATCTTATTCATAATAAAGAACATTTTAAACGATGAAGTAAGTTTTCATATTTATAAAAAACATTCATTTTATTATCGGCTTGTAAGCTATTAAATATATAACATAAAAAAACATAAATGTCAATATTTAGTTACATATTATTGTTAACTTAATTTTACTTTGCAAAAATTCTGTTTATTTACAAATGTTTTTTTAATAATTAAAAATTGAAAAATAATATTATCTGTATTGTTTTATTGCGATTTAAAATTGTATTTCATATTACATTTGAGGTGAAACGAGGAATTTTCAAACCGCAGTGTACAAAAGTGTAAACGGTACATAAGGTTTGAAAATTGGAAGTTGTAACCCAAAATCAAAAAATTTAAAAAAAGTTTTTTGTCGTTGTAGTTAGCCGTTGATATTTGGAGCGAAGCGAAGAATTTTGAGACTGAAGCGTACGTAAGTGAAGCGGAGCGATTGGTACGTGAGGGAACAAAATTCAAAGCTACAGCCCAAATTGCAATGGCGTTATAATGCGTTGTTATTTTGCCTAGACGTACAACAGGCACTGCGGTCGTGTGTACCAACAGTGCCCATATCTGTGTTAAAAAATAAACTATATAACCAGCTTAACTACTGCCATTTCAGCTGAATCGCCCTTTCTCAAACCAAGTTTGAAAATCTGGGTATATCCGCCGTTTCTTTCTTTGTATCTTGGAACTAAAACGTCGAAAACTTTTTTAACGACGTCTTTATTTGTAATTTCGCCGTGCAAAACTTTCTTTGCGTCCAAATCTGCAGGCTTTGCTTTTGTTATAAGCTTTTCCGCAAATCTTACGACTTCTTTTGCTCTAGGAACCGTTGTCGTAATTTTTTCGTGAAGGAAAAGGCTTGTCGTCATATTTCTCATCATAGCTCTTTTATGAGAAGGTGTTACCGCTAATTTTCTTGTATTGTGATTCTTTATCATTATATCTGCTCCTTCAAAGACAAGCTGATCTCTTCCAATTTCTTTTTAATTTCAGTTAAAGATGTTTTGCCGAATTTATCAAATTCCATAAGATCTACTTCAGAATATGATATAAGCTGGCCTATTGTTTCTATTTCCGCATTTTTAAGGCTGTTTGAAGCTCTTGTTGACAAATCTAAAATGCTGATAGGCTGAGCTTTTAATTCTTCAGTTTTGTCTTCCTGTTTTGTTTGTTCTTCAGCCGCAGCCTCTTCTTCTGTTTCAGAACTTGCTTCGCCTGTGAATATTGTTAAAGTATTTCTTAAAATTTTTGCAGACTGTATTAATGCTTCCTGAGGAGATATTGAACCGTCTGTCCATATTTCCATAACAAGTCTGTCATAATTTAACGCCTGGTCAACTCTGGTGTTTTCAACTTCATAGTTAACTTTTGTTACAGGTGAAAAAAGCGCATCCATAACAATTGTTCCGGCGGAATATTTGTGTTCTTTTATATCGTTTGCAAAAACATATCCTTTGCCTTTGGAAACTTCAAGCTCCATTTCAAGGGTTGTTCCGGCATCTATATTTGCAATTTCCTGCTCGGGATTCAATATTTCGACTGAACTGTTTTTATCAATGTTTTTTGCCGTAACCTGTCCGGCTTTGTTTACTTTTAAGTGAAGCTTTTCAGGACCTGCGGCATTTAATTTTACTCTTATTTTTTTAAGGTTGAGAATTATCTGCAATACGTCTTCTCTTACGCCTTTAATAACGGCGTATTCGTGTTGTGCTCCGACGATATTGACTGAAGTGATTGCGGAACCTTCAATGCTTGAAAGCAAAATTCTTCTCAATGAATTTCCGATTGTATGTCCGTATCCTCTTTCAAAAGGCTGCGCAATAAATCTTCCGAAAGTTTTTGTGGCTGTCTTTTCTTCCAATTGCAACTTTTTTAGTTTTTCTAAATCTGGCATTTTCATGCTATATTACTCCGTTTAACTCACCGTTTTGACAAGTGGTTATTTTTATTTTGAATACAATTCAACTATCAACTGACCGTTTATAGGATGAGAAAACTCTTCTTTAAGAGGCTCGCTCATAATAGTTCCCGAAACAGTATCTTTGCTGAAACTCAACCATGAAGGAACTGAAACGGTATTTTCCATAAGTTTCTTAAGACTTGAATTTGATTTATATTTTTCTCTTACCGAAATAACTTCGCCGATTGCAACCTGATATCTAGGAACGTCAACTTTTTTACCGTTAACGGTAACGTTGCCGTGCATAACCATCTGTCTTGCCATCTTTCTTGAATGTGCCAAACCCATTTTAAATACAACATTATCGAGCCTGAGTTCAAGAAGTTTCAACAAATTGTCGCCTGTCATTCCAGGCAGCTTATCGGCAACTGCAAAATATCTTTTAAATTGTTGTTCCGTTAAACCGAACACTCTTCTTGCTTTCTGTTTTTCTCTCAAATGTTTGCCGTATTCAGAAATTTTGCTTTTCTTTGCGCCGTGCTGTCCAGGAGCATTTTTGCCTCTTTTTCTCTCAAGAGTGCAATTTGTCGAACATCTGTCGCCTTTCAAAAAAAGTTTCTCTCTTTCTGTTCTGCATTGTTTACAAACCGAACCAATATAACGTGACATCTATTAAAATCCTCCGAAAGTATTTTCCCTTTATATGAATTACTGCAAATCTAATTTAAAAACTACACTCTTCTAGGCTTAGGCGGACGACAGCCGTCATGAGGAACCGGAGTAACGTCCTTAATAGCCGCTATTAAAAGACCTGAAGCCTGAAGACCTCTGATCGCGGTTTCTCTTCCGGGACCGGGACCGTTAACGAAAACAGAAACTTGTTTTACGCCGTAATCCATAACTTTTTTACCGACTGCGTTTGCCGTCATCTGAGCTGCAAACGGAGTTCCTTTTTTTGCGCCTTTAAAACCTGAACCGCCTGCTGAAGCCCAAGCTAAAGTATTGCCTTTATCATCCGTAATATTAACGATTGTATTATTAAATGTTGACTGTATGTATGCTCTTGCCATACCGCCTGTAAATTTGACTTTTTTCTTTACGCCAACGGTTCTCTTTTTATCATCTGCCATTATCTTTAAGCCTCCAGCTTATATTTGTTTATTTTATTTCCTTGCGCCCGGTTTTGCAGCTTTGCCGGCACCTACGGTTCTTCTCTTTCCTCTTCTCGTTCTTGCGTTTGTCTTAGTTCTCTGTCCTCTTACGGGAAGATTTCTTTTATGTCTGATTCCTCTGTAACTTCCGATATCGATTAATCTCTTGATGTTAGCCTGAATTTCTCTTCTTAAATCACCTTCAACTTTAAACTCTTTAGTGATAAGATTGTTAATCTGGCTGACTTCGCCTTCAGTAAGGTCTTTAATCCTTTTTGCAGGATCGAGATTAAGTTCTTTTATAATTGCATTTGAAATAACAGGTCCTATGCCGTAAATATATCTTAATGCTATATCTAATCTCTTATTTTTTGGTAAATCAACTCCGGCAACTCTTGCCATTATGCTTCCTCCGTTAAAAACATTTATTTTATATTATTTAAACACTTATTTCAACAAAAAAGTTATCCCTGTCTCTGTTTGTGTCTTGGATCTTCACAGACAACTCTTACGACTCCTTTTCTTTTTATTACTTTGCACTTTTGGCATATAGGCTTTACTGATGCTCTGACTTTCATTACATTACTCCCTAATTTTATTTGTCTCTATATGTTATTCTTCCCCTTGTTAAATCATAAGGAGAAAGCTCAACTCTAACTTTATCGCCCGGCAGAATTTTAATATAATGCATTCTCATTTTACCGCAGATATGCGCTAAAATTACGTGGCCGCCTTCTATTTCTACTTTAAACATTGCATTAGGCAGTGATTCAAGTATTTTACCGGTAATTTCAATTTTGTCTTCTTTCATTTTTTTCCTTTTATTCGACAGCTTTTTTCTGTTTCGAGGAACTTTTCAGTTCCCGCTTTTTACAGTTTAGTCAAAATTTCATAACCGTCTTTTGTGACTGCAACCGTATGCTCAAAATGAGCGCATAAACTGCCGTCTCTGGTAACAACGGTCCAATCGTTAGGCAAAACTCTTACGTAATATTTGCCTATGTTGACCATTGGTTCTATAGCAATAACCATACCCGGAAGCAATCTCGGCCCCGTTCCCGGTTTTCCGAAGTTAGGAACGCTTGGTTCTTCATGCAGATTTCTGCCGAGTCCGTGGCCGCAATAATCACGAACTACTGAATAACCCAAAGGTTCTACATAACTTTGGACTGCGTAGGAAACATCGCCCAATCTGTTGCCGGGTTTGACTTGCTCTATAGCTTTATATAATGAGTCTTCGGTAATTCTAAGCAGCTTTTCCGCTGATTCCGAAATAACGCCTACAGGATAAGTATATGCGGAATCGGAATAATAACCGTCGTAAATTGTTCCGACATCCACAGTTACGATATCTCCCGAAGAAAGTTCACAAGAGTCATTCGGTATCCCGTGAACAAGCTCATCATTAACTGAAACACACGCCGATGCGGGAAAACCGCCGTATCCCAAAAAAGCAGGTTTCATATTAAAAGAACTGATTTGTTTAAATACTTCTTTGTCTATATCTTCCGTAGTAACGCCCGGTTTGATAAAACTTTTCAGGCTTTCCAAAATTTTTGCCGTTGCTTTAGCGGCAGTTCTCATCTTCTTAAGTTCTGTTTCACTTTTTAATTCTATGCTTTTAGTCAAAATACGCCTTCATTTTATGTTATTATTTACAAAATTTTCAATCTTTTCAAAGACTTGCTCTGGAGACAATGTTCCGTCAACCCTTACAATATTACCTGCTTTGGTATAATATTCTATCAAAATTTCCGTCTGTTTTTTATAGACGTCAAGCCTTTCTTTTATCGTCTCGGGATTATCGTCTTTTCTCTGGACAAGTTTTGCTCCGCAGAAATCGCAGACGCCTTCTTTTTTTGAAGGCTTAAGAGCCAAATTAAAACTCCCGCCGCATGACGGACAAACTCTTCTTCCCGACAATCTTTTGATAATATCTTCTTCAGGCACTTCAATACAAAAAACTTCGGTTATTTTTCTGTTCATTTTTTGCAAAAAACCGTCAAGTTCTTCCGCCTGAAATAAAGTTCTCGGGAAACCGTCAAGCAAAAAACCGTTTTTACAGTCTTCTCTCTGAAGCCTTTTTTCAACCATATCCACGATAATTTGATCCGGCACCAGCTGCCCCGACGTTAAATACGGAGCAAATACAGGATCGTCTTTAGCTTCTCTTATCATGTCTCCTGTTGAAAGATGGAGAACTTCAAATTTTTTGCTTATCATTTTTGCCTGGGTGCCTTTTCCTGCTCCCGGAGGCCCAAATAATATGAAATTTTTTTCCATTATCTTCAGCTTCTTTTTTATTTTTAAACAAAAACATAAAATATCCCTGAAGTTATGTCAAAGACTTACTCATAACATTTGCAGAGAGACAAAACAAATATATTACATTTAGTTTAATATATTTAGTTTAAATTGTACATTAAATTACATTTCAATGTCAAGCTAAATTCATACATACAAATATCTAGTTAAATACCCTTAAATTAACTATAGGATTTATCGTTTTATTATATTATTTTATAATTTTCAGAAAAAGTTCTTTGAAACAATTTGGTATAAATTCAGGATATTGTTTTAACATATTTATAATCACCTTTTTTAGATCATTAGGATTACGATATTGTTTTAATTGATTAAATTCTTGTTTTAATAGTTCTTCTAATCTATGTCCTTTGAAATGTAAATACTCTGTCGGAATTTCAACTTTTAAACCACCAATATATCCAACTGTTGTTTTTATATTAATATCTTTGAATTTTATTTGTTTACTTATTTTATTTATAAAAGAATCTATAACTTTTTGAATATTCTCTTCAAAATTTTTATCTTTTGGCAATGCAAAATATTTACTTAATCCAAATTCTGATGGATCTATAGGAGCCTTATTGTCTAATAGTAGCATACAAACTATCATCAAAGGATCTAATATACAATTTTCTATTGAATACCTTTCATTTTCGGCAAGAACAAATATTTTATCTTTAGTATTATTTTTCAAATCCCAATCTATTACACCATATACATTTGCATAATTATCAAATTTACCAACAATTTTACAAACCCTGTTACAATCTCCTGAGACATCAGTCCCGTTAACTCCTGAAGGAATAAAATTTAAACTAATATGACTTTCAATATCTTTACTAGCTAAAAGTATTTCATAAATTTTACTTAAATTTTCAGCATCATATTCACTCTCTGTTATAATATTTTTTCTATTTATATATGAAACGGATAGGGTTGTAATGCCATATGCTAATTTTTTCAATATAAAATCTTTATCTTTCTTTATTATTCTTTTTACATTATCAGAATCAGAGGTAATATAATATAAATATTTATTGTCTGCAAGAGCAACCGTTGTTGGTGAATGAGTTGTAAGAACAACTTTTATATTATATTCCTTAACAAATATTTTTTCTAATAGATTTAATAAGTTTTGAATCATCGAAGGATGTAATGAAGCATCTAATTCATCTAGCAAAATCAGTTTTACAGGTTCAATTCTTTTTTTAATTGCAGAGAAAATATTAATAATTATTGACAATAAAACTTTTTCCCCACTTGATATATCTGAAACAAAAAATTTATCTCCTATTGTATTTTTGCAAACAACTTGATATTGAGAAGTAAAATCCATTATTTCAGGTTCTTCAAAAACAAAATTTAATAATATTTTATTATTTAAAATACCATTAATAACATTCCAAGGTTTTTCGCCATATTTTTTTTCAAATTTTTCTTCAGATAAAAACTCTCTACATTGCATTTTGTTTATATAATTATTTATCATTAATATTTTATAATCTCTAAAAATATCTGCAAGAAAATCACCTTGAAATGGCTTTAATTTAAAAATTTTTTCATATATCCAATTCTTAATTT
>Ga0265294_10009487_pt1 | contig 11220 bp, 10 predicted proteins | sample MunlanPumphouse3_FD_192504 | JGI IMG/M metagenome (GOLD analysis project Ga0265294, IMG submission 192504) | Groundwater microbial communities from a municipal landfill in Southern Ontario, Canada - Pumphouse #3 | ecosystem: Environmental > Aquatic > Deep subsurface > Groundwater | place...
CATCTCCCTTGGAGGCACTCCTGTTATTGAAGGATTTACAGGAGAAATTGCAAGCAAGGTAGCCAGAGATCCTTCTTAAGGGGTATGTGGTGTCATCTATGCAAGAAACTTTCTGATACAACACTCTGCCCAGCATGTGAGGAAGCCATCCGGAGGGCTGGGTATGATTTTTTGTTTTCATATCGCTGTCCAGTCTGTGGACAACCGGTGCTTGATGCTACCTATGCATGTTCTTTCTGCAGCAAGGGAGTACTCTCCTATGGCCCATACGGAAACACACTCGCATCTTTGATCAAATGCTATAAATTTGGGGGAGAACGGTCACTGACTCCTCTCCTCTCTGGGTTATATCTACCTCTACTGAAAAGAGTGACCTCTCCGATCATTATCCCCATACCTTGTTCAAGGGAAGGGTATAGGAGAAGGGGTTTTGACCAGAGTGAGGTTATTGCCTCCTATCTTGCAAGAAAGGAGGGCTATGCCTATCTTTCTCTTTTCAATAGACATAAGGGAATGCAACACAAATATCTTTCGAAAGAGCAACGGCTTGGTGAACAGGCAATGCAATTGACACATTCCAAGAAAAAGCATGATCAATTTGTACATTTTCTGTCAGCAGGGTATACTGCCACACTCCTTGATGATGTAAAGACCACAGGAGCTACTTCTCGACGGGCAAGTGAACTGCTGGAGTCTCATTTTGGTTGTAAAGCAACGATAATGGTACTTGCTGATGTCTAGTCATACATGCATCGTTGACAAAGATCCTCGTTATCGATACTATTTTAGCAGGATTAGTTGTTTATTGGGGATCGCCAACCGGCGCATCCCTTTTTTATGAACTTTTTTCAGGAGCAGTATGATACAGAAAGGAATAGAAGAAACACCTTTGTTTCGTGAATACGAACCTCTGCTGAGTGCAATGGGCATTACATTGGTGGACATCAATGAGATTGACCGCGGAAGCAGTGTCCTGGTTACCATTGTAATCTTGGCAAAGGAAGAAGAAGTAAATGTCGACCACTGTGCGAAGGTATACCGATTGGTATATCCGCGAATGGAACTGATATTGGGGGAGCGTGATCTGCAACTCGAGGTAACCACCCCAGGCCTACAGCGCACAATCAAGGATATCTATGAGTTCAGCTTGTTTACCGGCAAGCGTGTACGGGTTTATGATACGAGCAAGACGGCATGGGTAAGTGGTATCATCAAAACATGTGATGACCATTCGCTTACGCTTGACGAGGTATTTATTGAGGATGAAAAAGAGATGATTGCAACAATGGTTGTGGAGTTGGCTTCTATCCAGAAGGCTAAACTCGACTATAGATGGGAGGACAATTCACATGGCAACTGAAATTGGTGACGCTATTAGAAGTATGGTAGCGGAAAAGAGCATTTCCGAGGAGCTGGTTATCAGCACCATTGAGGACATACTCCGTGCTGCGTACAAACGTAAATTCGGTACCGATGAGAATGCCGTCATAGAGTTCAGTGAAGATTATACCAGCGTTGAGCTCGCAAGCAGACGCCAGATTGTCGATGATGACGAATGGTACAATGAGGTGACTGAGATTCCTCTCAGTGAAGCGAAGGAAATCCACGAGGAGTGTGAGATTGGTGATGAGTTGCTCATTCCTGTCGACCTCAAGGAATTCGACCGTATCAGTGTACAGAGTGCAAAACAACGTGCCCATCAGAGCTTTCGTGATATCCAGAAGGATACGCTGTACAGTGAATTCAAGGCAAAAGAAGGTCAGTTGATCATCGGTTATTACAGGAGACAGGCTCCAACCGGCGACATCTATGTCGATATCGGCAGCACTGAAGGCCTTCTTCCCAGGAGAAACCAGTCCAGCAGGGAAAGCTACCAGAGCAATGACAAGATCAAATGCTATGTTGAGAGTGTAGAGAAAGCTGAGCGTGGAGTTCGGGTTATCCTTTCAAGAACAAGTAGTGAATTGATTCGCAAGCTTTTCGAGGTTGAAGTACCGGAAATTGCTCAGAACCAGATTGATATCATCAAGATTGTTCGTGAAGCCGGATACCGCACAAAGGTTGCCGTTGCATCACGTAATGACGATATTGACCCTGTCGGAGCCTGTGTTGGGTTGAAGGGAAATCGAATTCAGACTATCATGAGCGAGATAGAGGGTGAGAAGATTGATATTCTTCGCTACGATCCCAACCCAATCAACTATATCCGCAATGCGCTCTCCCCAGCGCAGGTAAAGGATGTAGTGGTTCTTGACAAGAATATCTATCATGCAGTTGCCATTGTTGAAGACAGCCAGCTCTCATTGGCCATTGGTAAGCAGGGTCTGAATGTCCGTCTGGCCAATAAGTTGGTCGACTGGATGATTGATGTGAAGACCCAGGCTCAGTTTGATGAGATGGATATTGCCAAGGAAGCCCGATCAAGGGCTGAAAGCATCTTCCTTGATGAGCAAGAGTACTATGGTGAAGAACTCGTTGCCCAGAATGATGAGGAAGTGATTATTGGACAGGAAGGCGAGGTTGTTCCTGAGGAGAGCTTCGTTGATGAGGATGAGATTGCCCTCTCTGAACTTCCTTTGGATGAGATGTTGCTGAAGAAACTCCATTTCCACGATGTGTATAGTGTTGAAGAGTTCATCAATCTCAGCGAAGAGGATCTCGCGAGCTTCAGTGATTTGAGCGAGGAAGAGATTATTGCAATCATGGATACCATCAATGAGTACGTTGATATCGTTGAAGATGAAGAGGAAACTGAGACTGAGTATGTCTGTCCCAATTGTGGTTCCTCCATCACAGAGGATATGAATGTGTGCCCAAACTGTGGTACAGGTCTGGTATTTGAGGTAGAGTAAATTATAGAGGAAATAATGTCGGAAGAGAATAACAAGCCAAAAGCAACGTTGATCAAACATGTTGTGAATCCTACGGAACACAACAAAGAGCAGAAGAGTCCCGCCAAAGAACCTGAGTCCAAGCCAAAAGCTCCCGCTGAAAAGCGTAGGGTGGTAGTGGTTAAGAAGAAGGTAGTCGTGGTAAAGCCTCAGGCTCGCAAGGAGGCTGAAAAGCCCGAGAATGAGAAGCAGGAAGGCAAGAAGACCTCCAAGGATGAAGGCAGCAAGGAAGCATCTGAAAAGAAGAAGACAGCTTCTGATGGCCGCACAAGCAGTGTGGTACGAAAGGCCCATCGTCACAGTGGGTCAGAGAACCTATCCTCTTCTCCCTTGCATAACGGTCCGGTCGTCATCAGGCCGACTAATCTGCCACCGGTTCCCAACCAGGGATTGACGGTCAAGGATCATAAGGAGTTGCAGGATAAGAATCCTGGTGGCATCTCTTCCAAAGAGAGTCCGGTCCCCAGTTCCGGCCCACGTGTAGCAGGAATGGTTGGAGGACGTCCAGCTCCTGGGACCAGACCACAATTCCGCCCCAACAACAACAGGGGTGGGTATCAGGGTCAGGACAATCGTGGTCCAGCCAGACCTGCTGGAGCAGGTGGGTATCAGGGCCAGGATAATCGTGGACCTGCCAGACCTGGTGGATACAGACCTAATCCGAACGGTCCTGCAAGGGGTGGCGCTCCATTCCAACGCAGTGGCGGTGGTGGTGGATTCAGAGGACCTGGTGGCCCCCGTCCTCCCTTTGGTGGACCGCAAGGTAGAGGAGGGAATCGACCTCCTATGCAGGATATGGCTCCTGTTAACCAGCGTACCAACAAGAAAAGCTTCAAAAAGAAAAACAACGCTACGTATAAGAAACGGAATGCCGAAGAAGAGAAGGAATTCCAGATCCAGAGACGTAAGCAACAGGCAGCAGCCAAGCTTGCAGCTGTACCCAAGTCCATTGACATGATGGAGGTCATTACGGTAAGCGACCTCGCCAAGAAGATGAACCTGAAGGCTGGTGAGATTATTGCGAAGCTTCTCAAGATGGGCATGATGGTTACCATCAACCAACAGATTGACCACGAAACAGCTGAAATCATTTGTAGTGAATACAACTGTCAGGTTAATCTGGTCTCCCTCTATGATGAAACCCTGATCGTTAGTGATCCGGACAAGGATGAGGACCTGATTAATCGTGCTCCAATCGTGACGGTTATGGGACACGTTGACCATGGTAAGACCAAGTTGCTTGATGCAATTCGTTCCACCAAGGTTGCCGAAGGTGAGTATGGTGGGATTACCCAGCATATCGGAGCCTACAAGGTCGATCTCCCTGGAAAGGGTGAGGTTGTCTTCCTTGATACTCCTGGACACGCCGCATTCTCCATGATGCGTGCCCGTGGAGCGCAGGTTACTGATATTGTCATTCTGGTGGTAGCAGCCAATGATGGTGTGATGCCGCAAACCCGTGAAGCTATCGACCACGCTCGTGCAGCTAATGTTCCCATCATTGTAGCGATCAACAAGTGTGATCTGCCTGAGGCTAAGCCTGAGCGTGTCATGCAACAGCTCTCTGACCTTGGCCTGATGCCTGAGGCATGGGGCGGACAGACACTGTATTGTGAGATATCTGCACTGAAGAAGATTGGTATTGACGAATTGCTTGATACCATCCTCCTTGAAGCTGAAATGCTTGAACTGAAAGTCAATGCAAATTGCAGGGCTGAAGGAAAGATCATTGAAAGCAGAATCGACCAGGGTAGGGGTATTGTTGCCTCCATCTTGATCGAACGTGGTACCCTGAGACAGGGAGATCACTATGTTGCCGGTATTTATCCAGGCCGTGTTAGAGCCATGTTTGATGACAAGGGGAAAAAGATTGAGGAGGCTGGTCCTTCCACTCCTGTTGAGATCATCGGTCTCTCGGATATCCCGGGAGCAGGCGATCCGTTCCAGGTCACCGAAGATGAGAGACAGGCTCGTCAGGTTGGTAACAAACGACAGGAGCTTGAGAGAATCGGGGATAGCCGCAATGTGAAGAAGGTTACCCTGGACAATCTCTACACCAAGATCAAGGAAGGGACCATCCAGGAGTTCAATGTCATCATCAAGGGTGATGTACAGGGATCAGTCGAGGCCTTGCAGGGTGCACTGCAGAAACTCTCCAATGATGAGATCCATCTCAATGTAATCCGTGCAAGTGCCGGTGCAATCATTGAAAGTGATGTCACCTTGGCCAGTGCATCTGAGGCATTGGTTATCGGGTTCAATGTACGCCCGACTCCAAGAGCCCAGGTCCTTGCTGACCAGGAGAAGATCGAGATCCGTAAGTACAACATCATCTATGATGTGGTAGACGATATCAGAAGTGCTATGGAAGGTATGCTCAGTCCTGAGGTACATGAGGTTGAGATCGGTACTGTTGAGGTCCGTGATACCTTTAAGGTACCCAGAATTGGAACGATTGCCGGATGTATGGTTACCAGTGGAATGGTCAAGAGAAATGCCTATGCAAGGGTCTTCCGCGAAGATATCCAGCTCACTTCCGAAAAAGTCAAGATTTCGAGCTTGAAGCGGTTCAAGGATGATGCGAGAGAAGTTGCAGAAGGCTTTGAATGTGGTATTGGACTTGAAAATTTCAACGACTTGCATGTTGGAGATATCCTTGAGATCATAGAGACTGAGGAGATCGCCCGCAAGTTGGTATCAAAAAGTGAATAACAACCATGAGTGAATATAGCCAGAAGCGAATAGAAGCAAAACTCTCTGAGGCGATCAGCATGCTGATCGTCAAAGGGGAGGTGAAAAATCCCCTGGTTAGCACCCTTTGCTCGGTAAGCAAGGTGGAGCTCTCCCAGGACAATGCCTATGCGACCGTCTTCATCTCCTCGGTTCTTGATGACAAGAGCCTTGAGGAGAGTGTTGCGGGGTTGCAGAAAGCAAGTGGATTCATTCAGAAACGTGTAGGGGCATTCCTGAAAACCCGGAATACCCCTGTACTGAGATTCAAGGCAGACATCTCTCTGAAAGAAGGTCAAAAGATCAATGCCTTGATAGATTCATTGGTGGAAGATGGGAAAGAACGCTAGTATTCTCCTCATCAACAAGAAACGGGGACTGACAAGTTTTTCGAGTCTTAACGATATCAAGCGTACCATAGACCCAAAAGTAGGGCATGCTGGTACGCTTGATAAGTTTGCAGAGGGACTCTTGATTGTGTTGACAGGCAGTATGACCAAACTGAACGTCCTGTTTTCCCAGATGGACAAGCAGTATCGTGCCCATATCCAGTTTGGAAGAGAGACCGATACCCTTGACCCGGAAGGGGAGGTGATAGCAGAATCGGCTATTCCTTCCTATGAAACAATTTTGCAAGCCATTCCATCGTTTGTGGGGGAAGGAGAGCAGGAACCCCCTGCCTATAGTGCCTTGCATATCAATGGGAAACGGGCAAGCAAGCTGGTCAGGCAGGGTAAGGAGGTGGTCATGCCAAAACGACCGATCACCATTTATGCATTTACCCCAATCAGCTATGAGGATGGTGTCCTTGTTGCAGACATTCATGTATCAAAAGGCACCTATATCCGAAGTATTGCCAGGGATCTGGGAAAAGCGTGTGGAAGTAGGGCATACCTTACTGCTTTGACGAGAACCAGCATTGGGCCGTTTTCCCTTGATGAAGCGGTAGATGCAAAACAAACAGAAGAACTCGTATCCTCCATGCAGTACACTGATGCATTTCTGAAAAGACTGGATACCATCAGTATATTTGAAATACCTGATTCAGAATTGTTTCGTGTAGCCAATGGTGGTTATCCCCAGAGGATGACGTGCATCAAGGAGGGTACGGATGCAGTCTTTGGTGCCTTGTACAGCAAGGATGGTATCCTGCGAGCAGTATCCAATATTGAGGAAAATCGTTTGATTGCTCAAATACACCCGTTTTCAGGGGGGAGGCAGTATGAAACGGTATGATTTCATGCATCTTTCGGCGCATCCGGTCCTCTGGCAGGTACCCATGGTTGTCTCCATCGGTGTATTCGATGGTCTTCACCGTGGCCACTTGACCATTCTGGACCGTACAATCTCACTAGCCAAGGAAAATGAGTGGGAGAGTATGGTAATTACCTTCGACAAAAATCCCAAGATGGCAACGAAAAGCCAACCATACCATTCCAAGCTCACCACTGAAGGACAAATGCAGGAAATCCTTGCCAATCTTGGTGTTAACCATATGGTAGTCATTGACTTTTCTGCTGATTTCAGTAAACTCACAGCTGAGGAGTTCCTAACTTTGGTTTGTGCTTTTTGCCAAGTCAAGGCGATGGTTGTCGGAGAAGATTTCCGCTGCGGTGCCCCGGCGTCAAGTGCCGGACCTGTTCAGCTGCAGGAATATCTGAACCGATTGTCACCTGGGGCATTTGTGGAAGTTCCTCCTTTTGTCCAGACCGACAAAAGAGAGGTTGTTTCAAGTACCTTGGTGCGTAAAAAACTTCTTAAGGGCGCTTTGGAAGAAATCCAAAGTATGCTCGGCAGACCGTATGAGTTGGATTTGGTGGCTCACCCCTCCAAGTTCACAGATGACGGGCTGCTGTACCGTACGGCTTCCTTCATGCAATTGCTGCCGATGGCTGGCGTGTATGATGCCTACCTTACACTTTCGGATGATACGAAGGTTCCCGTGAAAACAATCATAGGGGATGAAGACCTTCTCATTGTTCCAAAAGAGGTAATGTGGGATATGAAACTGTTACGTACAAAAAGACTTAGCTTAATTGCTAAGGGGAGTAGTTCATGATCTCGAAAGAACAGAAACAAGAAATCATCGCAAAGTATGGTGGTGATGAGAAGAACACTGGATCAACCCAGGCACAGATTGCTTTGTTGACCGCCAGAATCAACGACCTGCAGATTCACTTCAAGGCAAATCCTAAGGATCATGCTGGAACAAGAGGGTTGTTGCAGATGGTCGGACAACGCAGACGTCTTCTGAAGTATCTGCGCAACAACGACATCGACGCCTACCGTGCGCTGATCGCAGACCTCGGTCTGAGAAAATAACGGTGGTGTTTTCACGGTAATTTTGTGTGAATGGCTCCGATGGCTTTTCAGGCTGTTGGAGCTATTTATATGATATAGTAAAGAAGAACAAAAAGAACGAAGAAAGGAAAAAGTAAAATGGAAGTTAAGAAAGTATCTGTACGGATTGGTAATTCCGATCTGGTTTTCGAAACCGGAAAAATTGCCAAACAAGCCAATGGCTCCGTCTATGCCCATTATGAGGGGAGTGCGGTTATCGCAACGGTCTGCTGTGGCAAACAACCCAATGAAGGTCTGGACTATGTACCACTCAGTGTTGAGTATAATGAAAAATATTATGCTGCAGGAAAGATCCCTGGTGGATTCCTTAAGAGGGAAGCCCGCCCCAAGGACAAGGAAATTCTCGTCAGCCGCTTGATCGACCGTCCGATGCGCCCCCTGTTCAACAAGGCCTTCGGTAGGGAAATCCAGATTGTCCCCACTGCAGTCTCATCTGACATGAACAACACCCCCGACATCATTGCCATGAATGCAGCAAGTGCTGCAGTTACCATCAGTGATATCCCATTCGGTGGCCCTATCGCTGCTGTACGCATTTCACTTCTTGATGGCAAATATATTGTCAATCCTACCTTCAGTGAAATTGAAAAGAGCGAACTCGATATTGTTGTTGCTGGTACCCGTGATGGGATTACCATGGTTGAAGGTGGTGCAAAAGAGGTGAGTGAAGAAGTGATGCTTGAGGCAATCGCAACTGCCCAGCCTTTCATCACCAAACTCTGTGATGCACAGCTTGAACTTCGTGAACTTGCAGGAAAAGAGAAACTCCCCATCATCGAGAGCACAGTTGACCTTTCCTGGCTTGAGCCTGTAAAGGCATTTGCATACCCCCTGATCAAGGAAGCATCCTTCGTCAAGGGCAAGATGGAGCGCTATGCTGCTCTTGCTGAGGTGCATGAACAGGTGAAGGAAAAGTTTGCTGAATTGATTGCTGAGGACGAGAATCGTCCAGGCCAGCTTGGTGGGCTTTTCGAAGACCTCGAATATGAGATTCTTCGTGCCTCCATCCTCAACGAAGGTGTTCGTACCGATGGCAGGAAGGTAGATGAAATTCGACCGATCACCTGTGAGGTTGGACTCTTATCCAGAACCCATGGTTCAGCCCTCTTCACCCGCGGTGAGACCCAGGCCTTGGCAGTCACCACGCTTGGTACCTCCAGTGATGAGCAGATGTTTGATACCATTGATGGTGAGAAATCCTTCAGTTCCTTCATGCTGCACTACAACTTCCCTCCCTACAGTGTTGGAGAGACCGGAAGGCTCTCCACCGGCAGAAGAGAGATTGGGCATGGTCACCTTGCCCAGAGAGCACTGGAGGCTATCATCCCATCCAAGGATGTATTCCCCTATACCATTCGTGTTGTCAGTGAGATCATGGAGTCCAATGGCTCCTCATCCATGGCATCTGTGTGTGGTGGCTGTCTCTCATTGATGGATGCTGGTGTTCCTGTAAAGACTCCTGTAGCCGGTATTGCCATGGGCTTGATCACCGAAGGTGCTGATTACTCCAAGTATGTGGTACTCAGTGATATTCTCGGTGAAGAGGACCACCTTGGCGACATGGACTTCAAGGTAACTGGATCCCGCGAAGGTATCACTGCTTTCCAGATGGATATCAAGATTGCCGGTGTTACCCCTGAGATCATGAAGAAGGCGCTTGAACAGGCCAAGGCAGGAAGAATCCATATCCTGAATATCATGGAAGCTACCCTGAAGACTCCTCGTGAGGATATCAATGAGTATGCTCCCAAGATCCTGACCATGAAGGTTGACCTTGAGAAGATCGGAGCTGTCATCGGAACCGGTGGTAAGACGATCAAGGCAATTGCAAGCCAGAGTGGTGCAGAAGTTAATATTGCTGATGACGGGACCATTACCATCTTCGGTAGGAATGCTGCTGCGGCTAAGCTGGCCAAGGAATTGGTACAGTCCATCGTTGAGGAACCCGAAGTAGGAAGAATCTACCAGGGAACCGTTAAGAGGATCATGGACTTCGGTGCCTTTATCGAGATCCTGCCAGGCAAGGAAGGGCTCTGCCATATCTCCAAGCTTGCCAAGACTCGCGTTCAGAACGTTGAAGATGTACTTACTGTTGGTCAGTCCGTACCGGTGAAACTTATCGAGATCGACCGTCAGGGTCGGTTGAACCTAAGTTACATCGATGCAATCGAAGGCAATGCCAAATAACATGGAGAGCCATTCGATTCCGGTAAAGGTCAAGAAGCTCAATGAGCACGCTCTCCTTCCCGTATATGGGACGGAGAGAAGTGCAGGTGCTGATCTTTCGGCCTGCCTGGAGGAGGACTTACTCCTGAAGGCAGGTTCCTATGCAAAGATCCCCACCGGGTTGAGCATTCAGGTTCCTCCTGGATATGAGGCACAGGTCAGGCCAAGAAGCGGGCTTGCTGCCAAACATGGGATCACCGTTCTCAACAGCCCTGGTACAATCGATAGTGATTATCGTGGAGAGGTGGCTGTCCTCTTGGTCAACCATGGGGAGAATGACGTGGTCATCCATACAGGAGACCGCATCGCACAGATGGTTATCGCACGGTGTGAACAAGCCTCCTTTTTGCCGACTATGGAGCTTGATGCTACAGAAAGGGGAAGTGGAGGTTTTGGTTCAACGGGAGTATAACGTTGAAGCAAGGTGCACGATTCAGCTTAGTATATCGCCACATTGGAAGGGAGTACCTCCTTTCCTTTATTGTGGCGTTCTTTTTTTTCTTTTTCATCTTTTTCATCAACCAGATCTTACTCATTGCACAGCGAATACTTCTCAAGCAGGTGGATTATTTCTCGGTATTCCAACTGGTAATGCTCTCAATCCCACAGTTTTTGCTCTACACCTTCCCGTTCTCCAGCCTCACTGCTTCAAGCATGGTTATCGGAGACCTCTCTGGAAACAACGAGATCCTTGCAATCCGCAGTAGTGGGATATCATTGAAACATGTGTTTCTACCCATCATCCTCATCTCCCTGGTCTTTTCATTCATGACATTCCTTACCGCAGACAAGGCACTCCCTTGGAGTACCAAGAAGTATCGTGAACTCTACAGCGGTCTTATGAGAGAGCTTCCTACCTTGGAACTTGCCAGCAACTCCACGAATACGATAGGCAACAAGGTCTTGGTCAATAATGAAGTAGTGGGAAACACCGTACATGATATCGTCTTGTTTGAAACCTCAAATGACCGAACCGGCCAGATTCTCAGTGCCCCATCGGCTGAGGTAACCC
>Ga0265294_10009488_pt1 | contig 11220 bp, 9 predicted proteins | sample MunlanPumphouse3_FD_192504 | JGI IMG/M metagenome (GOLD analysis project Ga0265294, IMG submission 192504) | Groundwater microbial communities from a municipal landfill in Southern Ontario, Canada - Pumphouse #3 | ecosystem: Environmental > Aquatic > Deep subsurface > Groundwater | place...
TTTCAATGGTTTGAGGCCTGTTGAAGCAGGGTCACGACTTCCACGTGCCTTGAGAGTACAATAATGATGTCGTAATCATCTAGTACCCCCTTGGTGGAAAGGAATATTTCTAAATTTCTACCACTTCCCCCATGGATTTACAAATTTTCTTTATCTAATAATATACTGCTTGCTACATCTAGACAATAATTATCTTGATAATTTGATAATTTGATACTTGATTCTTGCTAATATATTCAATACTTTTCGTATCGAAATTGCAAACAACAAAACCCTCAAATTATTCTCTATTTGAAGGCTTTGTTCATTACAACTTAAAGATGCTATCTTAATGAATAATCTTTTCAGTCCTTCTAATTGGAACATTCACTACAACTGATTTCATAACTGCTACTCATTTGACTCACCTTTACTTAACTTTTCAATAGCTTGCTTTTCTTCTAGCAAGAAAAATATATCTTTACCTTGGTTGAAGCTGGATCATTTTTTTGATGTAGAAGATAAAATTTAGTCTAATAGATTCTCCACCTTCATTAATACCTCCTTTTTTATCAAGCTGTAATGTCTCCAGTTGCTATAATCTTTCTTTCAACAATATCAGCATACATTAAATTTTTAAGGTGATAAGAAACCTTTGATTGATACTTATTAATTAACTCCATGTAAATTTTTCAAGTGCAATATGACTACGATACCAATCATCATTTTCTAAAAGCACTTCAGGAGAACCTGCACTTTTAACTCTACCATTTTCTAATATAATCACTGTATCGCTGGAAACCATAGATGATAAACGGTGAGATATGGACAATATTGTATGGACCTTACTTGCCTTTTGAAGTACAGAAACTATTTTTTCTTCCGTTATAGAATCAAGATTGGCTGTTATCTCATCCAGCAGAAGTAAAGGAGGATTTGTTACAATAGCTCTGGCTATAGCCAAAAGTTGTTTTTGCCCTTGTGAAAAAAGAGCATCACTGGTTACTTTAGTATCCAGTCCATTTTCCAAGGTTGATACATATTCTGTTAGTCCCACAAAATCCAAAGCCTTCTCTATTTGCTCCTTCGTAATACTTTCATCCTGCAAGCTTATTTGATCTGCTACTGTTCCCTTTATCATATGAAAACTTTGATCAACGTACCCAAATATTCTGCGTTTTTCAGAGTTCGGTATGTCATAGACATCAATCCCATTTATTGTGATACTGCCCTTGGTTGGTTTGAGCAGTCCCATGATAAGCTTAAATAATGTAGTTTTTCCAACCCCTGTTCTTCCAACAAATGTAACCTTTTCATTTGGTTTTAAATTAAGTCGAATGTTTTGAAGAACATCTGCACCTTCTTCATATTGAAAGGAAATATCCTTAAATGATAAATTCACTTCCTCACGGTCTGGAATGATGTCTTCTACTCTTAGCTCATTCTTCTTAGGATTATCTTCAGATTCATTGTAAAAATCATTTACTCTTTTGATACCTGATATGGCCTGCTGAATATTTTGCAGCTCCATTCCCAGATTTTCAATTGGCGCAAACAAATTAGATATCAATTCTATTGATGCTGCAACCATTCCTAATGATATACCCAAATAGTTCAGTTGTTTAGAGGATAGCACTACAATGAAAGCAATGACAACTGCACGAGTAATCTGAATAAATGGAGAATATATAGAATCATAGAAATTCACCTTTTCTACTGTTTTGTAGTTATCAAATAAATACCTCTTATAGTTCTCCTCCATGTATCTTTCCTTACTGAAGGATTTAATCATCTGTATATTTTTTAAGCTTTCTGAAATATGATTATTTACCCTGCCGATGAGTATTCTATTTTCAATCTGCGCCTTAAGCATTCTCTTTTGAAAAAGTCGTGTAATACCATAAATAGCTGGCATCAGTAATAAAGTTACAAATCCAAGCTTGCTGCTAAACATCCAAATTGAAATTATAATACCTATAATTTTAAAGCAGTCAACCATCATTCCGATAATACCATTTGTGAACAGTGAATTGATTGCATCAACATCATTTGTAAACCTTGAAACTACTGTTCCCGAACTATTTGAGGAAAAGAACATTGCATTTATTCTTTCAAGCTTTTCCATCATTTCAATTCTTATTTCCTTCGTAATCTTTTGTCCTAAAACTGTAAGAACAGCTTCTTTGACAAAATCAAATATTCCAATAAACAATAGAACCCCCATATAAACAGTTGCTAGAACAAGTAATTTGTCAGAGCTTTTGGTTACAAGGTTATGGTCAATTATATATTTTAAAATTTGAGGTGGAATTAAGCTTGTAACAACAACGCCGATAATAGAAAGTCCTAATAGTACGCTTATACCAATATTGTTTTTAATAACTCTAACCATCGACCTTTTTATTAAACTATTTCCCATCATTGTCTCCCCCCTCTGTACATTGCAAATTAAATATTGTGGCATAAAGTTCTGATTTATTCATAAGTTCATTATGTGTACCATATTCTGCTGTTTTATCACTCTTTAAGAGTATAATCTTATTTATTCTATTAAAAATAGCCAAGCGATGAGAAACTAGAATTATCAGACTGTCTTTATAATTGCTTTTCATATTTTCAATAATTTTTTCTTCTGTCTTCATGTCAACCGCTGAAAAAGGGTCATCCAATATAATAATTCTATTTTTATTAAGAAGTGCCCTTGCTAGAGCTATTCTCGCCTGCTGACCACCGCTTAATTTTATTCCGCTATTTCCAACTAAAGTATCCTTCCCATTGGGCATTACTCCTAAATCAGTATCAAAACAGACATCCTTTAAAACAGAAGTAATGTCTTTTTTACTACCTAAAGTTATATTGTTGTATATAGTATCAGAAAGCAACTGCGGCTTATGACCTAAATAAGAAATCATCTGGCTTCGCTCATATTCTGAGTAATCCTTAAGCTCCTTGCCATCAATTTTAATGCTTCCTATATAAGGGTATAAGCCTAATAGGGATAGTCCAAGTGTAGATTTACCAGAAGCAATAGAACCTGTTATACCTATAATTTGTCCTGTGTTGCCTTCAAAACTAATATCTTCAATAATATTTTCCTTACCATCTTCGTATGAGAAACTAAGATTTTCTACGGTCAATGTAGTAGCACCCTTATTTATATTAGAAGAATTATCTTTTGTTTTGTATTCTGTAAGATATGGCTTTATACGCTTCCAGGAAACCTGTGATTTTTGTACAGAATTAAATAGCTTTGCTGCTTTACTTGCTTTAACTGCCATGGCAGTAAATATTGCAACGTAAGTAGAAAAATTTCCTACAGTCCAGCCGCCATTAATAACTTTTGTTCCTCCCAGATAAATTACCATAATTATTCCAAGCATTGCAATGACGTTATATATTGGTTGCATAGAATTTTCTAATATATTAGCTTTCACAGCCTTGTTTTGTAAATCTAAAAGTTCATCATTATACCTTGCTCTATTTTTAGTTTCCATGCCGGTTACACGATAAAGCACTGAATTTTCAATTGTATTATAGGTAATATCTGCAACCTCACTACTTTTCTTCCGATAATCCCTTGAGTACTTATATATAACACTTTTTAATTTTTCAGCAAGTACCATAGCAATTGGAATAAAAACAATAGAAAGTGCAGTTATTTTTATGTCGTAAGCAAGCATTGTTATCAGGTAAGATATCATAAGAACACCAGTATCAAATACTTCAGTAGTAAACTTTCGCATTCCTTCCACACATAAATCAACATCAGAAATAACTCTTGTCATGAGGTTGCCCATATTTTCATTATCTAGCTCAGAAGTACTTTTATTCATTATATTGTTGTATATCATAAGTCTCATAGTTGAACTGGTGCTGTTTGCGAAACGTCTAATATAAAAGCGCTTAAAATAGCGTAAAATTTGAATAGCTCCTATAAGAGCAACATAGGTAGCTGAAAGTAATAATACAGAATATAAGTTATCCCCACCAGCAATAGAATCTATGAGTTTTCCTTGATATATAGGACCTAGAATGATTGTACTATTACAAGACAATCCGAATATTATAATACATGCAACAACAAATTTTTCTTTTTTCCAATAGTTTATAATTTTATCTGGCTGTTTCATAGGTTCAATCTTTAATTTTGACACAGTAACTCCTCCCTGCTCTAAGCAAGACCTTATTAAGTACAATAGCAAATTTTCCTATACTAATCATCACTTTATAAATCTCATTAATACAGCATATATTATTAATATCCAAATCAATATAATGATTCCGCCTGCTATGTAATTTTTGGGTTTACCCTTCTCGAAAACACTTTCTGCAGCTTCTTTGCAAAGTTCTTTTACACTACTTGGTATAAGTCTTAATGACAGCCAAATAAGTGCAGGAAGCACAATTACATCATCGATAAATCCAAGTACAGGTATAAAATCCGGTATAATGTCTATAGGACTTAGAGCATATCCAACAGTTATCATAGCTGTTAACTTTGCATACCAAGGAGTCAGTTCATGCTTATATGCAAGATAAAGTAATGCTATATAAGATTTTAATTTTTTAGCCCATTGTTTTATTTTTGTTATCACAACAATCCCTCGTAATCTATTGATTTTCATTTATTTCAAAAACTTTATTACTAAATTCATTTAATAATGATGAACATTCATCAATTCTCTTCAGTATTTCATCTTTCATTGGACATCCGAAATAATCCTTTTTTTCTATCTTCCTTAACCATGTATTAAGTTTATCTATCTCATGTTCATTTTCTTCTACCTCAGCAAAGGTAAAATTCTCTCTTTTAGTTTCCCGCTCAATTTCAGCTCCAAAATCATCACATTTCTCAAACAATTCTTTATAATCCTCTTCTCTTTCCTTATTAAACTGCTCAATTAATTTTTTGTTTTTCGCTTCCTCATCTATTAAAGTAATACAGCTAATACTTTTGCCTCCACTATTATTAATTTGTTCTTCAAGTTTCTTAAACTCCTCTTTGCTCTCTTTAGTTTCAGGCAATATCCAGATAGATTGCAAAACATTTATTGCTCCAACAGATTTTAATCTTCTCCATACAGCCATTCTATTTTTTTGTGGTTCTCTTGGAATTTGATATATCAAAGTTCTCCAGTTCAATTTGCCACTTCCTTCATTAATAATATATAACGCTGGTTATTTGTAACACTGGTTACATTTTTAATATAGCACTGCTTACATCTACTGTCAAGTGTTTTTACTGCTAAATGTTCTCAATTCAGCTATGATGTTTTCACATATAATGTAATCTGCCAACACTAAAACCCTCAGTTTTTCTGAGGATTTTAGTCTTAACAGATTCTTGTTATACTAAGAGCAGTAACTCCTTTATGTATCCTAGCTACTGCTCCCGTTAGTTTTAATCATAGTAATCTACCAACTGATCCATCACTATTCCTGATTCAAACTGTATCTCTAACCTCTCACCCTTATTCACTTTGATGGTCTTTATTAATCTTCTGACTAAGTCTTCATCAAACTCTCTTACCTGTGGTCTTACAGTCTTTAGGGTACTGTCCATTTCTGTTAGTTTCTGTTTATAGTTCTCAGCCTGTTTCTTCTCCCTTACAAGCTTTAATTTCGCCTGTTTAAGCTCGTTTATCTGCTCTGATATCCTTTTGTACTCATTATCAAAATCTTCTGCTATAGCTCCTTGTTTTGCGTTTTCTTCGATTAAGGCTAGCATCTCCTTTTGCAGGGATTCGATCTGCTCATCATATTCTGTAGGGATATCTTTTGTGGAGTATCCTCCGATGACTCTGATGACATTTTCTCTGAAGGCTCCTATAAAATCTCCATTGTTTTCTACTACATTATTAATGGCTGTCATAATGGCATTATGTAGCGGTTCTTCTTTTAAGGTAGGTGAGTGCTTGCAAGATGCCTTTGTACCATTCTTTAGCCTATTCTCGCATCTCCATACTGCACTTTTCTGCCCATACTTTGACCACGTCTGTCTGCGGTATGGATGCCCACATTCGGCACAGACTAAAATCTCTGTTAGTGCATACTTGGAGCTGAATTTACTTTTTTCCTTTTTTAACTTATTTGCCTTTCTTGTAACTGCAGCTTTATTCAAGCTGGCTCTTCTAGACTTTTCTTCCTGTACTTTATAAAATAATTCCTTTGGTATAATAGCCTCATGATTGTCTTCGATATAGTACTGAGGCACAATTCCGTTATTCTTCACTCGTTTCTTTGTCAGGAAGTCTACGGTATAGGTTTTCTGCATCAGTGCATCTCCCATATATTTTTCATTGACTAACATTTTTTCTATTACACCAGGATGCCATGTTTCCTTTCCTGTAACTGTTTTTATTTTATCTGCCTTTAGAGCTTTTATAATCTCTCCTATACTACTTCCTTCTAAATACATTCTAAAAATTTTTCTCACTATCTCTGCTTGTTCAGGTACTATAACCAGTTCGCCAGTTTCTTTATCTTTGGTGTATCCCATAAATTTCTTATGATTGACTGAGATAATTCCATTTTCATATCTTCTTACAATTCCCCATTTTGTATTTTCACTTAGGTTTCTGCTTTCTTCCTGTGCTTGACTGCTTAAGATAGTAATCAGTAATTCTCCTGTGCTTTCTAGGGTATTTACACCCTCTTTTTCAAAAAATATAGCGATATTCTTTTCTTTGAGTTTTCTTATGGTCTGGAGCGAGTCTACTGTATTTCTTGCAAATCTGCTGACTGATTTTGTTATGACCATGTCTATTTTCCCAGCCACACAGTCATCAATCATAGCATTAAAATCATCTCTCTTTTTTGTATTAGTGGCTGACTTTCCATCATCTGCATAAATTCCAGCACACTTCCAATTTGGGTTACTTTTAATTTTCTCTGTGTAGTAGGATATTTGAGCCTCATAACTGCCTTCCTGTTGTTCTAAGGTGGTACTAACTCTACAGTAAGCTGCTACTCTAAGGGTTTTTAATTCCACCCTTACATTCCTGTCATATATGGTCTGTGCTGGTATAAATGCTACATTCTTTTTTGCTACTGCTACTGCCATTGTTATTCATCCTCTCTTATTTTCTCATGATCTTCCTCCATAGTTATGCCATTGATAAATTCTACTAGGATTCTTCCATTTTTATAAATAACTATCTGCTTTATTATGGCTATAAATATATCTTCATCAAACTCTGTTAGCTGTTCTTTCTCAGCCAGCGATTGTTTTATTTTTTCAGTGTTATAATCATAATCATCTATTTTAGTGATGCTATAATAAGCCTTTGCCCTTTTAAAGATTAGCTCTGATAGTTCCTTAGATGAGAAACGTTCTTCTTCCTCTAGCTCTTTTATTCGTTCTTCCAACTTTCTAATTTCTAAGGTAATCCTTGGTGGTTCTTTTTTCTTACCTTTATCTAGCATCCACTTTCTTGATAAGATTTTATTGGTTGCAGAGATAAATGCAGTTTCTATATCTTTTTCAGTTAAAAATAAGTTTCTGCAGTGTACTCTATTTTGGTAGATGTACCCCTTACACTTCCAGTTGCTCTTCTCAGATGGTCTGCCAGCATGTTCAATATATTTGCGATAAACATCACCACATTCTCCACATATTAATTTACTACTAAATAAACTTTGATTTTTCATACTATTTGATTGTTGGATTCTTCCTAGTTCCTCTTCCTTTTTCTTTCTTCTTTTCTGTACAGATTCAAAGATTTCCTTATCTATCATCTGAGGATAAAAGTCATCCCCTACGTACTTAATATTTTGAAGTATCTTTCCTACGGAGCCATGATTCCAATTAGGTTTGTTATTAGCATTTAAAAATCCTACATTTGTCAGTTCTTTTGCTATGGCATGTAGGGATAATCCTTTATGGTAATCTTTAAATATCTTTTTAATCACTGCTACTTTTTCTTCATCAAATATTACTTTTCCATCTGCTAGTTTATATCCCATAGGCATGTGTCTTTGCATCATCTACCTCACCTCACTTTCCATAATGCTCTGTCAGTTCTAAGTTGTTAATTAGCTTAAAGGTAATCTGATGATTTTCTCCGATAATGATATTTTCCACTGTATGGATAAATAGATTTTCATCATACTCTTCTATAATTTCCGGGTTATACCTTATGATTTCAAATAACCTTACTGTTCCTGAGATTTCTTCTTCATAACCGTTATCATCAAGGCATTGATTCCTGATTTTCTTTATCGCTTCAAGTTCTACCGTTAGAGCATTTTGTCTTTCTATAAAAATAGCAGAGTCAATATACCCTTTCGATACGACTCTACTAAGGATATGACTCTGCTCTGTTAATTCCATAATTCTATTATTTAGTTTTTTAATTTCTTCTTCCTGCTCATGATCTGTTCTTAGATTTTTTAAAGATTCAAGTAGGGGATATAGGATATCTGTATGATTGCTTATAAGCTTATTCCACATGGTTAGGAAGGTTTCTTTTATAATATCCTCCCTCACAGCTTTCATACTGCATTTACTTATATCTTTTATATGCTGGACACAGCACCACTGAATTTTCTCATAGGGTTTTCCGATATAAATCTTTTGCCTACGAAATGTGTTGCCACATTCCTTGCAGATGATTTTGCTGCTAAATTCATATCTGTTTTGGTATTTTCCACTATCATCTACTCCCATTTGATTTCTTCGATATTCATAAATATCTCGGACCATTTGACCTTCTTCTCTTGTAATAATGGGTTCGTGATTGTTTTCAATAAAATACTGAGGCAGTTCCCCTTTATTTGTTTTTCTTTCAAAGGGAAGTACCTCAGTTGTATATGTCTTTTGTAACAATAAGTCTCCTTCGTAGATGGAATTTTTTAAAATTTCTTTTACTACACTGTCCTGCCATTCTTCTGCTGAGCGTATGGTCGGTATATTATCGTTATTTAATCCTCTGGCTATTACATAGGAGCCTTTGCCATTTAGATATTCATGAAAAATTCTACGAACAATCTTTGCTTCATCTTCTTTTATTATGAGATTTCCATCTTCATCCTTGGTATATCCATAAGCGGGATCACTAAGCTTAAATGTTCCATCTTGAAATCTCTTTTTAACTGCCCATTTGTTATTAGTGGAGATGCTTTCTGCCTCTCCTTGTGCAAGTGAGCTTAGTATGGTAAGCATCTGCTCGCTTTTTTCTGATAAAGTATTAATATGCTCTTTCTCGAAATATACTCCGATACCAAGTGCTTTTAGCTTTCTGATAGCCTCAATACTGTCTACTGTATTTCTAGCAAACCTTGTGACGGATTTTGTAATGATCATGTCAATTTTGCCGTCTTCACAGTCCTTCATCATTCGCAAAAATTCATCACGTCTTTTTACTTGTGTTCCACTTTTGGCTTCATCAGCATAAATTCCTGTGTATTCCCAGTCATCTCTTTTTCCGATAAAAGTCTTGTAATATTCTACTTGTGCAGAAAAGGAATTCTGTTGTTCTCTTGAATCAGTACTTACTCTGCAGTAGGCACAAACTCGTTTTTTAGGTTGTAATTCTAAGATTACCTTTTGCTTTACAGGTTCTATTTTTCTTACTTTCTTTGCCATAGTCTTCCTCCTTTCTTTTAGAACTTTAGTTCCTGTTAGCAACACACATTACCACAAGAATTTAAATATAGCTAGTGTTATTACACATATACTTTTGAAAGTTCTGGAGAAAAGGTCTGACGGTTTAATTCATCAATTTCTACATATTCTTCATCCGTTATAATCCCTCTAGAAAGTAAGATCTTTAGCAGTTTTAAAGCCATTTTATATTCCACCTCTTTTACTGTTTGCTCTTTGGTCATCACCATTCCTCCATTCATATAAATTTTATTATTGTTTATGTAAGTATTTTTCATCTGCTTAATATCACAAAAATAGGGACCGCCATTTTAAATAAAAAACTTATAAATAGACTCTCGTCTATTTCAAGCGATCCCCATTGCTTCTAATATTAAGAATTTGTGTTGTACTTAGACACTACCTTCCCCAACACACAAAGCCTTGCAAGCAAGACTTATAGGGCGATTACATAAACTGCAATTGGTTGTAACTGCTTTTAACAGTTATTGCATCATAGGACTCTCACCTCCACCGGGATCTCCGCTGGCTACCCCCATTGCGATGTCTGTGGCTGGGCAGAAGTATCATTATAGGCTGATGAGGTTATTGCGAACAATCTACCATAGATTGTTTCTTGGAACGGATGGGTATCGCTTTGCACCTTACTTTGCCGACTTTGATAAAAGCAGAAAATAAATATCTGCTCTTACAGGTGGTCTTGGCGCATCCTCCATTGTCGCTTTTCCATTTCTGGCTCATCAGCTAATGTATTTATGTAATCGGATATTTAGTTTTCAAAGTACAAGACAGGGAATAAAAAAGATCCCCTCAATGTGTAGGCAACGAGAAGACCTTTTTGACAACCATTTTTGAAAATATTTTATTTTTCTTTTAAAATCCTTTTTATTTTGATTAATCTTTTGGATATAGCATTTTGTGAACAGTGCATTTTCCTTGCAATTTCACGCTGCGTATAACCTTCTAAAGCCAATAAAGTTAAAAGCTCTAATTCATAATCACTTAAATCTCTTAGTTTTCTTGAAAGTGCATCATCAGAAATAGTATCTATCCAAGCGTATCTTCCTGAAAACTCCATTTCATTAAAACTTGTGGATAGTGATGTAAACCTTTGAAACAAATTGGAGCGTGTTTCAGCATTCTGCTCATTTATCCCTTCTTCTGGCAATGCTTGTACGCGATTTTCATAGTTTCTTCTCATACGAAACCAGCTCCAATCAAAATCATATAGCTCCTGTATTGCTTTATCATTCATTCCTGCTTTTTTGTATTGTCCACGTAACTTTTCCCATTCTCTATCAAATATCAACTTTTCTCTACTATAATTAAAACCCATTCTAATTCCTCCGTTTTCTGATTTTTAAAAATGAATGTAATCATCAGAAAAAGGAGGAGAACGGCATTTAGTATGTAAGCTAGACTTTGGCTGTTCCATGTTTCCCCCTGTTTTTGGGTAAAGAAAAAGCCCGGAACAACATTAATTTGTTATTCCAGGCTTCTTCAGCACCATATATTTGGAGAAATGGGCATAAAAATAACCCCGACATAAATGCCGAGGTTCTTGATTGTTATTTTATTTTAGGCCATTACTTCCCCATAATACAGAGTATAGGCTATTGACAATTCAAAGTCAGTAC
>Ga0265294_10009489_pt1 | contig 11219 bp, 9 predicted proteins | sample MunlanPumphouse3_FD_192504 | JGI IMG/M metagenome (GOLD analysis project Ga0265294, IMG submission 192504) | Groundwater microbial communities from a municipal landfill in Southern Ontario, Canada - Pumphouse #3 | ecosystem: Environmental > Aquatic > Deep subsurface > Groundwater | place...
GTTGCATCGGCTGAGCCATCATCCACAAGGATAAGCTCATAATCATGTGAAAGCCCGTTAAGTACCGCACATACCGCAGAAACGGTAGAACGCACCTGATCCTGCTCATTATAAAATGGGATCACTACAGATAATCTCATATCCCGCTCCTCCGGATTTTGTCAATCAAGTAAACTCATGTGAACATTTTATCACACCTCGTAAATACGAGAGTACCGGTATCCTTTTTACTGCTATAATAAAAGTAATAAATGCGGGAAACTCCAATTCTAAGATTCCCGGCATAAACGTACGCTTTAAAATCATCAGCCGCAGATATGCGGACTGATATCCGGAGGTCACACTATAATGAGTATATGCGCAGTAGTACTTGCAGCAGGCGAAAGTAAGAGAATGAGATCCAAGAAATGCAAATTCATCCAGAAAACAGCAGGAAAACCTATAATATCCTGGATCAGAGAAGCTCTTATCGAAGCAGGTGCTGATGAACAGGTGTATATAGTAGGACATATGCAGGAGCAGGTCAGACAGGTGCTGGGTGAGGAAGTAGCATTTATGATGCAGGAGAAGCAGCTTGGCACGGGGCACGCTGTGATGCAGGCATCGCCTTTTCTTGAGGGTCGTAACGGGCTCACTCTTGTCGTAAGAGGCGACACTCCGCTGATTACAGCTGCTACATTGAAAAATACAGTAGAATACACACGAACCGGTGGATATGCGGCAGTAGTTATAACAACTGATGCAACGGAATCTTCAGAATTAAGCAGAGTCGTACGAAACAGCAACGGGGATGTTGCCAAGGTAATAACCGGATCGAAATCAGGGGATAGGAAACCATATGAAGGTGACACAGGCATGTACTGCTTTGACACGGCACTTCTGGTTTCAGCATTAGGCAGAATGGGAAGTAACGGCAGAAGCAAGGAATACAGTCTGACTGACGCACTTGACATAATCATAAAAGATAGCCGAAAAGTAGGAGCATTCAAAGCTCATTATGAAGAAATAATAGGTGTTCATGACAAGTATCAGCTAATGCAGGTATCTAAGCTGATGAACAGACGGATATGCAGGAACCACATGCTCAACGGAGTAACTATAACAGACCCTGACAGCACATGGATAGAAGCTTCAGTTAGGATCGGACAGGACGCTGAAATACAGCCTAACACGATACTTGAGGGCAATACGGTCATAGGAGAAGACGCAAGGATAGGTCCGGACAGCAGGATAACAGATGCTGTGGTGGGAAACGAAGCAGTGGTTTTTAATTCGATAATATCGTCAAGCACCGTGGCTGAAGGTGTTCATGTCGGTCCCTACGCATATATCAGACAGGATTCAAGGATAGAGTCACACACAAGGATCGGTCATGCGGTCGAAGTCAAGAATTCTTCGGTAGGTTCCTACAGTAAAGCACCTAATATGGCTCTGATAACTGACGCTGACATCGGTGAGAATGTAAATTACGGATGCGGCTGCATAACAGTCAATTTTGACGGTAATGTTAAAAACAGGACCAGAATTGGCGATAATTCATTTATCGGAAGCAACAGTAATCTCATAGCACCCGTTAATGTGTCAGATAACACCTATATAGCTGCAGGTTCAACGATAACAGATGATGTACCCCCTTATGCCATGGCGATCGCCAGATCCAGACAGACGGTGAAAGAAGACTGGGTCCTTAGGCGAAAGAGGATCAGAGTCAGGCAGCTTAAGCAGAAGAGCTGAGGAGAGGACCGGGAGATGTTCAGGAAAACAGATAAAGAAAATATTGAGCGCTGGCTGGTTGCCGGACTGGGCAATCCGGGCCCTCAATACTCACGGACATGGCATAATGCAGGATATATGTGCATTGAGATCCTTTCACAGAGACATAAGATCCCGGTCGACAGGATCAAGTTCAAGGGATTGTACGGACAGGGTACGATTGAAAACAGCAGAGTCATTCTATTAAAACCGGCAACATTTATGAATAGCAGTGGGGAGAGCATAAGAGAGGCAGCTGACTTCTACAAGATCCCTCACAACCGGATACTGGTTATATTTGATGACATCGATATCAGGTTCGGAAGCATACGGATAAGGAAAAGTGGGAGTCCGGGAACACACAACGGAATGAAGTCCGTTATCGAACATCTTGGAACAGAAAGCTTTCCAAGGGTCAGAATAGGTATAGGGCCTGCACCGGAGCATCATGACCTGGCTTCGTTTGTTCTTTCTGAGGTTTCAGAAGACAGAAAAGAGGGATTGTATGACAGTCTTGTTAAGGCCTGTGATTCTATAGAGGAAATCGTAAGCAATGCGTGATGTTGAAATAAAAGATATTTATGACATGGCAATGAAAGATAAGTCTTTTGAAGAAATGTCAAATTCAATAAGGTCAGCCAACAGAGTAAGAATCAATGTGACCGGGCCTTCTGACCCGATGAAGATATTTCTCTGGGCTGCTCTGAAAGAAATTACAGGTAAGAGTTTGATCATCCTGGTCCAGGATGAACTTAAAGCCAGAAAGGTCGCTTCAGGCTTGAGGGAATATGGTCAGGATAATGTATACACTTTCAGTCAGAGAGAATACAGTCTTATAGATGTTGAAGCGACTAGCAGAGAAGAGGAGTTCGCAAGGCTTGCTGTTTTGGACTCAGCTGCTGAAGGCCGTCGAGGGATCTATATAGTAACAGCAGGAGCCGGTTTGTCACGGCTTATGCCCTTGGAGTCATTTCGAAAACTCAGGATAAGGATCAGACAGGGCGCGGAGATGAGTCCGGAAATCTTGTGCGGAAGATTGCTGGAAGCAGGCTATGAGAGGGTGCAGACAACGGATGCGCCGGGGCTTTTTGCCGGAAGAGGAGATATAGTAGATATCGTACTTCCTGGTGAAATACTGAAACCGCCTGCGGAAAGAACCGGAATACGGGTAAGCTTTTTCGGTGATGAGATCGATGCGGTCAAGATATTCAGCCTGGATTCTCAGCGGACTGTGGAGATGGCAGAAGAGGCTGTTGTTTATCCCGCCAGAGAGGTTTTGATCGCTGCAGGAGATGAAGAAAGAATTGCAGGTTTGATCGAGGCGGAGGGGTTGGGCAAATCTGCGAAAACAGGCAATTATGATTGTGAACGGATCAGGAACGGGATCGCTTTCCCGGGAACAGACAGGTATATACATCTTGTCTATCCGGAATCAGTTAGTTTCTTGGATTATTTTGATGAATTCGCAGCCGTTACAGCGCTTGATGAACTGGGGCGGATCCGCGAAAGAATGGATTCGAGACTTGCTGATTTCTATGAAGGATACAGAAGTCTTCTGGAGAAGGAAAAGATCCTTCCTTGTTCAAGTGAAATAGTTTTCAAGCCGCATGAAGTCCTTAAGAAAATCGATTCGCGAGAAAGGATAATTAATTTTGCTTATATGGCATCTGCGGGTAGCGGGATAACATCTGCGCGTCACCTTGCTACAGCCTCCCGAGACTGTCCGTCCTGGAGAGGAAATGAAAAGGGTCTGGCAAAAGATCTTTCGGATATGATGCGGCGTGGAGTAAGGACGATAATCGTTGCGCCAAACGATGAACGCGAGGAAAAGATATCGGCGTTCCTTTCCGGACATGAGATTTATCCTGAGATGCTCAGAGCGGACATAAAAGATGGGTTTGAATATCCGGCAGCCGGATTCTTGATTGTCGGTGAAAGTCATGTTTTTTCCTCAACCGGGAAGAAAGCAGGAAGACACAGAGGAAAAGGAATCGGAATAGATCTTTTCAGTGATCTGAAACCGGGAGACGCGGTCGTTCATGAGATCCATGGAGTGGGTAAGTACTGCGGTCTTAAAACGGTTGAATCAGGAGGAGCTGCCAGGGATTATCTTAAGATCGAATACCTCGGCGGAGACTCTCTTTATATATCCACAGATAACCTTGATCAGATACAGAAATATGTAGGCAGTGAAGGAAGGCAACCTAAACTTTCTAAATTGGGAGGGCAGGAATGGAATAAGCTTAAGGAGAAAGCCAGGTCCTCAATACGTATCCTTGCAACAAATCTTGTTAAGCTGTACGCGGACAGGATGGCTTTGAGAGGCTATATGTTTTCGCCGGATACGGTCTGGCAGAAGGAGTTTGAGGACAGTTTCCCATATGAGCTGACAGATGACCAGGAAAGAAGCACACGTGAGATCAAAGAGGATATGGAGTCCGATAAAGTAATGGACAGATTGCTTTGCGGTGATGTGGGGTTCGGTAAAACCGAAGTTGCCTTCCGGGCTATATTTAAGTGCGTACTGGACGGGAAGCAAGCCGCGGTCCTTGTTCCTACAACAGTATTGGCACATCAGCACTATGAGACGCTTAATGCAAGACTAAAGGATTTCCCCGTAAAGACAGGCCTTTTAAGCAGATTTGCGTCGGATGCAATGATAAAAGAAACTAAAAGAAAACTGGCGTCCGGAGCTCTGGATGTTGTGATAGGTACACATATGGTCCTTTCCGAAGGGGTTAGATTTAAAGATCTGGGGCTTCTTGTGATCGATGAAGAGCAGCGGTTCGGTGTGGACCATAAAGAGAAGCTTAAAGAGAAATTTCCTTCCGTCGATGTGCTTACACTTACAGCGACACCAATACCAAGAACTTTGCACATGTCCATGTCAGGAATCAGAGATATAAGCGTTCTGGAGGAGCCTCCGCCGGAAAGACGAGCGGTACAGACCTATGTGATGGAGTATGATAAAGGGATCGTTGGTGAAGCGATGCTGCGCGAAATATCCAGAAAGGGACAGGTTTTCTATCTCTTTAACAACACTTCGCGAATAATGGAGAAAGCTGCAGAGATCGAAAATATGCTGCCCGGTGCGCGAGTTGCTGTTGCTCACGGCAAAATGCGGGAACGTCAGTTGGAAAATGTGATCGATGAGTTTGTGAGGGACGAATATGATGTACTTGTATGTACAACAATTATCGAATCGGGGATAGATATGCCTAATGTCAATACGATCATTGTTGAGAACGCTGAAAGATTCGGTCTTGCTCAGCTTTACCAACTAAAAGGAAGAGTAGGTCGTTCCGGCAGACAGGCGTATGCTTATATAACTTATAAACACGATAAAATCTTAACGGAGATCGCAGAGAAAAGACTTGCTGCGATAAGAGATTATACTGAACTTGGGTCAGGGTTCAAGATCGCTCTTAAGGATCTGGAAGTCCGTGGTGCCGGGAATCTGCTCGGAGGGCAGCAGCACGGACACCTTGATTCGATAGGCTATGATCTGTACTGTCGTATGCTTGAAGAAGAGATCAAACTTCAATCCGGTGAAATATCCGGGATCAGACACGAAGCACTCGTAGAAATAGATATCGACGCATATATTCCTTCTTCATATGTTACTGATGAAGGTGAGAGGATGGATATGTACAGGAAGGTAGCTAAAATAGCTGATCTGGAAAGCTATATGGATGCTCTTGATGAGATTTCTGACAGATACGGAGATATACCTTCGAATGTTGCTACGTTGTCAAGGATATCTTATATACGCAATGCAGGAGGGAGAGCGGGATTTGCTCGTATATGGATCAAAGGAGAGAGTGTCGTAATGACATACAGAGAAAACTTCATTCCGGATATGCAGAGTCTGGCTTCAGTATTGAATGATCCTGAATACAAAGGCAAGGTTTTATTCAATGCCGGCAGCAAACCATATCTGGTTTTACGTGGTGCAGCTGTTGATCTCAGAGAAGCACCTGACAGGATATTCGGTATCCTGATGCATATGACAGGAGAGAACACGGGAGCGAAAGGCAGGAAAGTTATATGATCAGAGAATGTGTTGTCCGTGCCCCTGCTAAGATCAATCTTTCTCTTGATATAACAGGTGTGCGGGATGACGGGTATCATCTTCTGGAAACTGTAATGCAGACGATAGCTTTGTCAGATATCGTCCGTGTATCACTTACCTTTTCAGATGTCTGTGCGAAAGAACTAAGGATAACAGTTGATGGAAGCGATCCCCGGATGCCTTCAGACAGCAGTAATACGGCATTCAGAGCGGCGAAGGCTTATGTAGATAAAGCAGGTCCTTTGCTGAAATCCATGTCTTTGCATTTAAGTGATATTGAAATATATATAGAAAAAAACATACCTCAGGAGGCCGGGCTGGCGGGGGGAAGCGCGGATGCGGCAGGTACACTTTGGGCATTGAATCATTTGTGCGAAAATGTTATAAGTAGAAATGATCTGCATATTATTGCTGCCGGAATCGGAGCAGATGTTCCCTTCTGTCTGACCGGTGGAACTGCACTGTGTACAGGAATAGGAGATGTGATCAGATCTTTGCCGGATTTTGGAGATCACAAGATAGTGTTGGTAAAACCCGGTTTTGGCGTGTCTACTGCAGCTGCGTTCAGGGCTATAGACAGGCGGGATGATTTGAAAAGGCCTGATACAGACGGGATCATAAGAGCTCTTGAAGACGGCAGCGCGGAGAAGGTCATGAGATCCGGGGGTAATGTTTTCGAAGGATTTTTTACGGAAATAGAGCCTGAGATCGCGGATGTGATAATAACACTTGATTCAAATGAGTGGTGTAAGGGAGCGGCGATGAGCGGGAGCGGTCCGACCGTATTCGGGGTTTTTGATAATGAAGATCGGGCCAAGACTGTTGTCCGGAACCTGGAAGACAAATATCGCGGGAAGGGGTATTTTATCTCGCTGACGGAGACTTTTGATTCAGGACCGGGTCTGAACGTAAGCAGGTATTGAGTTGATCAAAGTGAATGAAAGAAGATTTAAAAGTTTGATGCGAGTCTTGAGTCGGCTGACAGCACATTATGTCAGTATGGTTTTGGTACTTTCACTCTTATCCTGTTCTCTTGCAGGGACACCTTCGCAGCCGGGGATATCTGTTGGAACGGAGAGTTCTGAGTACATTGATGTATCGTTTCCTGAAGAACTTAGCCATTCTCCTTCTCCTTCTCCGTTACCCGATTTGAAAGCTGAGGCTGTGATCATGGCTTCAGGGGACATCATTCTTCATGATTCTGTTATCAAAGGTGGAGAACAAAGCGGAGGTGGGTATGATTATGAACATATCTTCGAATTTGTTAAAGATATCTTCACTGCTGCTGATTTTTCTATGATCAATTTTGAGGGAACGACAGCGGGGCCCGGTTACAGCGGATATCCGCGATTTAATGCTCCTGATGAGATCGCGAAAGCAATATTGGATGCCGGGATAGACGCAGTGAATACGGCTAACAACCATGCTTACGATAAAGGGATCGAGGGCGTCAGGAGGACCGCTGATGTATTCAGGGAGACCGGGCTGATAGTCGTAGGAACACGAAGCGATGCATCGGATCCGGGATATTTCATCTCGGATCTTAACGGGATAAAGGTGGGATTTACAGGTTATACATATGAGACCCACGGCAACGGAGCAGGCAGATATATCAACGGGATCTACCTGCCTGAAGAAGCATGGCCGCTTGTTGACAGTTTCAATTATTACAGCAGTACGCGACTGGCTGAAGATAAAAAGGCGATGAGAGCAAGGATATCGGAAATGAAGAAAGCCGGGGCAGAAGTGATCGTATTTAATATGCACTGGGGAGAAGAGTATAAGACATCTCACAACAGCAGACAGAGTGATCTTGCTCGTTTTCTGGCACTGGAAGGTGTGGATATCATATTCGGACACCATCCTCATGTTCTTCAGGAGATCGAGGTCATAACTGCAGAGAGCAGAAGTCGTAACACTATCGTATTCTATTCATTGGGAAACATTATGGGGAATATGGGATTCAATACTCATAGCACAAATGGTTACGCTGAAGACGCAGTCATTGCTGAGGTAAAGATAGAACGTGACAGTTCGGGGAATATTTCCGTGACAGAGGGCAGGTTCTTTAAGACTTATATATGGAAAGATGACAGATCCGGAAAGCGTATCCACAGGATACTCCCGGTTAAAGCTGCTGTTGAAGATCCGCAATATTTCGGAGCTGATGAGAATGTTCAAAGGCTTGCAGCTGCGTCCGCTATCAGAACAGATAATGTGCTTTCCGGCTCACTGACAGATGAGGGTCCGGTGAGGATTTCCGAAAGATATTGACATTCATGTGATTTGGCTAGTATAATCTTAACACTGTGCAAATCGATATCACCATGGAGGTAAACATAAATGTTAAGAACCTATCAGCCTAAGAAGAGACAGAGGAAAGTTGAACACGGCTTTCGTAAGCGGATGAAAACCGCATCGGGTAGAGATGTCCTTAAGAGGCGCAGACTCAAAGGAAGAAAGAGACTAACCGCTTGAGGACCGCGAATAGTGGTCCTTCTCTTTGTGTGGGATAGCTCACGGAAGGTTGTTCTCAAATGAAATTTACTGTACCTCTTCGTTTTAATCATGAGTTTGGAAGAGTTTATAAACGCGGCAGATACATTCCAGGAAAACACTGCGTTCTTCATTACATGAAAAATAGAAGAGAGATCAACAGACTGGGGATAACTACCGGCAGGAAGGTAAAAGGAAGTGTTCGCAGAAACAGGATCAGGCGACTGATGCGCGAAGCTTACAGACTCAACGAAGAAAGCCTTATGTGCGGATATGATATCGTTCTTCTGGGCAGAGACGCCACGGAAGACTTGTCGTATGATATTATGGAAAGCGATATCGTTGCTCATTTGAAGAAAGCAGGGATATGGAAGCCGGTTGGTTTTGCTGAGAAAGGAAACGCTGATGATCAAGAAATTATTTCTGATGCTGATTCGCTTCTATAAGTCAGCGATCTCACCATATTTGGGAAATAACTGCAGGTTTACGCCGACCTGTTCGGAATATGCTTATGAAGCTATCAGCAGATATGGAGCTCTTAAAGGTTCCTGGATGGCGTTAAGACGACTGCTGAGATGTAATCCGTTCTGTAAGGGCGGTTATGATCCTGTCAGATAGCGCTGACCGGAAAAGGAGAATTACTTTATGGATTTTCAGCCGATTATGATTTCGATGGGGCTCCTTGACCCGCTTTATTGGGTCTTCGGACATGTCATGAGGTTCCTTTATGATGTTTTTAATAATTTTGGTATAGTCATCATTATTTTTACAATACTTCTCAGGGCTGTCATGATACCTCTCGGCGTAAAGCAGTATAAGGGTACGATCAAGCAACAGGGAATGAATAAAGAGCTTGAGGATATCAAGCGCAGATACGGTAACAATAAGGAAGAGCTTCAGAAAGCTCAGCAGGAGCTTTATACGAAACACGGGTTTTCACCTCTTGCCGGATGTCTTCCCTCTATAGTTCAACTTATAATCATATGGCCTGTGTACAGAATGATATCGGCTCCGCTTGTAAGAATAATGGGCGTACCGCTCGATGCGATCGGAAAACTTTCTAACGACGGCACTGCGACAGGGCTTACCAAGATAGTGTATGACCTTGGACTTATGACTGAACAGGCAGCTAAGAACGCAGAAATGATGAATATCCCTATCGTCAATGCTTTGAATAACAGTGTTGAAGTTATGAGTAAAGCTTTAAATGAAGGACTGATCAAAGTCGGACAGCTTATAGATCTTAATTTTCTGGGGCTTAATCTGGGACTTAATCCGACTTATAAGCCTGCCGTGCTTTTCGGCGATGAGATGAGTACGTATCTTCCTTTGCTTATAATACCGATACTTTCTGTTGTTACTACATGGTTTTCCATGAAAGTCTCACAATGGACAGCCCCCAACAGAAAACAACTGAAAGAAGAGAAGGAAAGATCTAAGAAAAATCCTGCCAAGAGTGCTCAGGAAGCACCTGATCCTTCTGCAGGAATGACAAAGGGAATGACGTGGTTTATGCCGTTGTTTACATTGTGGATCACATTTACCATGCCGGCTGCTATGGGTATGTACTGGGTCGTCGGTAACCTTATGAGTATGGCGCAACAGTTTATATTATATTTTCTCATTTCTAAAAGAGCAGAGATCAAAGTCATAGAACCAGCTAATAAATAATTAATCCGGAGGCAAATGCAATGTCGATATCAGTAGAAAAAACAGGCAGAAACATCCAGGAAGCGATACAAGCAGCACTGGATGAATTGAACTTAAGCGAAGAAGAAGTCGTAATCGAAGTACTTGAAGAAGGCGATGAGGGCGGAATACTGGGGATAGGGAGGAAGGAAGCAAGAGTACTCGTATCCATTGAAGACGAACCTCAGATCTATTACGGTGATGATGAGGACCATACATCTGACCCGGGTACCGAGGAAGAGGTTATTGCTGTCGAGTTTGTATCTAAAGTGCTTAGCGGTATAGGAGTGAGAGGTAATATCACATCCTATTCTGAAGAGGAAACAGTGTATGTCGATGTCAGCGGCAAGGATGTAGGTGCGGTCATTGGAAGACACGGAGAAACGCTTGATGCAATACAATATCTTGCTAATCTGGTTTTGAATCGTCATACGGATGACAGGAAAAGGGTAGTCGTCGATATTTCCGGTTATCGTAAAAGAAGAGAGGATTCGCTGAAATCACTTGCCGTAAGAACCGCAGAGAAAGTAATTCGTGTCGGAAAGAGTTATGAAATGGAGCCAATGAATCCGGCAGAAAGAAGGATAATTCATTTTGCGCTTCAGGATTTCCCGGGTGTAACAACATTCAGTGAAGGTGCAGAACCTGAAAGATGTGTGATCATTTCGCCCGTTAAGGAGTGATGATGTTGACCGGTCATACTGGTCGTTTTGCATATTGTGCTCCGGCTACACCGCCGGGGGTTTCCGGTATAGCCGTGATAAGGATGTCCGGCAGGTCAAGCTTTGAGATAGCAGATGATATTTTCGTATCTGAAAGCAGGCGGAATGTTACTGTTTATGATATGGAACCATATACATGTGCTTACGGAGAGATCCGCGATCCCCGAACCGGGGAAACGGCAGACAAAGTTGTTTTGACTAAATTCAGCGCTCCAAACTCATATACAGGTGAAGATACGATCGAGATATCTTGTCACGGAGGAACCGCAGTCAGAGAAAAGATACTTGATCTACTTTATGTATTCGGTGCCCGCCCGGCTGAGCCGGGAGAGTTTTCCAGAAATGCTTTCTTAAATGGCAAGATGGATCTGGCTCAGGCAGAGGCAGTGATGGATCTGATATCTTCTCAGGCTGATAAAGCAAGTTCACAGGCGATCGGTCAGATGAAGGGTAATCTTTCGTCCAGGATCAGAGAAATCAATAATTCT
>Ga0265294_10009490_pt1 | contig 11217 bp, 3 predicted proteins | sample MunlanPumphouse3_FD_192504 | JGI IMG/M metagenome (GOLD analysis project Ga0265294, IMG submission 192504) | Groundwater microbial communities from a municipal landfill in Southern Ontario, Canada - Pumphouse #3 | ecosystem: Environmental > Aquatic > Deep subsurface > Groundwater | place...
ATCTAATAACTTTACAAAAGAATAATTGAACTTTTTTATATCAAGAAGTCCTAAAATATAGACCAAACTTTAGAATATAAAGTTGGTTTTTTTGTTTGTCTTACACAGGCAAAATAAATTGGAAAGCGATCTTAATTTAACATAATAAAAACATAATTAAAAAACAATGAGTGACTCGGGGTTTCTGACTATTGACTATATCATAGTTGGAATTTACATGCTTCTTCTTGTGAGTTTGGGCCTCTTCCTTTCGAGAACAAAGAAAGGAGAGCAGAAAACCGCAAATGATTATTTCCTGGCAGGAAACAAGCTAACATGGTGGGCTGTGGGTGCATCCCTTATAGCTGCGAACATTTCAGCAGAGCAGTTTATAGGGATGTCTGGATCAGGTTACAGTATTGGCATATCAATAGCTGCTTATGAAATTATGGCAGCGGTAACACTTATTATTGTTGCCAAGTTCCTGTTGCCAATAATGTTAAAACAAAAAATTTATACAATTCCTCAATTTCTGCGTGAGCGCTATAATGAGGGAGTAGGAGTTTCCTTTTCAATCTTCTGGTTATTCCTCTATATTTTCGTTAATCTGACATCTGTAGCATGGCTTGGAGCGATAGCTATTGAGCAGATTCTGGGCTTGGAAGGATACAGGATGCAGATTGTTTTGGCTCTATTCATTATTGCAGGTATATATTCAATTTACGGTGGTCTTGCTTCTGTAGCATGGACAGATGTTCTGCAGGTATTCTTCTTGGTAGGAGGTGGACTTGTCACAGCATATTTTGCACTTGAAGCGGTATCTGGAGAAGGCAAAGGGGCTTTTGACGGTTTAGCAATTATTTTCGACAAGGTTAAAAGCATACCCGGTGACACCCACTTTAACATGATTGTGGATAAATCAAAATCACCTGCAGCATTCAAGGACCTTCCCGGTCTGGCAGCCATAGTGGGAGGTGTTTGGTTGACAAATATTGGTTACTGGGGTTTTAATCAGTATATCATACAGAAAGGATTTGCGGCAAAAAGTACTAAAGAGGCACAGAAAGGGCTTATTTTTGCAGCTTTCTTGAAAATATTGATTCCTTTTATCGTAGTGATACCTGGAGTTACAGCTTATGTAATGTTCAATTACCCGCAAGATATTCCAGGTATACAGCAAGGCTACTTCGACATGTCGGGTGCCATCAATGTTTCCGATGACGCGTATCCATGGTTAATCAGAAATTTTGCACCTGCAGGTATCAAAGGTATTTCGTTTGCTGCACTCGCTGCTGCTGTAATATCATCTTTGGCATCAATGCTTAACTCTACATCCACTATATTCACAATGGATATCTATAAACAGCATATAAAGAAAAATGCAACTGATAAACAGTTAGTGAAAATAGGACGAGTTACTGCTTTGCTGGCTTTAATCCTTGCTCTTATTGCTGTAGAACCGCTACTTGGAGGTCTTGATCAGGCATTCCAGTATATCCAGGAATATTCCGGATTTATTTACCCGGGTATTATAGTTGTATTTGGTTTGGGTCTTTTATGGAAACGCGCTTCTTCCAAAGCTGCAATATGGACATCAATTCTTACCATACCTATGGGAGTATTGTTTAAAGTAGCTTTACCTGATATGCCTTTCCAGTTTAGAATGGGATATATTTTCATCATTCTCTTTGTAATATTTGTTGCTATTACTTTTGTTGACAATAGCAAAGAGAAGACTGAATTACCTGCTGAAAAAGACAGGAAGAAAATGCTTAAATGGGCTAGAATTTCACTTGTAGCAGCAATCTTCTTTATTCTAAGTGCAGCTATACACAAAATATTGCTTGTAAGCGGTAGCACTAATGAGACTGTTATTTATCTTGAAAATATTGGTTTTGAAGCCTTCTTCTTCTTTGGCTCACTGATTCTCTCAGTATCGGTTTTCTTGTTCTCCAATTCAAATGATCCATACAAAGACAAACAGTCTGTGCCTATTAATTTAGATCTTTTTAAAACTGATAAGGCTTTTGCATTAGGCTCTTTGGCAATATGTGCAATGGTAACGATAATCTATGTTCTGCTTTGGTAAAACCTTGCTGAGAGTAGATATTAATAATATTAATCAAGCCATAAAGCATTCATCTTTATGGCTTGATTTGTGTTTTAAGATTTAATTTATTTATGATAAAAACCATATTATTTATTACTGCCTGTATTCTCCAGTCAGTAATTTGCCTGTCGGCACATAATATTAAAGTAAACACCATTACAGAAAAAGGTGCCTGGTGCTGGTTTGCAGATCCTAGATCTATTCATTACGAGAATGAAAGCGGAACGATTAACAGTACATATATAGGTTATATTGATGTTAACGGTTATATAAAAGCTACACAGATAGATCATCTGAATAACAGGACTAGCGAGGTTATGATACGCTCCTACTTTCAGCCGGATGACCATAACAATCCCACTTTTCTAGTGTTACCGGATGAACGAATAATGGTTTTCTATTCACGGCATACAGATGAGCCATGCTTTTATTATCGTGTAACCAAAAGACCTGGGGATATCTCCACACTGGGAAAAGAATTTCGTCTGGAAACATCTAATAACACTACCTACCCTTCTCCATTTATATTATCGGATGATCCGGGTCATATTTATCTTTGCTGGCGTGGAACAGCATGGCATCCTACTATTGCAAAGCTAAGTATGCCCGACAGTGATGATGAGGTACATTTTGAATGGGGACCCTATCAGATAATGCAGTCTCAAAATGGTACCGGTGGTGTGCGACCATACGCCAAATATGCTTCCAATGGAAAAGACAAGATTTATCTGGCATATACTACAACACATCCCGATAATCAGAGTGAGAACTGGATTTATCTTAATTATATAGATATTAATCAAAAAACACTAAATGACATCAAAGGGGATAAGCTTTCGACTATTAATGGGACAGATTTACATAAAGTAGATATAACTCCTGCATACAGGGATAAATTTCCTTACACAGTAGTTGATGACACTCCACTTCGCAATTGGATATGGGATCTGACACTAGATAAAAATGAAAAGCCTGTAATGACAACTGTCAGAATCAGTAAGGATAAATCGATGCATGATTATTATCAAATTAGATGGACAGACAACAGTTGGCAGAATACGTTTATCGCTAATGCAGGTGGGCACTTTCATCAGTCTCCGGATATTGAGAAATGTTATAGCGGAGGATTGGTAATAGATAAGTATGACTCCCAGACAGTTTACGGATCAGTACCGGTGAAAGGCATACATGGAATAGTTTATGAATTGAAAAAATTCACAATTGATGACAATGGAGATTTGACTTCTGAAGAGCAACTAACCTTCGATTCACAAAAAAACAATGTCCGGCCATATTCAATTGCCGGTAAAGATTCTGAGAACTCGCTTGTATGGATGCAGGGTGATTATTATGACTGGATCGTAAGTTCTCAGCGACCACAAGGATTTCCAACTGCTATTAGGACAAATATGAATCTTCCGGAGGAGGCAATTGATCTGAAAAGAGGGTTGCTAATAAATGAGAATATAGGGAAACTGACTGCAGTTGAAAAAAGAACTTATAGGCTTCCTGACTGTAATTCATTTACAATTGCTCTAAACGTTACTCTTGATAAGGAGAACTATGGTGGTGAATTAGTAAAGTTTGCAGGACTTACTTATTTAATCGCATATAAAGATAAGCCTAAACCCTATCTGCAAATTGGAGATAAGATATACACAAGTCATAATACTCTTGGCGATTCGGACACCTGGAAAAAAATGGAAAGGTCCACTAATGGAGTTTGGTATCCCCCACAAAAACTGGAACAAATGCATTTGGTTTTTACTTATGATCAGGGAATACTCAGAACATACATCAATGGAATGCTCGACCAGTCGGTTTTTATAAATGATCTACAGCTCTCAGACATATCTACAAGGGGCTTCAACGGGATGATTAAAGATCTGTTTGTTTACAATCGCTGTTTGTCTCAGGTGGAAATAAAAGAGCATTCAGGAAGCATTAACTGATTTTGCATATTCCGAGGGAGCCATGCCGTATTCTTCTTTAAAGCATTTTCTGAAATATACAACATCGTTGAATCCTGACATATAAGCAACTTCTGATATCTGGTATGAGCCTGACAGAAGAAGGTGCAGACTATTTTTAAGTTTAATTTTCCTGATGAATTCGTTTGGAGGTATACCTGTGAGACCTTTAACTTTTCTGTAAAAAGTTGAATAACTCATATTCATTTTTTCTTTTATAAAGGCAACATCAAGGTCTTCCATCTCAATATTTTCCTCAACAATTTCAGTGAGCTTTTCTATAAACTCTTCATCTATTTTACTGATCTTCAGCTGTTCTTTAGTGATATAACTTGTATGATAAGCCCCCTTGTCAAAAGTTCTGATTTGTTCAGCTAGTACCCGACGTGATTCCAAAAGATTATTAATACGGCTTTTTAATAGCCGGCCGCTGAAAGGTTTCGTCAAATATGAGTCTGCTCCGCTCTCATACCCTTTCTCCTGGTCGTGAAGAGAATCTTTTGCAGTAAGCAATACTACTGAAATGTGACTGGTTCGAATATCCCCTTTTATTTTGGTACATAACTCAATACCGTCCATTTCAGGCATCATAATATCGCTAATTATGATATTTGGGATATGTACCTGCGCCAGCTTTAATCCCTCTCTTCCATTAGTTGCAGTCAATACCTGGTAGTCAGCTTCTAATGTGGAAACTATATATTTGAGAATATCATTATTATCCTCCACGACTAATATTGTGAGTCGGCCATCGTCAGTGTTATCATTTTGAAATTCTGAATTTTCCTCCGGTAATTCCAGTATTGTAGCTTCTTCAGAATGGTGTGCAAATGGGTAGCTATTATCAGTCAATAAACGTAGTGTGAATATAGTTCCCTCATTTACAACACTTTTTACCTGTAAATCACCTTCATGAAGTTCAGCAAGTGATTTTACCATTGCTAATCCTATTCCAGTACCTGATGATTGGTGTTTCCCTTTTACTTGGTAGTACTGTTCAAAGATATGTGATAAAGCATCTGCCTCTATTCCGTAACCGGTGTCTGAAACCGAAATTTCAGTATACCTCTTTCCTTTTTCTGATATCGAACGTAACGAAAGTCTTATCTCTCCTTCAGCGGTGTACTTTATAGCGTTTGACAGCAGGTTGTTTAATATAGTAGTTATAACATCAGCATCAAATAGCAGAGACATATTTTTGTTTTGAATATCAATAACAATTGAGACTTTATCATTTCGATTCAGCTCCTTGTATCGTAATCCTGTTTCTGCAACAAGATTAGCAAGATTCTCTTTCGTCACATAAAGCTTTCTGTTCTTTGTTTCTGTTTTTCTGAATTCAAGCAATTGATTTATTAGATTCAGAAGCCTGACAGCACTTGAATGGATAATACCTATTTTCTTGGAATATGCCTTTGGCAAACCTGAATCTTGTACCATATCTTCCAAAGGTCCTATTATGAGCGTGAGCGGAGTTCTCAGTTCATGTGTGATATTTGTATAGAAACTAAGTCGTTCTTCATTTAACTCCTGTTTATTCTGGTTGTTTTTTCTTTCAAGCTCTAAGGAAGTTTGAAGATCAATTCTCTTTTTGTAGAATCGTATTACTAAAAAAACTAATATAATGGATATAACTACATACAGAAGTTTAGCATACCATGTGAGCCATAAAGGAGGTTTTATTACGAAATCAATAGATGCGATATTTGTTTCATCCCATTCCTGATTTTTAAGTCTACTTTTTACTTTAAAAGTATATTCCCCGGGTGATATATTACGAAATGTTACCTGATTCTCCCGTTGTGTATGATACCAGGTATTGTCAAGATTTTCCATCATGTAAGCATATTCTACCTGCTTATTTTGTGAATGATCAGGACAAGAGAAAGAAATTCGAAATGAATTTTTACTATGAGGCAATACTATTTTACCGCTTTGCTGATCCGGAATTAGTATTTCTTTTCCTAGATCTTCAATTGTTTTGTTTAGAGCCAGACACTCAATGATTTGAACCGGCACTACCTGACGCTGCTCTTTAGTGAGTTCTTCCGGGTTAAAATAGGTCACACCATTCAGTGAACTAAAAAACATGACTCCGTCATTCCTCAAAGAGACAGAACCGTTAGTGAAGTCACCGATTGCAGTACCATCCAAATGGCTGTAATTGCTAAACTTGACATCGTTCCAAAACGATATGCCTGCATTGGTACTTATCCATATATTTCCCTGTTTATCTTGTTGTACAGAACGAACAAAAACATTTTCAAGTCCCTGATTCTCATCATAAACCTCATACTTCCCTAAGTCGGATGTATCTTCAAAATATGCCAATCCATCACGGGTGGCTACCCACATCCCTCCGTCAGAATCCATAAAAAGGTGATTGATAGCATTTGAAAAGAACCCTGTCTCTTGAACAATATTATCGATTATGTTATCATTGAAATCAAAAACAAATATACCTTTTCCAAAAGTGCCTATCCACATTTTACCCTGTCTGTCACGAATGACACTGTATATTTGTTTATCTTCCAGTTGATTATTTATACTATTTTCGGATGAAATATTGCCATAAATGAAGGAATACAACCCATTTTCTGTACCTATCCACATTTTATCGTCTGCATCTTCAAAAAATACATGTACTTCATCATTTTGAACGATGGTTTTTTTGATCTTAAAATTATCCGAATCTACTAAAAAAATATGCCCAATAGATGTTCCGATCCAGATGTTTCCTTCTCTGTCACTCTTCATCTTTTTTATATAGACATTAGAATTTGATTTAGATAAATAAGGCTGAATATTAATGGTTTTCTCTATTTCACCATCATACAGGATAATAATCTCGTTTTCGCTGCCAACCCACAATTTATTGTTTTTATCTATACAAATGTCCCAGATTTGCTTCTCACCGGTATTCCTGAATGAATCTGCAGAATTTAGGAGAGTCTTAAAAACGGAAGGTCTGTTGCTTATGAAATCAACTCCCCTGTTATAGTGCCCAATCCAGATATTACTGTATGAATCCTGAAACAACACCCTAATATTGGATGATGACAGTCTATATTGATCATCTGCAACTGAAATGTTATTGAATTTAACATTCTGAGGATCGGTCAGTGTAATACTATTAAGATTGAGAATGCTGACACCTGCCATATCAGTACTAATCCATAAATTACCATCATCCATTTCACGTATTGAATAAATATAATCAGCGCCAAGGGAATTAGGATCTGAGGGATTGTGTCTGAATGTAGTGAATTCTTCTGTTTCTGGGTTAAACAGAGCTAGTCCTTTATTGGTACCAAGCCAGATATTATTTTTACTGTCTCTGTAAATAGTGCGGACTGTATTCCCAGGCAGACTTTTGGGATTACCGGGCTGATTACGTATATTACGTGCAGTTCTGTTCTCTAAATCAATGACACTTAACCCATCGAAAGCATGTCCCACATATAAATTCCCGTTTCCGTAATCAAATGAACACCAGTTCTGGCTTTTCATCCCTTCTATATCCTGATCTAAAAAAGGTGTTAATTGACGTGTTGATTTATCGTAATACTCTACACCAACATGATAATGTGTAATCCATATTCTACCATTTTCAGCTTGTGATATATGGGTAACATCATTTGTTGCTAAACCCTCTATAGTTGTAAGGTCTGTAAAAGTTTGAGAAGCAAAGTCGAAGATACTAATCCCCTCACGTTGAGAACCAATCCACAATTGATTGTCCTCTCTTACATACAATAATGTATTCAGCGCATTGCTAACAATATCTGAATTATTTTTGGTGTAAGCAGTGAAATTCCGTCCGTCAAAACGACTCAGTCCGGACTCAGTAGCTATCCAAATAAATCCCTGACCATCTTGTGTTATGTCGATTACATTATTATTAGGCAAACCATCCTCTACACCATAATGTCCGGGAGTCTGTGACTGAGCCTTTAAACACACAGAAAACAATAACAGAATATAAATAATAGAATATTTTTTTAACATAATCCGAAAAGTGGTTCTTTCAGTACACGTCTGCAAATTTATGAAAAAAAACGGACATGGTCATTGCAGCAATTAGCATCTTGCCTGAGACTCTGATAAATCATCCTTCTTTCTCTCTGTTTTTCTGGGAAATACACATTCTGGTGAAAGATTTGTACACCTTCTTTTGATTTATCTATCTATACATAATGGTTGAATCCTTAGCTATCACTCTGCATAAAGTTGGATAATTTTGCATTTGTTTGTTTCGAAGTATCCGAAAAAAGTATAGTATCAAAAAAAACAAAAAAAACCATTTTTGAGAGTTATGCTTGGGCATGGTCTTGAGCCCAAATAAATATTTCTAAAACTTTATTAATAAAACTTTTAATCTTATGTACAAAATTAAATTGCTTATTGTGACTACCGTTGCAAGCCTATGCAGTATGATGCTACATGCGCAAAACATTGTTACCGGAAATGTCTCTGATGTTTACGGTGAATCTGTTATTGGTGCAAGCATTTTGGAAAAAGGCACAACCAACGGAACAGTCAGCGATATTGACGGGAACTTTACAATCGGTGTTCCCATCGGGTCTACACTACAGATCAGCTATATCGGTTACATTACCCAAGAGATTAAGATTACGGGAAAATCACTAGAAATTATTCTAGAAGAGGACACCCAGACTCTAGATGAGGTAACTGTAGTTGCATACGGTGCTCAAAAGAAAGTTACCGTAACAGGTGCTATCTCTCAGCTGAGCGGAAGTGATCTTGTAAAAACCCCAACGGGTTCCATCGGTAATGCTCTGGCCGGAAAACTTCCGGGTGTCAGCACGGTTCAATATTCAGGTGAGCCGGGAGCCGATGCAGCAGATATTTATATTCGCGGAATAACCACGCTAAACAGTTCTTCACCTCTGGTTCAAGTAGATGGTGTAGAGAGGGACTTTACACAAATTGACCCAAATGAAATTGAGAGTATTACTATTTTGAAGGATGCCTCTGCAACTGCAGTATTTGGAGTTCGTGGTGCTAACGGAGTTATCTTGGTAACAACAAAACGAGGTATGGAGGGTAAAGCTAAAATATCTGCGAGTACATCAACCGGTGTTACCATACCTACGCGCTTACTGGAGTTTGCTAACAGCTACCAATATGCCAGTTTCTACAACGAAGCCCAAATCAGAGATGGTGTTAATCCGGGATCAGTTAAATTTAGTGATGAAATGCTTAATGCATTCAAAACTAATTCAGATCCCTTATTATATCCTGATATGGACTGGCTGGATTACACCATGAAGAGCTATGCTCCTCAATCACAACACAACGTAAACATATCTGGAGGAAACAACTTCTTCCGTTATTTTGTTTCTGCCGGTATATATACCCAGGGAGGTTTATTTAAAACATTTGATACAGGATATGATTTTAACTTCGATTTTAAACGATACAACTACAGAGCAAATCTTGACTTTGATTTGTCAAAGACCACTGAACTATCAGTTAATATCGGAGGACGCGTAGAGGATAAAAATGCTCCTATTTCTGCAGAAGACCAGAATCAGCTTTTCAGACACATGTATTGGGCTACTCCTTTTTCAGGAGCCGGGATTGTCGACGGAAGATGGATTAAAACAAATCCAGATTTAATTCCAGGTGCAGGAGTAGATGGTCTTAATCCCTATTATGGTAGAGGTTATAACAATAGAGTTGGCAATACCTTGAATGTTGACGTTCAAGTAAAGCAAGATCTGGACTTTATTACTCCCGGATTGGATTTAAATGTAAAAGGCTCATATAACAGTGATTATACACAAACAAAATCCAGAAGCTCTTCTAAAGCTTATTATGTTGCCGTAAAAAATAATGATGGATCATTAGGTTACAGAAAATATGGAGAGGATGGAACACTGGGTTATGGTGAATCATTCGGAAAAGGACGTAACTGGTACTTTGAGAGCAGCTTGAGCTATAATACTACAATTAACAGTGATCACAATCTTGGTGGTTTATTACTTTACAACCAGTCAAAATACTACTATCCGGGCACATTTACCGATCTACCCAAGGGATATGTGGGCTTAGTTGCTCGTGCCACTTATGATTACAGGTCAAAATATATGGCTGAGGTAAATATTGGATATAACGGTTCAGAAAACTTTGCCCCCGGCAAAAGATATGGATTGTTCCCTGCAGGATCTATTGGTTGGGTAGTTACCGAAGAACCATTTATGGAAGATCTGAAACAGTATGTGAACTATCTAAAAGTAAGAGCATCTTATGGTATCGTAGGTAATGATAATACTCAAAACCGCAGATTCATGTATATTGATGATCCTTTTTATCTGAATGGTTCAGGATACAATTTTGGTACGAACGTAGGTAGTAATCAGGGTGGTGCTTATGAAGGTGCTAAATCGAACCCGGATGTAACCTGGGAAAAAGCGTATAAGCAAAATATCGGAGTTGATCTGTATGTGCTGGATGATCGCTTAAAAACCACCTTCGATTTCTTTAAAGAACACAGAACAGATATTCTGGTTGTTCCTAATTCCCTACCCAGCTATATTGGAATGTCTTTGCCGGTACTTAATAATGGTGTAGTTGACAGTCACGGTTACGAGATCACACTCAACTGGTCTGAAAGAGTTGGTAAAGGATTCAGATATTGGATAAGCCCTAATATCTCATTTGCAAGAAACAAAATTGTTGAGCAGATGGAAGTTCGTCCTAACGAAGATTATCTTTGGAGAACAGGTAAACCTGTAAATCAGCCTTTTGGAAGAAAATTCTGGGGATTTTATGATGAAACAGCTAATGAAAGATACAAGTCGCAGTTCGGTAGTGACATTGCTGATCACTCAGTTACGTTAGTAAATGGTGATGCAGTCTATGTTGATATCAATGAAGATGGCGTCATAAACGATGATGATAAGATAGCAATGGGATATACCAATGTTCCGGAATATGTATTTGGAATGAACACCGGTTTCGAATGGAATGGCTTTGATTTCTCAATGCAGTGGACCGGTGCATGGAATACTTCCAGAATGTTGCAGGAAACACTAAGAGATCCGCTTGGAGATACAAATAATAAAGGATTGTTATTGTATCAGTATGAAGACAGATGGACAGAAGAGACTGCTGCTACTGCAAGACTACCAA
>Ga0265294_10009491_pt1 | contig 11216 bp, 16 predicted proteins | sample MunlanPumphouse3_FD_192504 | JGI IMG/M metagenome (GOLD analysis project Ga0265294, IMG submission 192504) | Groundwater microbial communities from a municipal landfill in Southern Ontario, Canada - Pumphouse #3 | ecosystem: Environmental > Aquatic > Deep subsurface > Groundwater | place...
AGCCCTTTTTTTTATCTTCAGTCAGTTTATCCCGCTCCTATCCCGCTTTTTGCAGGAGCATCTTGAAAAAACAGCCCTGGAGGTTGAGAGGACGAATCTAATTTGAGAAACTTTTGATGATAGTTTGAGAAAAAAAAGGCGGTTTTTCAAAAGAGGTTCCGACCTTTGCGGATTTTTCAGTACGGCGGTTTTATTTGTCTGGCGGGTCCGGAATGATTCTCATGAGTTCATCCGGGGTAACTCCGAAGTATTTGCAGAGCTTTTCGATGTATTCGGTTTTTGTACTGTAATTCCCCTTGCTATTCGCAATCTTAGAAAGTGTTGTCCTGGATATGCCGATTGCCTCCGCAATCTCTCCAATGGAAATGCTTCTTTTTTCTCTGAATTCCTTTTCTGCGATCAATTCCTTCAAGTTATATTTAATCATCTGCCCCTCTCCTTAATGGATTAATTTTTACATTGGTTGCTCGTTTTTGTCAAATGTTTAAAATTGCCTACATCTGATAATTTTTAGATTGACTTCGGATTTAATCAAGTGTATCTGTATTTTAACATTTGGTTAAGAATAGAACCATGAAGGGCAGGACAATTTTAAAAACCACAAACGAAAGGAGTTCAAGATGAAGCGAGTTATCAACGGCAAGCTGTACAACACCGAAACGGCCAAGGAAGTTTTCACCTGGTCGAACCACTATTATCGGAACGATTTCCATTACTGCGAAGAAACGCTCTATCGCTCCCCAAAAGGGGCGTTCTTTGTAGCCGGAGAAGGGGGGCCAATGTCAAAATATGCAGTTCCAGTGGGATCGAACGGCCGTGGAGGCGGAGACGGCCTGGAGGTGCTTTCCGAAGCCGAAGCCCTGACCTGGCTGGAAGAAAAGGGAGCCGATGTTGAGACGATTGAGCGGTTTTTCCCCGGCCGGATCGAAGAGGCCTGATACATGAAGAGACGGAAGCTCACAGATCGACAACGGCGGGCCTTTGAGTTGAGGCAGGAGGGCCGGACCCTGGCAGAGATCGCCAGGGAAATGAACCTTACACGGGAACCAGTCCGGCAACTAATCGCAGCAGCGCGGTGGAAACTTGGCTTAAGGCCGGAAATGTTCGAGGAAAGCGAACCGAATTCTTAATTTGGAGGTGCAAGATGGTAAAAATCAAAAACAACCACGATCTCGAGCGGGGTCTTACGAGAGCCGCTGAGATTGGGCCGGAAGGCTGGGCCGATATAGAAAAGCAGGTTGAGACAAAGGGATATGAGGATGTCCGGCACTTCCTGGAGTGCATCGATGATTCCCTATCATCCGAATATATCGACGGTTTCATTGAAGGCATGGGCGCGGACAGAACGAGAAGCGTTTTTCTGAGATCGGCTGGCAGCAGGGAGACTGACCTGGAAATAATTGAGGCGATTTGGTGGCTATCCGGCAAAGACGAAACGCGGGCTGAGCGGATCTGGCAGGACCCTACAAACGAGGAAATGATTGCAATCTGGGAACGGGTCACAAACAATGGTCTAAGGCCGTCGAATGAGTTTTGCTGGGGGAAGGCTGGCAGCGCCTGGGCCGACGATCTGGAAGGAGGTGAAGCCCATGCCGATAGATAAGCAACTTGCATATAAGAGCATCTATATGGCCTTGGTACGGATGCAAAATCTCAAGGAGGATATTCAATCGGATGAGGTTCTGAGCGAGAGCCTGGACCGGACCGGAACGGGGTATGATTATTATCTGTTGTCAATCGATGCCCTGGAACAGGCAATCCGGTTTTTGAACCTGGGCGGAAAATCCATTTAGGAGGGCTCTGTGAAACTTATTGATGTTATTGTTAAAAATGTAGGAGATGACGTTTCGACCGAGCAATTTGTCAAAAACTTGGGGTATGATGCCTGCACTCTAAACGAGGATGCCATCCGCATTGGTACTGTAGCCGATGGCATTAACCGCGCCGATGTCTATTCCCTGGCTTTCGGTGGATGGCACATTTCAACGCAAACCGCCGAATTTTACACAGACGATGATCCGGCCGGCGATCCTTCATTTCGTCCGGCATAAGTTTAACCTTCGCCCGGCTGGAGGTCAAACCGGGCAAACTTGAATCCCCGTCACCGGCAAGCTCATGCCTCCCACCTTAAGACCCCTGAGCCTCCAGGAGCGATAAGAGCGTACAGCCGAACCCGTCAAAGAGGCCGTCCAGCCCTTCAAACTCCTCGAATAATGGGAGATCCGGAAACTCCTCGCAATGGAAATTAAGCAGGCCCCTGTTCGTATAGGTGCAATTCTCGCAGTTGAAGCCCTCCCAATCTTCAAAAGCGGCCAGGTGCAAACATCCTTCGTAATGATCGCAGTCCAGGCAACGGCTTCCCCTGCCCTTGTTTGGAATAAAATCCGCCACGTCGCCATCCTTTTGCCAGGGGTTCACGACCGCAAATCTTCGGCCATAAATCTCAGAACAGCGCTTGCCCTCACCCTGAAGGGTTTATTCTTGGTCGATGGAAGCAGGCCGCTGCTCATCCAATCATAAACCGTTGTCCGACTGACCCTTAACAACCGCGCAACCTCAATCGGTTTGAGGTAACGCTCCTTGAGCAAGGCTTCCGTATTCATGTTTGTTTCCCCGGCCGGATCAGGAGGCAATTCTGGGCTCAATTTCAACTCCATTGTCAAAAAGGCATGTCTGCCTTCGCCTCAACACGAAAGGCTTAAGATCGATGTTTTAAAGATAAATACAGGTCGATTTTATCGAGCTTCATGTTCACCTGGTTCAGGACGCGCCGGATATCGTCCAGCAAGCGTTTGCCGACGTTGATCTCTCTTGGATAAATTCTTGATATCACAGTCCGGCTCATCCCGCTGATTTCCTGGATAGTTTTTATGGTTACGTCGTTTCTTCGAAGCTTTTTTATCACTTCGTTTCTAAATGCCGTGTGCGGAGTGTCTTTTTTCAACACCGCTCTTTCGATCTCTGTCAAAGATTCCAGCGCTTTTTTAGCTTCCTTGCTTGTCATATTCGATATCCATTTCTTTGAATCGTGGTCCGGAACATCATTCGGTCATTCGTTCCGGACCACTTTTAAAATAAAAGGCCGATGTCCCTATTCAGGCGCCTGAACCGTCTCAAGTTCGGCAAATTCCTTTTCAATCGCCTCCTGAATAGCAGCCATTTCCCTTTCGATTTTATGGCGTTGCGTTTGCCGTTCTTTGTCTGTAATGCCAATGTCAGGAAGCTGTGCAACGGCCGCCTCCAGGTCCGCTTCGGTAATGACCCGGTAAAACATCGCCCAGAAATCATTGCCGAATATGGAGGCGTTCGACACCATTTCAGGTGCGAGCGGTGGCCCCGGCCTTTTCCCCTGCTGGCATTCTTCAAGATGCGGCTTCAAAACCTCATCGATGAGTATGTTTCGCTGATGCTTCAGCAACTCAGCCTTTGCGGCTTTCAGCAGATCCCCCTTGGCAACGGGAACGCTTCCCAGTGCATATTTTTCTTCCTGAAGCGTCTTCAGCTTGTCCAGCAGCCCGTCATACCGTTCGCGGATATGATTGAGCCGACTGGATGCGAGCGCTTCGGCTTTTTGCGCCAAAGACCGGAACGAATCCATGCCTGGGCCTTGATAATGCGGCTGTTTTTTTAAGATTTGATCACCCATTTTTTTCCTCTCCCTCGCTGAACATCGTTTTTGCTTTGTCTGAGATTTTCCTTGCGAGATCCGCATCGCGCTTGTCTTCGGCTAAGAGCGATCCATCCCCCGCCCGTTCCTTGGTTGCCAACTCGGTGAAAAGCGGAAACCGCTGGAAGGTGTTGATTAAATCCGTCATGAAATTAAGCTGGCTCTTGGATTCCCCGGTTTCTGAAAACTGGATCACCTGATCCGAGTCCAGGGAATTCATGAAGCCCACAAGCCCCGCATCTGCCAAAGCCGGGGGTAAAATTCCGTCCTTGATCTTCCCGCCAACAAAAGCGGCGATCTCTTGTTTTTGGGCCTCTCTCCGCGCCTGGCGCTCTTTTTCTGCAAACTCCGCTCGCAGTCGATTTTTTTCCCTGGCAATTCCCTCCTGTAGTTTTTCGTTAAACTCGGTTTCGGAAAACACCGTTTCCATTTCCAGGGGAAACTCGAAGACGGCATTCCCCCCTCTGTTTTGACCAAACTCAACGTCTGTCAGGCCCTTGACGGCCGGGGGCATCGCTCCAAGGAAACCGACGTGTCGCAGGCTTCCGTTGGAATAGAAAGCGGCCGACCTCTTTTTGTAGAAGCCCTTTTTCAAGATTTCCGCAAAATCCGGACAGACGTTTTTAAACTTGGCGTAGAGCGTCGCAACGCCATCCTTGAAGCCTTTTTTCAATGCTTCAACCCATCCGTAGGCCGGAGCGTCCGTTTCAGGATGGCCGATCACTACGGGCGGCTCATGCACAGCCGGGTTGAAAGTTGCAACGGCCGTGTCGATCAATTTGTCGCCGTCATAAACATCGCCGCTTGAATCCTTTTGTTCCCCCCCTCTGAAAATTTCGATCCAATCGTCAAAACCTGAAAATTTGATCATTGCTCCTTCTCCTTGACGCCTTTAGCGTCTTCAATAAACATGTTCATCAATGCCGGAAAATATTGGGTCAATGTCTCGGTCAGCGATTCGGCATAGTCTCGAATAATCGCGCCCGGATATACCTCGCCAACGGAGCCCTCCGCGTGGGCCAGCTCGCTGATCACTTTGCCCATAGCCTGCAACCTCTCGCAACAATCCAACAATTCATCGGCGTTCGATATGATGATTTTCATGTGACCATTTCCTTTCGAATTTATTGACAAACCAGCAAAAACAATACATTCCAAAACCGTCCCGCTCGCTTATGACCGCCGGTTGCTGATATAAATCAGCCCGACCATAAGTTTCTGAAGCTGCGAGGGATTCAGCCATCTTACCCGGTCAATTTTAAACATTCGCCGCGCCATGCCGTCGGCATAGCTCCAGGGCAGCCTCAATTCGGCCAGAGTCGCTTCGATCTTGCACAAAAACACATTGCGATCATTGGGGGCTGAAACGTGCATTCCGGAAGCCCTGGCGGATCTGTGGGCCTGTTTGAATCCACAGGCTTTCATATGATCCAGGACGGCCAGCCGCCCCGGTTTGTCCAGGTCCCTGGCGCTGGATACCCCGGCGATGTTCTGGAGCATTTCACGGTAGGTGCCTTCGTCCAGCCCAAGTTCTTTCCGGCCGATATGGATCTTTGCCAATTCTTTTTGCCTGTCGGCGTCCCCTTCACAAATTCTTGTGCTCTGCCTGTACCCTGCCATAGATATTCACCTCCCTTCATTCTTGCGTTTGATTCCCCACGGGAACCGGATTCCTTTTCCGGGCGGCAACCGCCTTTTCGCACCTCTCAAGGATTCGAATCATGGTCCGGGTGGTCTGAAGGAGCTTCTGGATTGTGTCCAAGCTGGTATTGGCGGTCTGAAACATGCCCGCGGCCATTTCTCTTGCACTGTCAATGAGCCTCTCAATATCGCTACTTTCCTTGTGACGCCTCATCACAGGAAAGCTTTCGTTCATCTTGTCCCTGGCTATGAGATACAGTGGGGCCGACGTCTTAAATGCCTTTTTTTTGCCGACCCTCTCCAGGTGTCCGGATCGCAGCAGAAAGGTTGCATATGACCGGATGGTATAATGGGCGATGCCGGTCAATTCGTGAATCATGCGGACCGTGAAGGGCTCGTTTTTTTTGCTTCGAATCCACATGAAGCGCCAGATCTGATTTTGAATCTTGAAATCCTTAACGTCCGGGGTCTTTCGAGTCCACTGGTAGCGGCCATATCCGACCCGCTCGGCTTCTCCGCGTTTTACCAGGTCTCTGACCGCATTGTTAACCCGACCGTATCCATTGTCCCCGGATAAACCGATCAGGTCCCTTATTTCGCTTTTCCGCAACGCCCTGTCGCTGGTTTTGATTGCGTTGCGGACAAGGGTCAGCGTACCGGATGCCTGTCTCATGGTTTCCCTGCAATCTTCATTTTGTTGCGGTCATTTTTTACAGCCCTCTTTGGCCGTCCCCGCCCTATCACCGCATCGACAATCTTCACGTCGGCGTGTGAAACGCCATTCGTTTTACAGGCGTTTTCCAAGCTTAGCAGGTATCCGACAATGTATCGGTAGTCACCTTCGCAATGCTGGCAGAAGAGTTCTACCGCCTCAAAATCGATGCTGAGCCCTGTCCACTCTTTTATGATCCGCGTAGTTTCAGAAGCCGTTACAGGCTGAAACTCAACTATCCCGGCCGGAAGGATTCTGGAGAAAAATTGCCCGTATCGCTGAAGGGAGCGATACAATTTTTCCATGCCGATCAAAATGACCGGAACCCGGCTTTTGTCGTGGATATCGCGTAGAACGTCCAGCATGGTGCCGTTTTTCAGCAAATAGTCGGCCTCGTCTATGAACAGAGGTTTGTTCCAGCGCTGAAGCCCCGCGCACACCTGATCCGAAAGCCGGTCCAGACGATATTCCGGGTCCCCAAGGTTGAGAAGCTCACAAATCTCTTCCAGAAGGCGGCGCGGACGCCATAGCCGTTGAACGCTGATATAAAAAACATCGGAAACGCTGTAGTAGTATTCAACAGCCGTGCTTTTTCCGTACCCCCACTTTCCAAACACCAAGCCCAGCCCTGGCAGACTCGGATCTCGATTCACAAGGGCATCAACCGCCACTTCAAGTTTCCGGTAATTTTCCGTAACAAAAAAACGCTTATTCATCTGGCCGCCATCCTTTTATTGTGTTGATATTTCAGCATTTCAAGGTCTACTGTCCATTTTTCAACGTCTTGCCGATATTCCGACGATTGTTCGAACTCATCCTTAAACGCCTGAGTGTCTTGTGACAGCGCATCGCCCCTGGCGATTGCCTCTAGAATTTTTGCATATCGCTCCCTTGGGTAAATGGAGATTTCTTCTACATACTGTTCGTTTGCAGTCGGAGGCTGTTCAAGCACGTCAACCGATGAAGCCTCATCGGATACCTGTTCGCCGTGGGTCAGCCGTAAAAGCGCCTCATCGGTTGACATCGGAATTTCGGAGGCTTTTTGGCTGATGGCGCGAATAATGGCTTTAGCGGCCTTTGCCTGGTACTGCTGCGCCTTGATCTTTTCAACCATCACCCGGTCGTTTTCCGGCAGGAAGGATGCACGTTCGAGGGGCTTTGCATCGCAGATATATTTCCCGGACTTGTAGATCCGGACGGTTCTGTAATTGATATCGAATAAAATACTTGCCCATTCGCCTATCAATTCGTTTGCCAGGTGTCCCCCGTAAAGCGTGGGGGGCAGAACCGGCTCGAACTCCTTCCCGTTGAGATAAAATCCCCACGGGTGGATCTTGACGCGGGCTTTTTTCTGCAAGGCGAAGTCCAGCAGCATGGGATCAACGACTTCGGGATTAGGAAGCTCCGAGGTAAAAATCTGATCCGGGGTTCGGCCGTTCATGCCGTGGCCGCGATGTGGGGTCTTGTGGTATACGTTTGTAACCCAATCATACCAGCGGTTGCAGAACTCTTCGATGGTCAGAAGCGGCGTTATTGCCTTGAGCTCGGCCTTGAGCTTTTCGGGCCGCTCCTGCGGATTCGTTCCACACCAGCCGGGAAGAAGCCTCGAAAAATTCCCGGCCACAATTCGAAAGAAGCGTTCGATGGATTTCGACCAGGGGTGATAGACAATCGCTCGCCGACAGCCTACACCAAGCACGGCATACACCCCTCCCCACCGGACACCCTTGATGACATGCTCTTTTTGCCCTCTCTTCTTGACCCAGCAATCCTGTTTTTCATCGTATTTCAGATCGATGTAAAAGAGGTCGATGCCAAAAGGTCTGTATTTCTCTATAATTTCAGGATAATCAATCTGGCCGATTTTGATTTCTTCGCCGTTAAGGCGCTTGGATTGATAATCTTTCCCGTTATCGACATAAACTGAGGCCGGTAGACCGTGTTGCGGAAAATTCGGGTCGTTTTTATCAGCAATGGCATGGGCCAGAGCTTCTGCAATGCATTGGGAATTTGGTTGGAATGAGATAACCCAGCCCATAATGGAACGGCTTTTCATGTCCATCCAGGCAGTTATCCAGGGCCTCATGGGCACCCACCCACCCTTGCCGTCCGGCACGCGGACGAATACATCGAAAATGTGGTGGTCGCCGCACCACATGAAATTCGGTCCGATTTCGGTGTAATCCCGGAGAATTTTTGTCTGATAGGCCGCCTCCCATGACCTTTTGCCCTTCCTGGCTAAATGCTGCGTTGACTTGTTGATTCGCCGGCGGATAATATTATTCAGCGAATCATAAGAGCCTGTTTTCCAGCCCTCGACGAGCGCGGTATTTGTTGCCTCCCGGTAAACGGTTGATACATTTAGGTTCCGCTGGTCCATGTAAAGGTTGACGGCGAACTTCGCGGCCTCCCGAGACCACGCCCGAAGCTTGTTTTTGTTCTGTCCATACTTCGGGGTGAGAGCCTTGATTTGTGCGAGAATGGCGTCTTCGTTATTTTTTCGCGCCGCTGCCTTAGCCTTGTCCGCTTTGGCCTCCATCCGGTACAGCGTCGCAACGCTACAGCCAAGAGAATCGGCGTATCGCACGAAGGCTTCAACTATGTTTTGGCTGCCAGCTCGGATCTCTCGGATGGTATTCACAATTCGTAACGATTCGATTCCTTTGTTGCGGCAAGTTTCAGGGCGGGAAAGCCAATCATCCTTGTCCTGGGTGATTGGCGCCTGGTTGAGGATGTCATTTAATGATTCTGGCAATCTAACCGGCGACAAATTTTTTGCAACTGGCAGGTTCTTGGAGGTCAACGCAGGCAGATTGGATGAATCTTTGGTTTCGAACCGCCGAAGATCCAAGGGCTCAAGGTAGAGATTTTGAATATCGGCTGGCAGATCTTCAAGCAAGTATCTTTTTTGCGGCTTCCCTCTGCCTTTGATATGGTCGCAAGGAACCCCCTTAAGGCGCTTGTGGGTGTACTGGACACTTTTCCCTGTCAACTTAGATATCTGTGAGACTGTGAGTAGCATCTTCGCCATTTTAATATGCAAAATAAATTGATTTGACAGACGGTCGATATTGATTTATATAAAAATTCAGTTCGAATATTGCTGTTTTTTCTGCTTGATCGCGTTTTCGAACTCTATTAGGCTTCCTGTTCGATACAAATAAGGCACAAGGCGAACAAAGTCAAGGTTTATTTTAGGTTAAATAAAAGATTGGGGTTTATTTTTGGCTATTACGGTATACTATTGAATTCGCGGTAAGAAACAACGGTTTAATTTGAAGAGATATTTCGTTTGATAAAGTCGCATTAAATTAAACCTGGGAGAGGTTTAAATGGATCTCAGAGACAGGACAAGTTACATCATTTCAGACGTAATTGAAAAACATAGGCTTTCTAATGCAAAATTGGCTGATCGTCTGGGATGTAATAAAGCAACAATCAACAATTATAGGCGAAAAACAAACTCACCGAATGGTGAGTTTATTGCGGCGTTCTGTGAAAAATTTAATGTAAACCCCGTATGGTTCGTAACGGGCAAGGGCGATCCGTATTTAAAGACAGAGGCTGAGAGAGATCAGGAGCTTGCGAACAAGATTGTCGCTGCTGCCAAGGCTCAGACGGACGAAGAACAAAGGACAGGAGACCCGCCCCTTGCCGATTTTGCCATTTACGATTGTTTAAGGCGTCTTGATGAGGCCATGCCGCCACTGAAGATATTTCAAGATGCCACCTCTGACCGATACGACGCGATGAAAGAAATTTTCGGGGATTTCAGGAAGGCCATAAAAAATTCTGGCTTCACGATTGATGAAAAAATATTGAATTTTATCAGTTACTTATATTATTATTATATTCAGGAAGATAAAAGCGGATCTGAATAGTTTTTGAAGTGATATGCGTTCCTGGTAAACTCCAATAGGGCAAATCAACGTGGCTTCGATTTTTTTCTCAAACTATTATCAAAAACACCCTCGAAAACCCGACTTTCTCAAACTGCACAACCTCTTTGATTCGGACGGACCATCCCACAACAATTGATTCGTAACATGCCAGATTGACTCTCGAATATGGCAACTTATCCCATGATAACTCGTGGTAACCCGGCGTATCCCGCGTTTCTCAAACTATACGCGTGCTTTCACCGATCATACTGGCTTCGTTCACATCAAGATAAAATATGACTGCGCCAGAGTCCCGGAATCAAACGATCTCCCTCCGGCCAACAGGTAGCCACAGAGCTGATCTAAAGCCGCCCGAATCTCATCCGTCCCTTTTCGTTTCCGGAAACAAAATGCCCCCATAACGGTCATCGGCTTCAATAATCAACCGCTCAACGGCCTTTTAAACGACAAGGCCCTTTGGGATGATCCATAGAGAGTCTTGTCGTTTTCGGTTCAAAGCCTGCAGCAAACTCTTGGGAGCCCCGGGTTCCAGCCGGATCTAACGAAAGCCCGTAATAATGAATTTGATCTATTCATATAAGAATATTTCCGGATTCGATCCAACTTATTCAGCCCGAGCAACTACCGGCGCGGCATATCTCGACACCGCGCCTGCGGAGGAAAAGAGCTGGAGGGAGCTTCCGGCCCCGGCCATAAGCCAGCCGATTTCGGATTGCTGATAGGGAGTGCGGATTAAAAACAGCCTTGGCACCTGCCTCTTTTTCTGGTACCCGCAATAAAATAGTCGCTTTCTAATTTCGGCACGGGCACTCGGAGCCGTGCTTCTGGCCTGGCCCTATAATGCTTATTTTACAGAAAATCAAAACTTAAGCCGCTTCGGACAGGAAGGTGGCGATCCTGAAATCGGGTTTGATCAAGCCGCGGATATATTTTGCTTTTCTCTTGCGAACGAAATAGCATACACTATTATCTTCGGGCAAGGGCCGTGGTCTGCCATTCGGACAAGAGGTACAGCAAATGCACACAGAGAGTCGAAGCTTTTCGGCGTTGGTGAAAGAGATGCGGCGTCAACTCGCCTTGAGCCAGGAGGACCTGGCTCGATAGCCCGGCGTCAGCTACGCAACCGTCAACCGGTCGGAAAACGAACAATCCGTGCCCTCAAAGCTCGCCAAGGCCCAGCTGAAAGCCTTCTGCGAAAAGATGATCGAACGAGGCAAGTTGACGCTGTCTGCCGCCATGATTGATTTCTAGGAGGGCGTCATGAAAAAGCTGCCTGTACAAAAGAGCACCATGG
>Ga0265294_10009492_pt1 | contig 11216 bp, 11 predicted proteins | sample MunlanPumphouse3_FD_192504 | JGI IMG/M metagenome (GOLD analysis project Ga0265294, IMG submission 192504) | Groundwater microbial communities from a municipal landfill in Southern Ontario, Canada - Pumphouse #3 | ecosystem: Environmental > Aquatic > Deep subsurface > Groundwater | place...
ATTGGGTGCATATTCATACATATCGGTAGCATAACCTATTACTTTTGCACCCGCCGCTGCTGCAGCCTCATATACACCTTTATCTCCTGCACCTGTCATTGCAAAGAACGTATCAACACCGTCCTCAATCATAATGTTGGTTAATTCCATGTGTCTTGCGGTATCAGACCAGTCACCGGCAAAATAGATTGAGACTTCTATTTCAGGGTCTATAGCCTTACAGGCCTCAATTATGCCGCTGAACTGATATTTAACAGAACCTATCGGGGAACCACCGATTAAACCTACCTTCTTGCTTTCTGTCATATTAGCCATTACGATACCAGCTATACTCCCATATGTGAATTGGTCAGCTTGGTATACGGTCGTATTGGTAGCATTATCCGGAACAGTGGCGGTTGATGAAATCATAATAAAGTAGGTATCGGAATATTTGGGATACATATCCTGCCATGTTTCAATCATACCATTGTCCGGGAAAACCACTATGTCATAGTCTTTATCTATATAGGAAACTACCATTTCTTCGACCTGTGGATAAGCAATGGCTTCTGCTATTGATACGGTCCATCCATAATCATCTTCCAATGCCTTCATACCCTTATACTGGCTTATATCCCAGCCACCTTGGTTTGCTGGATCGGGGTTGTTGAACATTGACCCAATTTTAAGAGCCTTTGTTTCCTCGGAAGATGTAACTGCCGAAGTGCCACCGGGTCCCTTAGCATCAGGTGCTTCTTGCTCAGTTGACGACGAACAACCTGTAAGTACGATACTGAGCAACACAGTAATAACGATTACCAGGCTTAATGTTTTTTTCATTTTCAATTCCTCCTATTTTTAAATTTTGCCAATGGCAAAAATTTAGACATCTACTGCCTTATATATGACTTGCCGGTATCCTGAGGACCCTTCATACGCCCTGAAATGGCTACCACAATTAATGTAAGCACATAGGGAATCATAAGAAAATAGTAAGAACTTATTGTTGCACTTAGTGCCTGAGACCTCAATGCCAGTGCTTCCGCCCCACCAAACATGAATGCAGCAAGAGTGGTCAGCAGAGGGTTCCATTTGCCAAAATACACTGCGGCCATTGCAATAAAACCTCTTCCCATTGTTAGGTTATCTGTGAACACATGCACCCAGGATAAAGATAGTGCCATGCCTCCAAGTGATGAAAACATACACGCAATAACCATAGCTATTGTACGGGTCTTAATTACATTGATACCTGCTGCATCAGCGGCCATAGCATTTTCTCCGACAGACCTTAATTTCAATCCCGGCCCTGTTCTAAACAAGAAAAACCAGACCAATAGAGCACTTGCGATGGCAAAAACATCAAATAACGAAAATCTTAAGACCTTAACCGCTGGAGCCGGCACAGGAGAGCGTAGCATATCACCTCCAAGACGTAGTATATAACTGGTAACTCCAACCATGGTCATGTTGAAACCTATTCCTACAATGGTTTGATTGCTTGGCAGCCATATCATCATTATGGCTAGGATTAAACCGCATACAGCCCCAATAACTAAAGAAAATAAAACACCGAATGCCATATTGCCGAAATACTTCGTTCCTATCACACCAGTTAAGGCAGCCAATAGCATGGTTCCCTCGTTAGAAATATGTCTTGTGCCTGACCGCTCTGCAATTACTACACCAAGGGAACCGAAAACAAGCGGGGTAGCTGCCCTTACAGAAGCCTGAATAAAGTTGCCAATATATATCCAGTCCATAATTATTCCCCTACTTTCATGTCTATTTTCTTCATTTTAAGTAAATGTCCTAAGGAAAGCAGGCAAACATATATAACAACCGGTAATCCCTGCATGACATTTACCAATGCGGAAGGTACACCCGTCATAGCTTGCATGTATCTTGCGCCTGTCTCTACAACTGCAAGAATGAACGCCAATGGTAATATTCCTAACGGTGAACCCCCTAGATGCGCAACAGCTATCCCTGTAGTACCCCATGCCAGTGCCCATCCCTCAGCAATACGTTCGGTAACGCCCAACACTTCCATACCTCCCGCAAAACCAGCGCAAGCCGCACCCGCAAGCGTTGCAAGAACTATCAAACGATTAACTGAAATGCCGGCGGCCTTGGCGGCATCCATATTCATTCCAGCTGCCTTAAGCTTCATGCCTGAAACAGTGTACTTCATAAACAAAGCCACAATAATCGCAATTACAAAAACAAAATAAACACCAATATTTAATTGAGAATTGACCGGGAAATTCGGTAACAAGTATTCTTTTGGTACACCCTTAGATGCAGCGTAGAATGCTCCCGGGTCTTTTAACGGTCCCGTAATAAGTGCATATACAAAGTATGTGCAAACAAAATTCATCATTATTGTGGTTGTTATTTCACTGGCACCCCGCTTCATTTTCAGTACCAATGGTATTGCAATAGTAAGCATACCTGCGACTACTGCGGCCAGCATAGCAAGTATAATGACCAGAGCCGGGTGCCCAGTTACGTTGGTTCCTACAATCATAGCAGCCAAGCCTGCGATTTCAAGCTGACCTTGGCCACCAACATTAAAGAATCTTGCACGGGCGGGAATGTAAACCGCAAGAGCACACAATACTATAGGTGCCATCTGTAATAGTGTATAGACAATAGCCCTCTTACCACTTAAAGCCCCTTCGCATAGTACTAAGATTACTTCAATAGGAGATGCTCCATACAATGCAGCCAAAGCTGCCAGAAGCACCACAGACAGAATGATAGCAAGCACCGAGACACCAAAATGAGAGTTCAATACACTTGTAAAGACCTCATAATGGAAGCTATTGTTTCTACTCGCTTTCGGTATTGTTTTCATTGAGAATCTCCTCACTTAAAACATTTTTCAATAATATACCAACATAACTATCTGAACGGTTCTAAATGTGTTATAACTCCCTGTTAGCTTAGGTCCGATGCTTGCCACAATCACCCCCTTTGATCACAATATTGACTATAATAGCTGTGGCAAGTTATCTATTGATTCCTCAATATAATCCTTGAGTCTATCCATTCCTTCCAATATGTTTTCTTCGGAGGTGGCGTAAGATATCCTTACAAAGCCTTCTCCATGCTCACCAAAGGCTGTACCGGGTATAAGACATACCCCCTTATTGGTAAGTAAACCCAGGGCAAATTCTTCGCTGGATTTTCCCAGGGCTTTAATATTTGCAAATATATAGAAGCTTCCCATAGGTTTTTTACACCTAATCCCCCCGATGCTGTTTAATTTCTCCAGCATCTGGCTTCTACGTCTACTGTAACTGTCCAACATTGATTTAAGGGCATCCTGGGGACCTTTCAGTGCTTCTATTGCCGCCTTCTGGGAAACTGTGCTCACACAAGCCACCATATGCTCCTGCAGTTTAATCATCTGACCTATTATTTCTTTGTTTCCGGCCGCAAACCCAACTCTCCATCCCGTCATGGCATAGGACTTTGAAAAGCTGTTTACAGTTATCACCTTATCCCTGATTGCTTTATAGGATGCCAGACTGATATGCCTTGCCCCTTCGTAAACAAGCTTTTCATATACCTCGTCTGTAATCACATATATACCGGTTCTTTCAATTAGCCCAGATATCTTATCCATTTCTTCCTTGCTTATAACTGCCCCGGTTGGGTTTCCCGGAGAGTTTATAATAAGCAGCTTGGTTTTATCGGTTATTCTCTTTTCAATATCCTCCGCCCTCAGCATAAAGCCGCTTTCTTCCTTAACTGGTACAAAAATGGGCTTTGCACCGGCTAATATTATTTGTGAAGTATAATTACACCAGCTCGGATCAGATAGTAAGACTTCGTCTCCCTTTTCTGCAAGGGTGAGAATAGCCAACGCCAGTGCACCCATGCCACCGCTCGTTACTATAATATCTGTATCGGGATATACTTCTAAGTCATTGTCCCTTTTTAGTTTGTTTGCTATGCATTCCCTTAACTCCGGCAAACCCGCATTCGCAGTATAATGTGTAAATCCGGAATCCATAGCCTTCTTGGCTGCTTCAATTATATTGACCGGGGTTGTAAAATCGGGCTCTCCAATGCCGAGATTAATTACATTATCCATGGAACTGGCAATATTAAACATCCTTCTTATTCTTGAATGTGGAACCGCCTGCACAGTTGAAGTAATATTGGTTTTCAATGGTATTACCTCCTAATTGTTCTTACTTGTTTGTTCCTCACTATTGCAGTTTGTTTTATTCTACGAAACGCTGTTTTATTCTTAAAACCCAGTATTTTGCATTAAGTCTAACTTATCTAAAATACTGAACCGATAAGATAATAAGATTACCCAGAACTCTTGAACCCTAACCGAATTGATATATTGTGAGCGGTATCCATTACGTGCTGCTTCAATCCCTCAAGTCTTTCATATGTAAATAACTCCATAGCACCCGAAGTGCTGACGGCTGCTATTACCTTACATCTGTAATCCATTATAGGTGCTGCCAAGCATCTTATCCCCATTTCGTTTTCCTGGTCATCAAGGGCATATCCTTTAGCCTTTACCTTTCTAAGCTCTTCCATAAACTTTTGTTTATCCGTAATGGTTTTAGGGGTTACTGCACGGAGTTTTCTGGTACTAATTATTTCTTCCACTTCTGCCACATTCATATGAGCCATCATAGCTTTCCCAAGAGCGGTAGAATGGGCAGGTACCCTGCGTCCAATATCCGAATACATCCGAATACTACTTATTACGTCAACCTTTTCCATATATACAATCTGTCCATCTTCCAGTCTTGCCAAATGTACCGGCTGCTGGCTTTTCTCCTTCAACTCGTTCAAATACGGTAATGCTTCTGTCTTTAGCTCAATATTATTCAAAAATATACTTCCGAGGTCAATAATCTTGAGACCCAGTTTATAGGTACTCTCTTTCGAGTCTTTCTCGACATATCCCCATTCCAAGAGAGTCGATAACAACCTATACACCGTACTCTTATGAAGCCCCACTCTTTGGCCAAGTTCCGTTACTCCCATTCTCCTGCCTTCTTCGGCAAGAGTCTCCAATATATCCAATGCTCTGTCAAGTGTTTGTACTCTTTTTTTCATAACCTCGCTCCTGACTGCACCCACGTTTTGTATACCACAACATCGTTTTATTATATAATATTATAATATCAACCCTGACTAATTTCAAATCATTTATTTCCTTTAAATCGACATTAGTATGCAACTTTCGTAAATATACGAGTTAATGCTATCGCTCATAGGTTTTTACTTCTCTAAGAAAACTGATTCCTGCCTGAAAAAAAGCAGTATGCGGCAGGTGCCTCTAATGCCTGACCACCGGGTACAGCGGGCCGGTACCCTTGACTCCTTGTCCCATGTTAATTACAATATTGAACTAACAGGACAAGACACTGGAAGATGCTGTCTTAAGACTAAGGAGGTAATATTATGGGTACTGTGGTACCGACCAGGGAAGAAGCCTATGCACTGCTGACCGAGTTTAATAAAAGCCAGAGCCTAATACGCCACGCGCTGGCCGTTGAGGCGGTAATGGTTCATTTTGCGGAACTTTTCAACGAAGAGGACGTTGAGAAATGGAGAATAGTAGGACTTACTCACGACCTGGACTATGAAATGTATCCGGAGGAGCACTGCCAGAAGGTCAGGGAAATACTCACCGAGAGGAACTGGCCGGAGGACTACATAAGGGCCATACAAAGCCATGGATGGGGAATCTGCAGCGATGTGGAGCCGGTGGAGCGTATGGAAAAGGTGCTTTTTGCCATCGACGAGCTTACGGGGCTTATAAACGCCACCGCCCTTATGCGGCCCAGCAAGAGCATACTGGACCTTAAGCCGAAGTCTCTCAAAAAAAAGTGGAAGGACAGCCATTTCGCCGCAGGAGTTGACCGGGGTATAATCCAGAAAGGCATCAATATGCTGGGGATGGAACTCACCGAGGTCATGGATGAGACCATAAAGGGAATGCAGAAGGTGGCCGAGGAAATAGGCCTCAAAGGCAACCTGTAACGACACAGAGGGACACATTATTATTACTGGGCAAAAATATATGTTGACATTTATGAAAAACGTTAATAGAATAATACTATAGTATTCCTATAGTTTTACTAGGGATTAAAAGCTGTGAAGGAGTAAAGTAGACTGGAGGAACTGTCCAGAGAGAAGACGCCCTGGCTGGAAGCGTCTTTACGGGAAGACCGGTTGAAGTGCGCTCCGGAGCTGTGGACCGAAACGCGGTATAGGTCTTACCGGGAACGCCCGTTACAGCGTTAGGACATAGTGCTGTGTCTGAACTTAAGTTATAAACAAGAGTGGAACCGCGAATCCACAACTTTCGCCTCTTTGAGGGGTGAAAGTTTTTTTATTGAACACTATCCTGCTTATGTGTACCACCTTGTTTCACCAAATAAAGGGAGGAGATATTAGTGGAAGTATTTGGGGATATCACTCAGCTTATAGGCAATACGCCTATTGTCAGGCTTAACAGGCTGCCGGGCAAACTGGCCGCAGAAGTCCTTGTAAAGCTTGAAGCCTTCAATCCCGGCGGCAGCATAAAGGACAGGATTGCGCTTAACATGATACTGGCGGCTGAAAAGCAAAATATAATAAACGAGGATACGGTAATTGTTGAGCCAACCAGCGGCAATACCGGTATAGGCCTAGCCATGGTAGCCGCTGCCAGAGGTTATAAATTGCTGCTGGTGATGCCGGACTCAATGAGCGAAGAAAGGCGCAGGCTGATGAGAGCCTACGGGGCGGAATTTTTGCTCACTCCCGGCGAATACGGCATGAAGGGGGCGGTGGATAAAGCCTTTGAACTGACCTCGCAAAACCCAAACTATTTCATGCCCCAACAGTTTTGCAACCCCGCAAATCCGGATACCCACAGTAAGTTTACGGCATCCGAGATACTGGAACAGCTGGGGACGAGAATAGATGCCTTTGTTGCGGGCGTAGGTACCGGGGGCACAATAACCGGCGTGGGTAGAACGCTGAAGGCTGCGATCCCTGGCATCCAAATAGTTGCGGTAGAGCCGGATGGCTCACCGGTACTCTCGAAAGGCAGGGCGGGTTCCCATAGCATCCAGGGCATAGGAGCAGGATTTGTCCCGGACGTGCTAGACAAAAGCGTTATTGACCGCGTCATAAGAATAAGCGACTATGATGCCATGGAAACTGCACGGGATATGGCCTGCCGGGAGGGACTGCTGGTGGGTATCTCATCGGGAGCCGCGGCCCGGGCAGCCCTCCAGTTGGCCGGGGAACTGGGTACCGGCAAAAAGGTGCTGACCATAGCTCCGGATACCGGGGAAAGATACTTAAGTGCAAACCTGTATTAGAGGAGGGAATACCGATGTTTAAGCAGTTAAGGGAAGATATACAAACCGTATTCAAAAACGACCCGGCGGCCAGGAGCGTTGCAGAAGTAATCTTGTGCTATCCGGGACTTCATGCAATAATGATGCACCGGCTTGCCCACCGGTTATTCAAGCGAAGGCTGTACCTGATGGCGCGAATTATCTCGAATATAAACAGGTTTCTTACCGGCATAGAAATCCACCCCGGTGCCAGGATTGGCAGGAGGTTTTTTATAGACCACGGAATGGGAATTGTGATTGGCGAAACTGCGGAAATAGGAGACGATGTTGTGCTGTTTCACGGGGTTACTCTGGGGGGCACGGGTAAGGATAAGGGGAAACGCCATCCAACGGTAGGCAGCAATACCATGATAGGGGCCGGAACCAAGGTTCTGGGACCCATAACCATAGGAAATAACACGAAAATAGGGGCAGGCTCGGTCGTGCTTAATTCAATTCCGGATAACTGCACTGCCGTCGGGTGCCCTGCAAGGGTGGTAAGAAAGAAATACGACAAGGAATACAACCCGCTGTCCTGGGTGATTTAGGGACGATTCCTTTCCAAATTTGACCAACTACCGGTATTAATAACGGGAACCGGGGCGGTAAAAACCCCGGTTCTTTTAGTCGTAGGCCCTGCGCATTTCTTCGTCGCAGATGACGTCCTTTATTGTTTCCTGCCAGCCTTCTGAATCCCAGGTGGCCAAATTGCTGTGGGTATCGTAGTAGTTCTGCGGAATTGGGTGGGTTCCCACCACCGTTTCCAGCCCGAACTTTTCCTTTATGTACTTTTTGAAGTAGTTTATCCTGGGACAGGGGGGATACCCGACCACCAGCCCCGTTGCAAGGTGTATTACCTGGGCACCGTTTTTCTTCATCTCGGCGGGCGCGTATTCCACATTGCCTCCGGGGCAGCCGTCGCAGGTTGTGTACCCCACCAGCTCTATTTCCCTGTCCTTGTAAAGGCTAAAGGCCCCTTCCCTGTTCCTTAAAGCCCTGAGGCATTTTCCTCCTGCGCATTTGTGGTATCGGTTGCAGATTATTATTCCGACCTTTAATTTCTCTTTCAAACCATGACCCCCTTCGGATTGGTAAACGGCGAATAATAGGCCGCCATTTATATTTTATTCCAATATAATTATACTTCTCTAGGGGTATTTCTGTCAAATGCCAATAACGAGAGTTGCTTAATAGCCTCCGGCAATCGTCCGTCAAACTGCGCGTTGTAAAGCCTCGCATAAAGGCCGCTCCTTTGCAGCAGGTCCCGGTGGTTTCCCTTTTCCTCAATGCCCCGCTCCGACATAACTATTATCTCCTTAGCGTGTTGTACGGACAAAGAACCATCCTTTGTCCGTCGTTGTCCCTTTTTATAATTCCAGCACCTTTTTAATCTCGGGCAGCCGGGATTTGACCGCGGCATAACCCCTTTCAATACACTGAGGTATCTTCTTCATTTCAAACAGTGACACGTCGTAAATCTGGGGGTTAACAACCACCGTCTCGCGGTTCATACTGAGCGGATATACGACGGAGCGCTTGTTGTGCATCAGCTCCACGACGTTTTCTCTGCTGTTTCGCAGCTTTGTTATATGGAACATCATTATGTCAATGGTCTGGCTGCCGATTTCCAATATATTATCCACCTGCTCCTGCCTCTGGCCGCTGTATCCTAAGTTTATCCCAATTATCCTTTCAGCCCCCATAATCCTTAAAACATCCACCGGCAGGTTGTTTGTAACCCCGCCGTCCACCAGCCTTCTGGCCCTGCCCAAAACTTTGATCGCCTTCGGCTTAAACACCACCGGAATAGCAATGCTAGCCCTCACCGCTTCGCTTATCAAAGTATCGCTACAGCATATAATGTTGCCGCCGCTTCGTCCCGCAAGCCGCCTCGAAGCAAAGACCACCGGAGTGCCGTCGTTTATGTCAGTGGCAGTTATGGCAAGGGGAATATCCGCCTGGGACATCCTCTTACCCTCCGTCAGCCTGTTCACAATTTTCTCAGCGTTGTTCCCCTTAATAATGCCGTCCAGCACCGGTTTACCCCTGAAAAGCGGGTAAAGGCGCAAAAGCGCACCCAACGCCCCGGCAAAGTCAATATCCAACACATACGGAGCATACTTTAAGAAGGCCGCCTCCATGCCGTCCACCGTCATGCCGGTGGCATACAGGGATGCTATGATACTCCCCGCGCTGGAGCCCGCTATCATGTCCGGCTTTAGCCCCGCCTCCTCCAGAGCCCTAAGGGCGCCTATATGCGATGCACCGCGAATGCCGCCCCCGGATAATGCAAGCCCAAGAGCCATAAGTCTTTCCCCCTTAAATCTCAACTTTTCCCGGCGGTCACCTAAAAAAGATGTTACGCCCCCGGGAAATCTGTTAATACCATAGTATTTATTTGCCGGTGCCGAAGTGATAGTTGTTTAACCTCTATTACAAGTGTTATAATAGTTGGAAGTGACTAAGGAGATGAAAAAATGCAGAAACAACTTAAGGCTGACCTGGCACTGTTATCGGTGGTTGCCATTTGGGGTTCCACCTTTGTACTTACAAAGGACGCAATACAACACATACAGACCTATAATTTCCTCACACTTAGGTTCGGAATAGCGGCCATATTCCTGGTGCTGTTCTCATTTAAAAAATTACACCGCCTTGACGGGATAACCATAAAAAACGGCACGATACTCGGGCTTATGCTGTTTGGCGGCTATGCCTTCCAAACGGTGGGGCTTAATTATACTACCGCCTCCAATTCAGCCTTTATAAGCGGTTTCAGTGCTGTAATAGTACCAATCCTTTCCACTATTATGCTCAAAAAAAGACCGCAGCTTTTTGCGATCTTAGGGGTTGTCCTTGCAGTAGCGGGCCTTGGCCTACTCACTCTCGGAGATAGTTTTCTACTCAACATTGGGGATGTATACACTCTGTTTTGTACCGTTTTCTATGCACTTCAGATAATTGCTATTGCCCGTTACACGTACATGTCCGACCCCATGCTGCTGGCCACGGTGGAGATCGTAGTGGTGGCCACCGCAAGTGCCCTGTTTACTTTTGCACTGGAACAGCCGGTAATCCCGGCAAAGCCAAGCGTATGGATTGCGGTGCTTGTAACATCGCTGCTTGCAACGACCTACTCATTCATTGTGCAAAACATAGCCCAAAAACATACCACCCCCACCCACACGGCACTTATATTCATGGGTGAGCCAGTGTTTGCCCAAATATTCGCCTTTGTACTGCTGGGTGAACTTCTCACCCCGAGGCAGTTTGCCGGCTGCGTACTGATACTTGCGGGAATGCTGGCAGCCGAGCTAAAACCTTCCTTAAAACTAAAAAAGAGCGATGACACCGCTCCCGAAAAAGCCCGCTAAATTCAAAACCGGACAAGCGGACAAGGGACAATTCTTTGTCCCTTTTTGCTATTCGGTTAAGTCGCACAGCTCCGCCATTAACTCCCATACCTCGTCCCGTCCCTCGCCGGTTACCGACGAGCAGGGAATAAGCAGGTCATCGCCCTCCATCTTTAGGGCTCCTATTATTTCATCGAAACACTTTTTTCGTTTGCCCCGGGGCACCTTATCCGCCTTAGTGGTCAGCACAATGCCGTGAAAGCCTGCGTGCTTTATCCAGTCGTAAAACATTATATCAAGCTGCGTGGGCCTGTGCCTTATGTCCACCAAATGTAGCACACCTCTTAGGGTGGTGCGTGTGTGCAGGTATTCGTCCATCATCTTCCCCCACTTAAGCTGCTCAGACTTAGGTATTTTTGCATACCCATAACCGGGGAGGTCCACCAGATAGAAGGCCTCATTTATCCGGTAAAAATTGAGCGTCCTTGTTTTGCCCGGCTGGGAG
>Ga0265294_10009493_pt1 | contig 11214 bp, 8 predicted proteins | sample MunlanPumphouse3_FD_192504 | JGI IMG/M metagenome (GOLD analysis project Ga0265294, IMG submission 192504) | Groundwater microbial communities from a municipal landfill in Southern Ontario, Canada - Pumphouse #3 | ecosystem: Environmental > Aquatic > Deep subsurface > Groundwater | place...
TTCGACCTACGAGTATGTCCCTCCTGAACTTGTGGGGGGCGAGCGACGGTTCATCCTCGGGAAGCACACCGGGAAGCGAGCGCTCGAACACGTCGCAAAAGCCTACGGGTTCGTCCTCTCCGATGAAGAGGCGCGGTGGGTGCTCGAGCAGGTCAAGCAGAAGAGCGAGGGGAAGTGCAGCGTCACCCGGGATGCGCTCTGCGATATCCTCAAGCAGGCAAAGGAGGGGATCTTCCTATGAGCACGCTCTCCGAGCGGATCCTCGGTGCACCGGCAGGAAAATACGTGGATCGCGAGGTCGATATCGCCTTTGCCCACGACGGGACCGGCTTCCTCGCCCGAGAGGCGCTCCGGGAGATGGGCGTAGAGAGCCTCCCCCATCCTGAGCGCCTGCGTCTCGTCTTCGATCACATCGTCCCGGCAAACACCGGGACAACGGCGACGCTCCAGGCGGATCTCCGGGAGTACTCCCGGAGATCGGGGATCGCGCTCTCAGACGCCGGGGGCGGGATCTGCCACCAGGTGATGAGTGAAGGAGTCGTCCGTCCCGGCATGATCGTCGTCGGTGCCGACTCCCATACCTGCACCCTCGGTGCCTTTGGTGCGTTTGCCACCGGGGTGGGAGCGACCGATATGGCGGCGATCTGGGCTTCGGGGTCCACGTGGTTCCGGGTTCCGGAGACGATCGCGGTCAATCTCTCGGGGAGGCTTCCCGGTGCCGCGGAGCCAAAAGACGTCGCTCTCACGTATGTCGCAAAGCTTGGAATGGAGGGGGCGACTTACCGGGCGCTGGAGTTCGTGGGCGATGGGGCAGCAGGAATCTCCATGGACGGGCGATTGACCCTCTGCAATATGGCGGTCGAGACGGGAGCGAAGGCGGGGATCTTCTACGCCGATGCGGTCACCATCCGCTACCTTGCAGAGCACGGCTTATCATCGGCATCACCTCAGGTGCCGGAGGACTGCCGCTATGAGCGGACGATTGATATCAATCTCGCTGATATCGTACCTCTCGTCGCGGTCCCGCACCGGGTGGATACCGTCCGTGAGGCGGAGGACGTCGCCGGGACGCATCTCGACCAGGTCTTTGTGGGGACCTGTACGAACGGCCGTTACGAAGACCTTGCCCGGTTCGCCCGGATCGTCCGGGGGAGGAAGGTTGCGGTCCGCACCCTGGTCGCCCCTGCCTCGCGGGCGGTGCTCTCCCGGGCGATCGCCACCGGCGTCCTCGCCGATATCGTGGATGCGGGGTGCATGGTGGCGACGCCCGGGTGCGGGCCGTGCCTCGGGGTGCACGCCGGCGTGCTCGGGGAGGGCGAGGTCTGCCTCTCCACTGCCAACCGGAACTTCAAGAATCGGATGGGCGTCGGCGGCGAGATCTACCTCTCGTCGGTGGCAACCGCCGCTGCAAGCGCGCTCGCGGGCGAGATCGCCGTGCCGGAGGGAGCGTAATGCAGGGAGCCGGGCCGGCGGTCTGCCTGGGGAATGATATCGACACCGACGTCATCATCGCGGGCCGTTACCTGCGGACGAAGGACCGCTCAGTCTGGGCGGAGCACGTCTTAGAGGATCTTGACCCAACACTTGCCGGCCGCATCCGGGGTGCGGTCATCGTCGCCGGGAGGAACATGGGATGCGGGTCATCCCGTGAGCAGGCGGTGATCGCCCTCCGGGAGGCCGGAGTGATCGGTGTCGTCGCCCCGTCGTTCGCCCGCATATTCTTCCGGAACGCCGTCAACGTTGGCCTTCCGGTGATCGAGGCCGAAGTCTCCTGCACTGACGGCGCTCACGTCGCATTCGATCTCGACGCGGGATGGGTGGAGGTTGATGGGGAGCGGTATCCAGCCCGCCCGCTCTCGGAGAGGATGGTCGCCATCCTCCGTGCCGGAGGGCTGGTTCCCTACTGGAGGTCGTGCCGATGATCTTTCCGTCGCACTGCAAGTACGTCGGGTCGGCAACCGATATGCCATACGGAGAGCGGGTCTACTTCCTTTCGCGCTACCTGGTCCGGGAGACCCCCGGCGGGATGGAGGTGCTCGAGGTGGTGCCCGACCCGGAAGGGACCGGCCTGATGCGCGACGTCCTCTCAATCCGGGTGCTCGCCGCTGTCGATGAGGTCTACTGCTACCCGGACCGCGTGAACGTTCATGATCGAACATTCTTAGTAAGGGAGGCAATGCGGTTCGGACATCGGTGCACGGTCTTCTTCGGCCACGACGAACAGACCACGTTCGTGCTCGACCCGGACTTCTCGGGGTTCCTCCGCCTCCACGTCTACGACATCACCCCGCCCCGCCCCCACCTCGCGGCCACGCTCGCGGACCTTGAGAGGACCGGGCTCTTCGGCGATCTCGAGGTTGTCTTCGAGCATCACATCAGGGATATCCGGGAGATCGAGGCCGACGTCTATCCCTGCCGGGTGGCCGGGTTCCCCCGTACGCTCGACGCTGACCCGGTTCGGCCGGGCGACCGGGTCGCGGGGTGCCTGACGGCGAGAGACCTGGTCCGGGAGTGCTGCGGCGACGGCGTCAGGGTAGAGAACATCTGCCCGCTTGAGGTGGTGGCGGAGGAGCCGTTCATCACCCGGTGCTGCCGGAGCGAACGGGGAGGGCTCGGGCCCCGGAACGGCCTGTTTGGCGTGGTGGTCCACTGGGGCGCATCGCCCCGGGATATCGCGCAGGCGGTCGTTGACGTGGTTACCGCATGGAGGGGGCGCGATGGTGAAGGTAGCGGTCGTTGAAGGCGACGGCATCGGGCACGAGGTCGTCCCCGTCGCCCGTGATATCCTCGCGGCCGTGCGCCCGGACTTCGAGTTCTTCGACGTCGAGGTGGGGTACGGGCTCTGGGAGCGGACCGGGAGCGCCTGCGGGGAGGAGACGATGGCTGCACTTCGGTCGGCCGATGCCATCCTCTTTGGCGCCATCACGACGCCGCCCGACCCCGGCTACCGGAGCGTTATGCTGCAGATCCGCCACGCGCTCGATCTCTACGCGAACGTCCGGCCGATACGGGGCGAGGGGGTCGATATCATCATCGTGCGGGAGAACACCGAAGGACTCTACTCGGGCATCGAGTGGACGGAGCCGGACCGGGCCTGCACCGTCCGGGTTGTCTCCCGGAGGGGGAGCGAGAGGATCGCCCGGTATGCCTGCACCCTCGCGAAGTCCCGCCGTCACCTCACCGTCGGTAACAAGGCGAACGTCTTGAAATCAGACTGCCTCTTTGTCGAAGTCTGCACCGCGGAGGCGGCCCGGGCGGGCGTTCCTTGCAAGGCGAGTTACATCGACGCACTCTGCCTCGACCTTCTGACGCACCCGGTGAGGTACGACGTGGTCGTGACCACCAACATCTTCGGGGATATCCTCTCCGACGCCTCCGCCTACCTGGTGGGGGGGCTCGGAATGCTTCCGAGCGCGAATATCGGGGAGCACCACGCCCTCTTTGAGCCGGTGCACGGGAGTGCCCCTGATATTGCGGGACGAAATATCGCAAACCCTATCGCGACTATCCGGAGCGCTGCAATGCTGCTCTCCCACTTCGGGGATCCGGCATCGGCGGCGGCCGTGGAAGAAGCAGTCTCCCGGGTGCTTCGCGGGGGTATCCGGACCCGCGACCTCGGCGGCGTCGCCGGCACCCGGGAGTTCGGGGCGGCGGTTCTCAGCGAGGTCGGGGGAAGGAAGGCCTAAACGTTTCAGCGTCGAGAGTTACTCCATGGTGCGCGTGGGATGCCATGTCTCCATCGCCGGCTCGATCGACCTCGCGGTCGGCAGGGCTCGTGATGCGGGGTGCGACACGTTTCAGATCTTTTCCCGGAACCCCCGGGGCTGGAAGGCAAAGGACCTCGATGCGGATTCTGCCGATGCGTTCAAGGCGGCGCTGCGTGCATCGGGGATCGGCCCGGTCGTCGACCATATGCCCTACCTCCCGAACCTGGCCTCGCCCGACGAGGAGATCTACGAGAAATCGATCGCGACGCTTACCGGGGAACTCCGGCGGTGCGCCCTTCTCGGCATACCTTACCTCGTGACCCACCTCGGCCACCACCGCGGCGCCGGGATGGAAGCCGGGCAGGCGCGGGTCATCGCCGCCGTCAACCGGGCGCTCGCCGATGCCGGGGCTGACAGCGTGATGCTCCTCCTCGAGAACACCGCCGGGGAGAAGAACAGCGTGGGGACGACCGCTGCGGACCTCCGCCGGATCCTCGATGGCATCGAAGCAGCGGGAAGAGTCGGGATCTGTTTTGACACCTGCCATGCCTTCGCCGCCGGCTACGACCTCAGGGCGGCGGAAGGGGTCGATGCGGTCTTCGGGGAACTCGATGACCGGCTTGGCCTCTCCCACCTCCGGGTCATCCACCTCAACGACTGCAAGGGCGCTCTCGGGAGCGGGCTTGACCGGCACGAGCATATCGGGCTCGGTTCTATAGGGGAGGAAGGATTCCGGCATATCCTCCGCCACCCGACCATCCGGAGCCTCCCCTTCATCTGCGAGACCCCGGTTGACGGGCAGCGGGACGACGGGGGGAATATCGCGAAGGTCCGGGAACTCGCGGGAGAGTGAGGTATTCTCCAGAGCCAGGCCTGGATAACATTCCCTCCTTTTTATAAAAATATCCGATGCTCTCTGCAGCAGGTGGGAGGCGTAAGGGATATATATTTATAGCCGGATCATGTCCTTCACGAACCCTTTATCCTGTGGGACCTGGTGATTCTCCGGCACCCTGCAGGACCTCAGTTTGCACGCCGGCGGGCCGATAGGAGTCTCCATCCCGCCTGCAGGCACCATCGTGTGAGACGAAAGGGGGCGTTCTCATCGTGGTGATCGAAGAATGGCAGGACGTATAACGCTGATAGTAGTCTGCACCGTCGTTCTCGCCGGACTGTTGGCCCCGCCCGTTCTGGCGGTGGAGGCGGCCCCCGGGGAGACGGTACTTTTCTGTACCGCCAGTGGATCGCAGGAGCATCCGGATATCGACGGTGGTATGGTCGTATGGGAAGACGGCCGGGACGGGACGTACATCTACCGTTCGGGCAGCCCCGGCAGCGATGGCCTGAGGATCACCGACGGCTCCGCCGCACAGGCGTACCCATCCATCTCCGGAGATCACATTGCCTGGGAGGATCGTCGGGATGGCGACTCGGAGATCTACCTCTTCTCCTCACAGGGGGGTGAGAAGCGGATCACCAACAGCACGACCGACCAGTTGAGGCCCGTCGTCTCCAGGGACCACATCGTCTGGTATGATTCCCGGAAGGGTGAGGTCGATATCTGTCTCTACGACATCGGGACGAATCAGGAGACCTACCTTGAATGTTCGCCGGTGACCCAGTGGAAGCCTGCGCTCTCGGAGAGGTATGTCGTCTGGGAGGAGAGCACCGGGGACGGTGATATCTGGGCGTATGAGATCGAGACCGGAATCAAGCGACAGATTACGGGAAACAGTGCCCGGCAGGCTTACCCGGCAATATCGGGAGGCCGGATCGCCTGGGAGGACTACCGGAATGGAAACCCCGACATCTACCTCTTCGATCTCGACAACCCATCCGCTGGAGAGCAGAGGATCACCGACGATCCCACCGGGCAGGTCTCCCCGGCAATCGATGGGGAACTCATCGCCTGGGAGGATAAACGGAGCGGGGTATGGAACATCTTCATCTGCGATCTCGCTCTTAGCAAAGAGGTGCAGATGCCCCTGTATCCGTCCAGTACCGAGCAGATCTATCCATCTGTCTCCGGAAATACGATCGTCTGGCAGAATGGGCGCGACGGGAGTGCAGATATCTACGCCTTCACCTACGCCGACGGAGCACCGCCTGTGGCAGAGTTCTCGTCGGACCGGGCCGCCGGCGCGACTCCGCTCACCGTGCGGTTCGCCGATCGGTCGACCGGCAACCCGGAATCGTGGGAGTGGGATCTCGGCGACGGGGGGTCGTCGGCGGAGCAGAACCCGGAGTACACCTACGAGAGCCCCGGCGAGTACACGGTCTCGCTCACGGTGAGCAACCGGTTCGGGTCAGACACCGTCACGAAACTCGATCACATCGCCGTTATCGATCCCCTGATAGCCTCGTTTGAGGCCGATACCCGCAATGGGGCCGCTCCCCTCATCGTCCGATTCACAGACACCTCGGCCGGCGATATCCGGGCCTGGTCCTGGAAGTTCGGGGACGGCGAGACCTCATCCGATCAGAACCCGGAGCACACCTACACGGCAGCCGGCACCTACACCGTCTCGCTTGAGGTCGAGAACGCGGCCGGGAGCGATACCGAGATGAAGACCGACTACATCACTGTGGTTGAGCAGCCGGTCGCGACATTCACCGCAAACCCGACGATAGGGACTGCCCCGCTCGTGGTCCAGTTTATGGATGCCTCGACCGGGGTCCCGACATCCTGGTCCTGGAAGTTCGGTGACGGGGGTATCTCTGCCGACCGGAACCCCATGCATACCTACGAGCGTCCCGGGAGGTATGCCGTCACCCTCGCTGTTGCGAACAGTGCCGGTGAGAATACGACGATCCGCACCGGGTATGTAACTGCCGTTGAACCCCTGGTCGCCGGATTCGAGGCGAACGCGACGGTGGGCAGCGCGCCGCTTACCATCCAGTTCACTGACTGGTCCACCGGCGGCCCTGAATCGTGGCAATGGGAGTTCGGTGACGGCGGTTCGTCGGGTGAGCAGAACCCAACCCACACCTATCAGGGTGCGGGCACCTACACCGTCAGGCTCACTGCTGCGAACGAGCTCGACAGCGACACCCGGACGATGGAAGGATACATCACGGTCACCGCACCGCCGGTAGCCGGATTCTCTGCGAACGTGACCGAAGGAAGGGCCCCGCTTGCGGTGAAGTTTGCGGATACGTCAGCAGGCGGCCCGTTATCATGGTCATGGGCCTTCGGTGATGGAGGCGTCTCTGCCGACCAGGGCCCCGTGCACGTATACCGGGCCCCCGGGACCTATACCGTCTCGCTGACCGTCAGGAATGATGCAGGAGAGAACACAACGATCAGGACTGACTCTATTACGGTCCATGAATCGCTGGCCGCCGGGTTCACCGCCAACGTGACCGTCGGGGCCGCCCCGCTCGCAGTCCAGTTTACGGATGCGTCGGTGGGAGAGCCCCGGTCATGGTCCTGGGACTTCGACGATAACGGAGCGTCAACCATCCCGGACCCGGTCCATGTATTTGAGAAGCCCGGGAACTATACCGTCAGCCTGACGGTCGTCAACGACAGGGATCGCTCTGTGCAATCCCTGCCGATCCGTGTCTTCGGTCCGCCGACTGCAGGGTTCAGTGCCGCGCCCCTCAACGGAACGGCCCCCCTCACGGTTGCGTTCACCGACACTTCCACCGGAGAACCATCCTCCTGGCTCTGGAGTTTCGGCGACACAAAGACCTCGACCGACCGGTATCCCTCCCACACCTACACCGCCGCCGGGAACTATACCGTCAACCTGACGGCAGGGAACGCCGCCGGGAGCGATACTGCGGCGAAGACCGGGTACGTAACGGTCCACCCCGCCCCGGCCACCCCGGCTCCGACGCAGACGTCGAGTGGCGGCAGTGGTTCGAACAGTGGTGGCGGCGGAGGGGGAGGCGGTGGCGGCGGCCTGACGAACCCGGCCTGGAACACCCCGACCCCCACACCGACCCCAACCGCGAGCACGGTGTCGACCACAGCCCCGGGAACTCTTCCCGGCCAGCTCACTCTCGGGGAGACCGGCCTCGTGGAAGACCTCGTCAGGATCGGTTCGCCCGACGGCGTTGCGAGCCTCGCCGTTGCGGAGGGTGTCAGGGCCGTTGATGCCGCCGGGACCCCGCTTCGCGCGGTGACCCTCGATGTGCTCGATCCGGCTGACATGCCGGCGGTGCCCGGCGGGGGGACGTATGTGTTTGCCGGGTATGCCTGCACCCTTGGTCCTGAGGGCGCCGTCTTCTCGCCGTCGGTGACCCTGGCGTTCAGCCTCACCAAAGATCAGTGGGATGCTGTCTACAACGGCAGCGGGCAGACCGGACTCCTGATACAGTGGTACAACCTGTCGGCGGACGCCTGGGAAGGGGTCCCCACCACCGTCTCCCCGGAGACTCAGAGCGTCACGGCAGAAATCTCGCACTTCAGCCTGTATGCGCTCTTTGTCGAGGTCTCCGGGGGCAGCGTAGCACAGGTGGTTGCGGACGGCACTCAACCGCAGCCGGACGCCGTGCAGGACCTCCCGTATGCGCCTCTTGTCCCCGGTCTGCTTGCTCTCATCCTCGTGGGGGCCGGGGCGTTCTTCTATTTCCGGAAGGAGGAGCCCTGAAACAGTTTTGGTGATAAAAAATGTTGTGATCCAGGGTTCACCTTCGCCGCTTCCTACCCGCGATCGTGAGAAGGAGGAACGCTGCCCCGGCGGCCGCCGCACCAAACCCCGGTGTTGTCGGAGCGGTTCCGGCCGGCTCCTCAAGGCCTACCAGCCAGGCGGCGCTGGTCCCGGGCGAGAGGAACCGGATACCCGCAAGGGTGTAGCCGCCGGGAGCGCCGGTGGCCGCGTAGACCCCGGTCCCGGGGAACGTGGTGTTCCACTGGATGGTTCCGTCTCCATCAGTCCCGAGGGCGAACCCCTCTCCGTTCCTCGCGTCCGTGCCTGCAATCATATACCCCCCGGAAGGCCGCAGGGTGACGGCGTATCCGGTAAGGCCTTCCATGTTCTTGAGCCAGACCTCCTCGCCCTGCGCGTCAACGAGGCCGTACCAATAGTTCCCCGAGTAGGCGAACCCGCCCTCATCGGTCTCTGCGATGTCCAGGATGGTCGGCGCCGAGTAATTGTTCCGCCAGACCGTGTTGCCGTCGGCGTCGAGACGGATGAGGAAGGCGTCCCCGATATCGTTGTTGAAGGGTGACTTTGTACCCCCGAGGATGTAGCCTCCGTCGACGGTCACGATCCCTGTGTTCGCTGCGGCGCCGGAGAATGTCCGGTTCCAGACGGGCGTGCCGTTGCTGTCGGTCTTCGTGATGACCGCCGCGGTATCATCCATCGATCCGGACTGGCTCCAGAGCCACCCGAAAGCGACGTATCCGCCGTCAGCGGTCTCTGCGACGGATGAGACCTTCATCCCCGGCAGGACCTCCCGCCATTCCTCCTCTCCGGCGGCGCCAGTCCCAATCAGAATCGAGACGCCCTGATAGGTGGGGTTCTCATCCATCCCGGTTCTCGAGACGTTGTAACTCCCGATGACATATCCCCCTTCGGAGGTCTCAGCAACGGATGCCGGAGCCAGGTCGGGGAATCTCGTGGTCCAGACTTCGTTTCCTTCCCCGTCGGTCTTTACGAGCAGCAGGTCTTCCCTGCCCCCGTAGAGTTCCGTAAGGGCGGAGCCGAGAGCGATATAGCCGCCGTCTGCGGTCGGCGCAACGGCGTCGAACTTGCTGTTGTTCTCCGGTGAGAACGTCGCGTTCCAGGTGATCGAACCTGCGGCCTCTGCTGCAGAGACGGTCACGACCGCCAGCGCCGCCGCGATGAGCAGCGCAGCCACGAGCGTTCTGGAATACTGGAGGTATCGGTAACTCTTCGTCATGGAATCGATCATGGGTGCGGTGCGGCATGCAAAAAGCGTAGTGGTTCATCACCGCGGTCGTGCCGGCAATCCATTAAAGAACGTGCACTTCCTATAGTTGAGCACGTGTTAGCGACATTCGACGGAACCTGGGTGCGTCTTGGCGGGGAAGGACGCACGCTCTACGAACAGAGTGGCTACGGGAGGCTGGAGGGAACCGGGCTTCGCCTCTCTCCCGAGGAGGCGCTCTATCTCATGGAGCGGAACAAGATCGACGTGAGGGATTTTGGGTTTGACGCCCTGCTCGGTCTCTTCGCCGGTCAGCCGAACTTCGTTCGCAGGTATCTCGTCTACCGTGACATCCGTGAGCGGGGCTACGTGGTTCAGCCCGGCCCCCAGGACTTCCGTGTCTTCCGCCGCGGCCACAAGCCCGGGGTCGGAAAGTCCCAGTACCTGATCCGGGTCCTCTCCGAGCGGGATCTCATCGACTTCGACCGGCTGAGCCAGGACGTGCTCACCGCGGTCAACATGCGCAAGCAGTATCTCCTTGCGGTCGTGGACGACGATGACGAGTTGACCTACTACGAAGTGCGGGTGCAGGACCCCCCGGAGGTCGGGGAGCCGGCAGGCTGCGCAACGCCGGTGGAGGCATCCCTCTTTGGAACCTACGCGCTGGCTCACCTGTCGCCGGGAGCCCCGCTTGAGGAGGACTGGTATGGCAAACGGCTCGACGCCGAGCGGTTGCTCCTCCGCCCGGTCGAGTCGATCTTTCTCATGCGCCAGGGGTGCCTCTCGATCACGCGGGACGGTGCACCGATGACCACAGAGGGGTTCCTCGACGCGGTGGCGGAGAAAGATATTGAGATCCGGGAGAAAGAGCGGGTCTTCTCCGACCTCAGAGGGAAGGGCTACATTCCAAGGACTGGATATAAGTTTGGACATCATTTTCGGGTTTATTCGGGTAAGAAGACCCACTCCGAGATGCTCGTCCACGCCGTCCCGTCCGGGACCTCTGCGCCGATGAGCGGTGTCTCCCGCTCGGTCAGGCTTGCTCACAGCGTCAAAAAGAAGATGTTGTTTGCCTGCATATACAATACCGCTATCAAGTACGTCGAATTTGCCCGAATCAAACTGTGAGCGTCAACTCATGCAGTCCGGAATGAATCCGTGGTCATCTAATCAGACCCTCGATGTTGATCGACTCTTTGCCGAGTTCGGCATCGAGCCTGTCGGTGAGGTCGCGCGAAGGCTTCCCGAGGTACCGCCGTTTATGCGCAGGGGTGTCGTCGTCGGACACCGGGATTACGGCCTGATCGTCGACGCCATCCGGAACCGCACTCCGTTTCACGTACTGACCGGATTCATGCCCTCGGGCCTCCCGCACCTCGGGCACCTGATGGTGATGAAGGAGGTGGTCTGGCACGTCCAGCAGGGTGGGAACGGCTATGTGGCCATCGCCGACCGGGAGGCACACGCGGTCCGGGGCATGTCGTGGGAGAAGTGCCGCGAGTACGGGAAGGAGTATCTCAAGGCTCTCTACGCTCTCGGGTTTTGCGGCACGACCTACTACCAGAGCAAGAACGATCGCTTGAAGGACCTCGCGTTCGAGGCGGCCACGAAGGTGAACTTCTCGGACCTTGCGGCGATATATGGGTTCGGACCTGACACCTCGCTC
>Ga0265294_10009494_pt1 | contig 11214 bp, 14 predicted proteins | sample MunlanPumphouse3_FD_192504 | JGI IMG/M metagenome (GOLD analysis project Ga0265294, IMG submission 192504) | Groundwater microbial communities from a municipal landfill in Southern Ontario, Canada - Pumphouse #3 | ecosystem: Environmental > Aquatic > Deep subsurface > Groundwater | place...
GTACTCTTCATAGAGATGATATTCGCGCCCGAATCTGCGTGAAAAATCAGCTTCAGTCTCTTCAATGACTGCGATGGATGCCCGCATACCGCGTTCCATATCCCGGCGGAAGGTAAAGTGAGTATTTCCGGGAGTCAGAGTACCGTAGCCACCGGGATTTTTGATATCAATCGCATGAGGCGTTGCCGTTGGTGGCAGAAAGTCACCGGGTTCAACCGTCTCAAACGTCTGCGTGATATGCGTCAGCAGGAAGCCGTCAAGATTGATCATTACCGGAAGAAGGACATCAGTATGTTCTGCAATTCTAAATGCCATCAGAGTGGCATCATAGGCTTCCTGAACGGTTGAGACATAGACCTGCAGCCATCCGGTGTCACGCATGGATATGGAATCTGAATGCTCCGCACCAATGTTCCACCCGGGACCAAGAGCACGGTTTGCATTTGCCATCACAATCGGGAGCCTGGCCCCTGCTGACATGTGCAGCATCTCGCACATATAGACCAGCCCGTGGGAACTGGTGGCAGTAAAGGTTCGTACACCTGTCGCAGCAGCGCCAATACAGGCCGCCATGGATGAATGTTCGGACTCGACCGGAATGTAACGTGCGGCCATTGAGCCGTCTGTAACAAAATTTGCGAGTTCTTCAACGATCTCTGTCTGCGGGGTAATGGGGTATGCTGCAACAACTACTGGTTTTGCATCCCTGACCGCCATTGCCACCGCTTTGTTGCCTGTTCCGAATGTCAGCATATGCCATCAACCTCCCGCTGAAGGCGGACAATCGTATCCTCGACCATCTGTTGCATCTTTACCGTTTCCTCTGCAGTGATCTTTCTAAAACGCCCCTGCACAGAGAGGTAATCCTCAACCGGAATCCGCTTCTTCATCGCTGCCTTAGAGGCGCCTGTGATCGTGAGTTTCCCGTTCTCGCGCTCATAGAGCACCCAGAGACCTGACTTCACGGCAAGTTTACCCATCTCAACAGTCTTCTCCGATGGGAAACGCCATCCGGGGGGACACGGTGCGAGCACATGCATAAACTTCGGGCCAGGGATAGACAGCGCCTTCTCCACCTTATTGTAAAGGTCCTGAGGATATGCGGCACAGGCAGTTGCCTGATATACGGGATGGTGAGCCGCTACAATTGCGTCCAAATCTTTTTTATGGTCTTTTTTACCGCCCGGTGTAGTGGTCGTCATTGCACCCAGCGGAGTTGCACCAGACCGCTGCATGCCGGTATTTGAGTATGCCTCATTGTCGTAACAAATATAGAGAAAATCCGTCCCTCGCTCCAGCGCACCTGAAAGTGCCTGAATGCCAATATCAATCGTTCCGCCGTCACCGGCATAGCAGATCACATTGGTCTTTTTTCCCTCTGCACGAAATGCCTCACTCATTCCTGATGCAACAGCGGCAGCAGAAGCGAATGCGACATTATAGACAGGTAAATTCATCGCGGTTGTGGGGTAGACCCCCTGTATCACACTGGTACAGCATGCAGGGATCACAAGTACCGTATCCGCTCCTGCGGCTTTTGTCACATAGCGCAGAATAAGGGATGACGGGCACCCTGCACACGCAGATGTGGTTTTGAGTAAAAACTCTTCATCAGGTATAGCCATGGTATACAGTCTCTCATTAGGGTATTTCACATGAATAATAATGAAGTATTGGGTTGGCTCATTTCCGGCAAGGCCGGATAGGGGACACCCCATCAACCTTCATTAGGGGCGGTAAAATCAATGACTTCGCTCGTAAAGGTGGAAAGATGGGTCATCAGCACCGGGTTCAGCCCATTTTCAACGGCTATCAGAAAACCCGGCATGCCCAGAATTGCCATTTTACTCGTCATGAAATGAGTAAATTTCGAGATATCCTCAGATGAGAGGTAAATAAGCATGGTACTGATGCTGTCTAAGACAACACAGGTCTTTGTGCCGGAGAATTCTTTCAGCATTTCGCTGATTGCCACACTGAGATTCGTAAGATTGCGAGGATTGTTGATAAAGACCGCACGGTCAATATCCTCAGGAAGTGTGCCAAGGGCATATTTTGAGACGGCATCGATAAAGATGATCTTCTCAAGATCAAGATTGTTCTTTGCATACGTCCGTTTCAGGATGGGTGAAGGTTGGTTAAAGGTAATCATAATTATCTGGTACTGCAGGTCCTGGATCTCCCGCACAAGGCGTACATTATTCTCCTTGAGCATAGATGCCGATGAAAAAACCAGAAATGAATCCCCTCCCTCCAGTTTTTCTGCAGTAATCTTGTTCATTGCTGATTCATGCTCCTGTATGCTGCCGGGATCTCAGTCATCCCGGTGACGATTGCATCATTGAGCTCCCGGAGATTTTCAACTACGCTTGCTGCCACCTGTATCTGAACTTTAATGATTGCCTTCATCTCTTCAGGGTTGCAATCTCCTTTTTCAGCTTCACTGAGCATCTCCCGGAGAATCCCTTCAATCATAGAGACCGGTGTTTTCAGCCGGACGGTTGCTTCAGCTATGTAGGCGAGCACATCTTCGTTTGCTACAAGAAGGCCATATTCCGCTTTTTTCCTTGCTTCCAGTTCCAGAAGTGCGGTATTCTTCATCTCACGACATGCCTGAATCTCTGACGTCAGGTTTGTTACATCCTCACAGACAAACATCGCATAATACCCTGCCTGATGCTCCAGCGGCAGAACGGTGGTCTGTTGCCGTCGCATGCTACCGTCCGCAAGCGGTGCATCAAAGATATATGTGTGAAACTGTGATGAGAATACAACCGGAGGGCTCCCCGTGAATATGCTTTTGAGCCGGTCCTGAAATGGAGTCTTGTTTATTCGGGAAAAATGGCCCCTGAGGTCAGTCCCTATCATTTCATCCCGTTTTTTTCCGGTCCACTGTTCCATACAGGAGTTCCAGAAATGAACGGAATAATCGCTGTCGGTGATACACACGCCAACCGGCAGGTATTCAAGGACATTCCATATCGCATTCCCCAATATTTGGGTCATATCCATTATCCCCCTGATTCTATCGTTCGGGTTAGAATTTTCTCCAAAGACGAGATTTCAAGAACCATCATAATATAGCCGTTCACCTGAATTTCACTGACCAAAAAACGGGTATTTACGATGACTGCGAGCATCTGCTCATCGATAGCATTCCTCTGAAAAAGGGAGTGAACGGTCCCCTCCTCATAGCGGGGGGGCGTATAGTTAATTCGTTCTTGCAGGATGTTCCCGATGGATCCCATGATGCCATTAATACAGATATTGCCGACTTCTTTCAGGGTCTCTTCCATCATGACATCCATATCGTGTTTGTCATATTCTTCTCCGGTGATGGCATATATCAGGGCAGCAGCACCTGCCTTATCAAAGATCAGTGCGGTTGAACCGGATATAAATCCATCAAAATTGATCCTCACTGCTGATGAAAGGGCCCCATCGAACGATGCCGAATGAGAACCCAGTTCTTTCATCCGTATTACTTCGACCACCGGAACTTCAAGGATTATGCGTGCACGAGTCAGTTCATTCAGGGTCCCTGCGGTTCTGCCGATACCAATATTTATGAGCTCTCTGAGAATATCCATGCCATATTCAGGGATCTCTTCAAGCATGCCTATGTGCCCCGCGATCCCAGATATTCTACAATAACCGCCTCTGCTTCATCGTGGTTAACCGGTTTATTGAGAAACGCTTTGGCACCCAGATTCATACAGTCACTCCGTGTTATTTCCTGAATATCTGCGGTGATGACGACGATGGGAATGCCAAGTGATTGGTTTTTCGCATCTTTCAGGACGTCAAACCCATCATATTCCGGCATCAGCAGATCCAGAAAGATGAGATCCGGTTTCTTGTCTTTGGCAATTGCCAGACATTCGTACCCGTTTTTTGCTTCTAACGGGATGTGACCGCTTTTTTCCACAATGGATGTCAAAATCCGCCGCTGAAAAAGCGAATCATCGCATACAAGGATTGTACCCATTTTATTTCCCCGTAATACCTACTTAGATTTATTTATATTATTATTAGATAATTATGCGTGTCCGAACCTCGACTTTCTCAAACCTTAGTGTTTAATATATCATACATTCCTTGAGTTGTATTAGGTGTTGATCAACAATGAGCCCGGAACCTGAAGATAGGATCATATCTGGCGCCTCTGGAGAAGGTAATCGCCGGAAAGCCGATGCATCAGTGGTATTGAACCAATTGCGGGGTATAAAGACTCCCGAAAATGAGGAAACTACATCCGCGGATAAAATAGACAAAAGAGACGAAATCTCTTCAGATCAGCCTGTTAAGGTGGTGCCCTCCGCAGTTATGTCATCCCGTGATGAAGTCCCTCTGAATACTGATGAAATTCGGCGTAAACTAAACAATGAGGACGCAGACCGAAAGATTCGCGAACAGTTAGCCAGTGCACAGAAGTGGGAAGAAAAGCAGAAGATCATTGCACACGAGCGTGAAGTCCAGAAAAAAGAGATTGAACGAGAGATTGAAATTGACTCTCGGAAAAAATTGGTTGGAAAATGGAAGCGAAACGCAGTTATCGGCGTAGTTCTTCTCATCCTGATCATTACCGCGGGGATGCTCACCTTCTCGATAAAGCCAAATCTTCCGGCTACGCATGACTCTTTTCCCTATGTCAGTTCCTATAATGTAAGAGTCGCGCAGGGAGAGCCGGTTAATTTCGCTGGGGTTCCGATGACGGTTTCCGGTTCTGGGGAGAAGGTTATTGTCAGCATGAGCGGCGGCATAGGGACAGAGATCGCTGTTGGCGATAAAATAACTCTTTCTACACCAAAACGGATGGTAATTCGGGTATACGGCGTGACGCTCTTTGAAAGTGATTATCAGGTTGTCGCAAAATTCCGAGGTTATGTCCAGGCGACCAGCCAGAATGATTTCACCGTCGCCGTGATGACAACCCGCCCGGTGCCCGAATGGGCGGTTGGGATAATTATGCCGGATGGTGTAGATATCATTCCGGTGAGCGGAGACGATTTCTAACCGTGTGAGATCAATTCATCCCCATTTTTTAAGAATATATAAATACCGTGAGTACAGTGTTTGTTATATATCGTTACATGAACAGTAGTAACAATATATGAGGAGTAAATAGAAAATGACTGAAGAAAAAACTAATAAAGTCTCTTCACCGGCAGAAATGCCCAAGGAAACACTAACTCAGAAGGAACCATCAGTACCTTCTCCTGAGGTTGCAGGCATCTCTGAAGCAGAACGGCAGAAAATAATCGCTGAAGAGCGACAGCGGGTAAAAGAAGAGGAGAAACTTAAGGAGAGCGCAGTAAAATCTTATAAAAAGGAGAATAAGAAGGGAATTGGATTTTTTAAGCTTCTCCTTGTTCTTCTCGTCCTCGTTGTTGCGGTGGTGGCTGGGGGATATATTACGTTCAGTGCGTACGGAATGCAGAGTGCCTGGGGCCAAAATTATCCGTATGTTGCTACCTATGACGTTTTATTGCCTGACAGTTCAGAACTCATCTTCGGAAATGTCCAGGTTCTTGCCGTCAGTGCAGGAGATGAAGTAACTTTGAAGATCGGAAATGAACGCCAGATACTCACCAAAGGCATACCAGCGGAATATCAGCCCGCTCACATTACAGTGAAGACGTATGGCGTTACCCTGCGCGAATCTGATTACCGCCTGACGGTTACCTATCGCGGTCTGGTAGAGAATCGCTTGGATTTCCTTATCACTGCCCGCACCTCTGCACCTCCGATGTCATCCTGGATGACTGGATTTATCGTTCCTTCCCGTGCAACAGTCCGGCCGGTTTAATCCAAAAGGACATTCACTTTTTTCATCGCTTGAAATAATTGGCTTCGTTCTCTGAATGCACGTATCATACGCTCGCTCTTTTCGATCGGAGCGAATGCAATTCCACAGTCGATATCCCAGAGAATCAGCCCTTCCGGTGGGGCGGGGGGAGGATGGCGCATGCCGGGCGTTCCCGTCAGAAGTGCAGAGATGTCGTCAGTGCCCAATTCATTTCTGCCCACCTCAATAAGGGAGGTTACAATGCAACGCACCATATTCCAGAGAAATCCCTGAGCGGTGATTTCATACACATAAAATCCATCTTCAGAACGGATTTCGGATGAAAAAATTATCTTTTCAGGGTTTTTTCCTTCCAGACGCGAAAAATGGGTGAAATTATGGGTTCCCGTGAAAAGCGTTGCAGCCTCCTGCATGAGAGAGAGGTCGGTAGACCCGTCATTGTAAATATAATACCGATAGGTGCGTGACGCTACATCAAACCGCGGGTGAAAATCATCAGGTGTTTCTGCCCATCCACTGCACCAGCAGTCCCCCGGAAGGATATGATTCAGGCGTTCGCATGCACGGTCGGGAAAATCGGTAGAGAATGCAAATACCTGGCGACGTGCATGGACACCCCGGTCGGTTCTGCCGGCGCTTGCAAATCCCACGGCGTGAGGGTCGTCAAAGAGATGCAAAACCTGGCAGGCGGTGATGAACGTATCCTCGACGGTACGGAGACCGGTCTGCTTCTGTGAACCGTAAAAATCTGTTCCAATGTATGCAACCTGAAACGCCAGTCTCATCGATGCAACCGCCGGTTGATCCTCCGTCGGGCACCCCGTATTGACTGGCGGGTATAGGTGCGAAGCGGTGTCATCCGGCCGTGAATCTGACATTTCCCCTCGCGTATGGCATCGAGGATGGCGGGCACCTCAAGCGGTGCGTCAACGAGGGTCACTCCATACCCTATATATCGTGCATTATGTGCATCACTTCCTGCCACACAGGGTTTTTTGAAGAATGCTGCCTTTCGGGCAGCCTTTCTGTTTGCTGCGCCGGTGATGTAACGACTGTTGAATGTTTCGACTGCATCCACCATTGAGATAGCAGTCTTTACTTTCAGAGCGGCACCGTGACGCCATTTATGATATGGGTGGGGGATGATGCATAGTGCCCCTGCCGCATGTGCCTGTGCCACCGTCTCGGCAAATCCCTGATCGGAAGGGATTGCTGTGGTAATTCCCAAAGCGATGAGATGACCGTCAGCGGTCGATATCTCAATTCCCGGGATCACGAGCACCCGGGAATCGCACTTCATTGCATATAATGCCCCCTCGGTCGTATCGTGATCGGTAATGGCGATAACGTCAAGGCCACGCTCTTCCGCCTGTTTCAGGCACGCCTCCACACTACTCTCTCCGTCGTGGGAGTAATTGGTATGAACATGCAGGTCACACTTCAGCATCAGATCAGTACCCTTTTTCACTCATGCCTAATTAAAGTGAATCGTGATACGTATGCGGGTACTGCTTCCAACAGGGATGATTGCTGAGAAGGTTGTGCGCAAGGCATCTACAGGGTATGATGTTGATGTCGTGGTTATTGGGAAGATTGCGTCCTTCCTGACGCCGGAACGATTGTGTGCGGTAGCACAGGGGGGGGGCTATGATGCCATCATTGTATCGGGCATGTGCACAGCTTCCTTTGCCGCAGCAGAAAAGATACTGGGGATTCCCGTCTATCGCGGCCCCCGCCATGCCGCCGACCTTAGGATGATGCTTAGCCTGCTGGAAACCATGGAGTTTTCCCGCACGATACCTGCAGATGAATTTCTCACCCACATGCGTGAAGAAGAGGCAATAAACCGCCTCAAAGAAAAAGAAGAACTGGCTTCCTGTGCCTTTATGGTTCGGGGATGTCGTATTGGCGGAACGTCACGGATGAAGGTGCTTGCCGAAATTATGGATGCCCACCGGGTGCCTGATGTCCGCGCCACAGCAGAGCGGTTTCTTGCCGCTGGCGCTGATATCATTGACCTCGGCTTTGGCTTTGATGCCACTCCCGCAGACGTTAAACGAGTCTTTGCAACTCTTCGAGATCTCCCGGTGCCGCTTGCAGCAGATACTCAGGACCCCACACTCATCTGTGCCGCTCTTCCTTACGCAGACATCATCCTCTCTCTGCAAGAGGAAAATATCCCTTATGTAGGGGCAGCAGTGGCATCTGCTGGTGTAGCAGTGGTAGTGGTGCCCGGCGACGCATCGCTTGCAGATAATATTCGTGCAGCAGGTGCGGCAGGCATCTCCCGCATTATTGCAGACCCGCTCCTGCAACCGGCGGGTAGTGGTCTCGTGGCATCACTCTCCTCGTTTACAAAAGGAGAGTATCCAGTCTTTTTTGGGGCGGGAAATGTCGCCGAGCTCATCGATGCTGACTCAGTAGGAGTGAACGCCCTTCTGGCTGCAATGGCACATGAGTGCCACGCAGCGGTGATCTTCACCAGTGAACATTCAGACAAGACACAGGGAAGTGTGCGGGAGATGCGGCGTGCAACAGAGATGATGGCGCTCATGGGTGAGCGACCGTACCCAAAGGATCTGGGACTCTCCCTCCTCTGCATCAAAGAGAAGCGCCGCCGTCATGAACCGGCAATTCCCCGTGAAATAACTCTTGACGTGCCGCCCGTTCCCGAGGAACTAATTTTTGACCCTCAGGGCAATCTGAGAATCGGGATTGAGGACGGGTGGATCATTGCGGAACACAAAGGAACGGCATTCCGGGGCAAAAAATGGGAGGAGGTATTTCATGCAATCCTCTCTGACGACCGCGTCTCCCTCATGGATCACGCGGCATATCTGGGAAAAGAGCTCTACAAGGCAGAACTCGCACTTCACTTTGGACGGAGTTTTGAACAGGACGGCGAGTTTTAGCCACCTGTTGTTTCACTTTTCGGAATGAGCGTGGATGACAAGGGTTGCTATCGGGCTTTCGGTAACGACCGAGGTGCTGACACTGCCCAGAAGAAACCGTTTTGTTCTGCCTTTTCCAGCGGATCCAAGGATGATGAGGTCAGCACCGATCTCTTTTGCAGTATCGAGAATTTCATCACGGGGGTCGCCAATGACGACATGGGGAACGATTGTCATCCCGGCATCGTTTGCAATTTGTGTTGCCCCTGCGAGCATCTCGTCTGCTTCCCGCTCAAGCATCTGGAGCCAGTGCGCTGAACGGGGTTCAACGACCCCAATCTGCGGGTCAACGATGGTGGATGCATAATACCGGGGATTTACCACGTAAATCGTATGCACCGTTGCATCCCACAGGGATGCATTGGCGACTGCTGTCCTGAGTGCCTCACGGCTGAATTCTGAACCGTCGTATGCAACGAGTAATGTTTTAAAGACCATATTCTCTCATCCTCTGTTATCCACTATATCTTTCGCCATTATCAAGATATCTGCCTGAATATGTCCAGAGGACGATTATAGTGATACCATTATGTCAGGTCTCTACCTACATATATGACATAAATGGAGATTCGCGGCATCAGAAGAGAATGTCTGGACACCCTTCGGGCAGTGGGGAAAAGCCAGCATCCAAATGAGTTTGTGGCAGTTCTGCGGGAGACTGACGGGATTATCGAGGAGTTTGACTTGGCGCCCGGAACCGTTGTCACCCAACAGAGTGCCGGATTCTCTATGAGTATGATGCCGCTTGGCATCCGTTCAGCCGGGAGCGCTCACTCTCATCCAAACGGTGTCCTGTCTCCGTCAAATGCGGATCTGCAATTTTTTGGAAGGTTGGGAAAATACCATTTCATCTTTGGCCCACCTTATGGGAAAGATGACTGGCGGGTATTCCGCCGTGACGGAACACCGACAGAACTCGAGGTGATTGAATGAAACGGGTGGTTGCAACCGGCACGTTTGATATTCTGCACCCGGGCCACATCTACTATCTCGAGAAGTCCCGTGCACTGGGGGATGAACTGCATGTCATCGTGGCCCGCGATGTGAATGTAAAGCATAAACCTGCACCGGTGGTGCCTGAAGGACAACGTCTCTGCATGATCCAATCCCTTGCAACAGTAGATGACGCACGGTTGGGTGACAGTGAGGATATGTTCCGGCCGATTGAGGAACTCAGTCCTGACATCATCACCCTCGGATTTAACCAACATTTTTCAGAGGACTCTCTCAGAATGGCGCTCCGTTCCCGTGGAATTGATGCGGAAGTAGTTCGCATCGGCGCCTACGAAGGACCGGGATATGCGGGGTCACGGTTGATAATACAACGGATCCTTGAGAACCGCTGTCCTCGTGAAGGCAAAGAAACGAATACTACTGACTAAAGAAAAGACAGTATTATGGCAGAAGGAGAAAAGAACAAAACACCAGTTGATGCAGAACAGATTGCATATGAAACAGTGACCTGCCGACACTGTGACGGATATGGGTGTTTATACTGCAATAAGACAGGGTCTGTTGAGGTGAGAAAACCCGCAAAACTTTGTCCTTCCTGCGGGGGCGACTGTTGTCTCTACTGTGGATATACCGGATGGGAGCATCCCCGCGGGAAATATGACTGATTTTGGCTTCTTTCTTTTGTTAAGACCGCACTTATTTCGTTGAGGGAATCGAGAGGATTCGTTCATAATTCTTTGGGTATTGTCGTAATTTTATCTGCTCCGATTGAATGGAATAACGAAGGTTAATACCCGATGTGACGGCATCTATGCCGTATTACTCTATTTCATATCAGTCTCATTTTCTGGGACACTGCTGTTTTCCTTTTTTTGGTTTGCCCAGATGGACACCCCTATAAGAACGACAATGACAATCAAAATGGCAATACCTAATCCAACGATGCCGGAGATGACGCCTGATTCAACGAGTGATATGATATATTCCGCCGAGAGGGCGATGGTCGATGCCGAGATGAGAGAACCGACGAAAACACTGACGAACACCTTCTGATAATTCATGCCCAGAATACGCCCAATGATGGCGGCAGCCACCCCTCCCGATCCATCAAAGGGGATCATCACAAATAACGCTAGACCCATGATTGAGAGATGTTCAATGAGGGGAGACTGGTCAAACTGCTCGCGACCGGTCACCATTAAGCGTTTTGCCCAAGGCCCAAACCACGGAATTTTAAGGGCCAGAGGGAAATTCCAGATAATGAAGAGGGCACCCATCAGATCAAAGAGCATGATGGAGATGGCAGCAAGCCACCACGGCAGACCTGATATCACCATCAACGGGACAATAGTCTCTTTTCCCGCAGGGGGGATAAAATAGGCAAGACTAAGCGCCCCGAATGTCCAAAAAAGGTTTTTGGGGAGAGAAAAATAGAGAATGCAAAGATAGAGAATAAGTACGACGAACGGAAAGACGATATAGAAAATGGGCCAGTTGCGT
>Ga0265294_10009495_pt1 | contig 11213 bp, 12 predicted proteins | sample MunlanPumphouse3_FD_192504 | JGI IMG/M metagenome (GOLD analysis project Ga0265294, IMG submission 192504) | Groundwater microbial communities from a municipal landfill in Southern Ontario, Canada - Pumphouse #3 | ecosystem: Environmental > Aquatic > Deep subsurface > Groundwater | place...
GCGCTTCTTTTATTCCTTCAATAACCGTTTTAAAAGCAATCCCTCTTTGCGTATGCGTTTGTGGGTCAAAAAATATCTCAGTATGAACAATATTATTCTCTTTACATTTTAAAATATACTCCCACGTTAAGTCATAAAAATCTTGTTTGTTTACTAAAACATTTGCTCCTGCATAATAAATATCTAAGAAACTTTGCAAGCTTGTAAAATTATAAGCTTTTTTAATCGCTTCAATATTTTCATAAGGAATTTTTATACTGTTTTTTTTTGCTAATTTAAACATAAGTTCAGGCTCTAAAGAACCTTCTATATGCAAATGCAATTCAGCTTTTGGAATTTTTTCTATAAAATTTTTCATAAGTTATCTCCTTTTAAATTTCGCTAAATAATATATTTAATTAAACAATAAAGACCAACAAACTAATTAAAGCCAAAAAAACAATCCCAAAATTAATATCTTTATACTCTTTTTTAATCAGTTTTATAATTAAGTAAGAGATAAATCCAAATGCTAACCCATTGGTTATAGAATAGGTTAAGGGCATCATAATAACAATTAAAAAAGTAGGAACTCCAATAGAGGTATCTTTAAAATCAATATGCTCAAGCTCACTAAACATTAAAACGCCCACCATAACCAAAACTGGGTAAATAGCATTGGGAGGAATTGCTTTAAATAAAGGCATCATAAAAAGTGTTAAAATAAAAAGAACTCCTGTGGTAACTGCCGTTAAACCCGTTCGCCCTCCTTCTTCAATACCGGCTGCACTTTCAATATAACTGTTTGTGCTAGATACTCCCAAAAGTGAGCCAACAACCGTTGAAGTTGCATCTACTTCTAATGTTTTTTGAAGTTTTCTAGTATCCCCTTTAAATAGTCCAGCTCGGTTTCCAAGTGCTGAGATAGTGCCTAAAGAGTCAAATAAATTGGTAATAAAAAAAATAATTATTACAGGAAAAAGTGCTAATGTAAAAGCAGAAGCAATATCAAGTTGTAACATAATAGGAGCAATGGAAGCAGGAAGGGAGAAAAACTCTGTAGGATAGGGGGAAATACCAAAAATCCAAGCAATAATAGAGGTAAAAAACACAGCTATTATAAATGCTCCTTTAATTTTCCAAGCATAAAAAGCAATAACCAGAATAAGCCCAACAACCCCTAAAAGAACATTGGTATCTTTAAAATCGCCCAAACCTACAAGTACAGAAGAATTTGCCACTATCATACCCATATTATTAAGACCAATAAAAGCAATAAACATTCCAATACCTGCACTAATGGCTCGCCTTAAATCCAGTGGAACGCTATTAATAATCCAAACACGAAGTTTTGTTAAAGACAAAATGGTAAAAAGAACTCCTGAGAGAAATACCACTCCCAGAGCTGTTTGCCACGGTATTTTCATACCTAAAACTAAGCCAAATGTAAAATAGGCGTTAATCCCCATTCCTACACTTATAGCTATGGGCGTATTTGACCAAAGCCCATTAAGTATGGTAGAAAAAATAGTTATTAAAGCAGTTGCTGTAATAACAGCTTCCATAGGCATTCCAGCTTGGCTCATAATCATAGCGTTTACAGGAATAATGTACATCATTGTTAAAAATGTTGTAAACCCAGCCGCTAACTCTGTTTTTACCGTTGTGTTATTTTCTTTAAGTTTAAAGAAACCCAAGTTTTGTCCTTTGGATAATAAATGTTGTGCTAAAAAAGTTCCCAGATGTACTGTTTTGCCTAGCTAATATTTTTGTAATTTATTAAAAAACACTTTTGGATAAAATAAAGACATCGCAATATATATTTATAAACTCTCTTTTTTCTGTACCAATATCCATAATGATTAAAATAAATATCTTTTATAATAATATTTATATCATACCCACTATGAAGCTTAATATCTTTCATAATAAGTTTCCCTTTTACGGGGAAAATTGTCTCTGAGGGTGGCTGAATGTAAGCAAAACCTAAATCAGAAAATCTCTCTTTTTTGAAAAGCCTTTCTAAAGCTTGGTTTCTTTTTTTATCAAAAAATGTAAGTTCTATTAGAACATAAAAATCGCTAAACATTTCATCTAATTTTGAAAAAAAGAGTGGATACATAATGTTAGTTGTCTCTTTTGGAGCATTTCTAGATATACAACTGTATTCAACAAATATAACTCTTGAAAAACTTAAATACAAAAATTGAAGATGCCCAACAGGCACCCCATTTAGCATTAATACCCAAATATAAAAGTTTTCTTGATCTTTAGTTGCTTCTAAAATCTCATCGGGGTCGGTATAGGCTTCTAGTCTATCGGAGAGTCTCTCTTTATATATTTCTAATGCCATATGTTTATTTTTATCTGAGAGTTGTCTAAAATCTACAAATTCTGTTTGTTTTTCCATCTTTAGCCTGTATATAAATGTATTTATAATAGTTATCATTTTAGTCACATTTAACATAAAAAAGCCTTAGTACAAGAAGAAAATTAGAAATATCAAAAGCAGATATTGGTTTAGTTAAGGGAGTGAGTAAGAAGTTTAATGGAAATTGTAATTAAAGGTAGTAATAGTTAAGAAGTATTACTTCTAACTATTTAGTTTTGATTTGCAAGTTTGTTAACAAACTTAGTAGGTAAAGTTATACCCGATTTACTTAATGCATCTAATATATTTTCATTATGTTGTAATAGTCTAATAAAAACCTCTACTTTTTTAATCAATCTTGTTTCTCTTATTTCTGATATTGACATAGTTTTATTCCTTTCTTTTGTGAATTATTCAATTTAAAATCGTTTAAATTTTCTAATTATGATTTTTTTTGGTTGCGGAAACAGGATTTGAACCTGTGACCTTCGGGTTATGAGCCCGACGAGCTACCAAACTGCTCTATTCCGCGATTTGTTTTTAGTTATTTGAAGTAACTGATAGTTTATTTATCGATTTAATTAGATAAAAATAGGCAGTTCGAACAAAGGTATTAGTATTTTATAACTTTGTAATTAAGATTTCTCTTTCTGAACAGATAATCATTATAGCAAATGAACCTTAAGAAACAATAAAGTAAAAAATAAAATAAAACAGTCACAACATTTGTTCAAGACAATTCGTTTGAATTGATTGATTTCATAAGAGTTAACTAAGTAATTAAAAATTAGGGTTTTATTTAGGAGTGACTAAGTATAATCTCAACTTTAATTAAAAGGATACGAAAATGAAAAAATATTTAGGCTGGTTAGCGTTAGGAATTATACTTGTTTATGGCTTTACAGCATTAAGAGGACTTCAATCTCATTCTAACACCGTAGAAAATGCTTGGGCACAAGTAGAAAACCAACTTCAAAGAAGATATGATTTAATCCCAAATCTTGTTGAAACGGTAAAAGGCTATGCTTCTCATGAAAAATCTCTTTTTGTTGAAGTAACCGAAGCTCGATCAAAAGTAGGAACACTAAAAATTGATATTGCCAATGCAACACCAGAGCAAATGCAAGAATTTAGCCAAGCTCAAGGTGAACTAGCAACTGTTTTATCAAAGCTTCTTTTAGTAAGAGAAAACTATCCGCAACTTAAAGCAAATGAAAACTTTTTAAAGCTTCAAGATGAACTAGCAGGTACTGAAAATAGAATTGCCGTTGAAAGAAAAAGATACAACGATGAAGTTAAAGTTATGAACAATAAAGTCACCGTAATTCCTTCTTCTATTGTAGCTTCTTTGTTTGGATTTCAAAAACTCAGTTATTTCGAAATAGATTCAGTTGCTAAAAATAATCCTAAAGTTAGTTTTTAATCTTCATGAAGAAACTTTTATGGCTTTTCTTAGCACTTAATATTTTTGCCAAAGATGTCCCACAATTAACTTCAAGCGTAGAAGATTTAGCCCATCTTTTCACTCAAGAACAAAAGCAAAAACTAGAGAGTAAATTAGAAAGAATTGAACAAGCAAGTTCAAGTCAAATTGCAATATTGAGCATTCTCTCTTTAGAAGATGAAGACTTAAGTGAATATGCAATAAAAGTAGCACAAAGTTGGAAACTTGGGAAAAAGAGTATGGATAATGGAATCTTAATTTTAATTGTAAAAGAGTCTCATGATATAAGAATAGAAGTGGGCTATGGTCTTGAGGGTCAATTACCCGATGGACTAGCCGGTTCAATTATTCGTAATGCCATGATTCCTCATTTTAAAAATGGAAATTTTTACGAAGGCGTATCGTTAGCTATTACTCAAATAGATGAAGCCGTACATGAAAACCCCATTCGAAATAGCGAAGATACAAAGAATCTACTTCCAAATAAACCAACTCAAAACAGTTCTGCACAAAACAAAGATTTCGAACCAGGACTTGGACTTTTTATTATCCTATTTGCAGTTCTTGGCATAATAAGCAAAAGAAATAAATTAATCGGTGCAACAGCTGGTAGCATTGGCTTTACCCTACTTTCTTTTCTTTTTGTAACCCAATCTATACTTATACTTTTACTCATAGCAATAACAGGTGCCATTTTAGGGTACAGTGCTGCTTTTTTACAAAAATCTTTACATGGCTCTAAAACAAATAAAGACCCTTTTTCAAACTCTAAAATACCAAAAGATATCTTTCGCGGAGGTGGTGGAAAATTCGGTGGTGGTGGAAGCAGTGGGCGTTGGTAGAACTATTGAAACTGTCTCAACATTTTAAAATATATGAAAAGTAAATATTTAAAAACAGACTCCCGTTTAATAGTAGTTTTCTTAGGAATACTTTTTGTTTCTTTTAATCTAAGAGCGCCTATAACTTCGGTTGGTCCTGTTATTGATTTAATACAAGAGCAGTACCATTTAAATAACAGTATGGCAGGATTTATTACGACTTTACCACTATTAGCCTTTGCCCTATTTTCGCCTTTTGTGGCAAACCTAAATCACAAGTTTGGACATGGGCTAACTATGTTTTGTGGATTAATATTTATAATATTAGGTGAAGCGGTTCGCTCGTACACGGGAGTTTATGGCTTATTTTTAGGTACTATTTTTATAGGTATTGGTATTGCCATTGGAAATGTACTCATCCCTAGTGTAATAAAACATAAATTTAATAGAAATTCTGGAACTGTAATTAGTATATATATTACAAGCATGTGTATATTCGCAGCACTAGGTTCTGGGCTTAGTATTCCAGCAACCAATATTTTTGGTTGGAACACCGCTTTGGCATTGTGGATAATTTTAGCGTTAATTGCTTTAGTTATATGGCTTCCACAGCTTAAACAAAGCGAAGAGTATAACAGCAGCGATGATTTAGAAGCACAAGAGATTATGCAAAACAAATCAATTTGGAAATCACCCCTAGCTTGGTGGGTAACTTTATATATGGGAACGCAATCTTTACTCTTTTATACATTAATTGCGTGGATACCTTCTATTTTACTTTTCAAAAACTTTGATAGCCATTTTTCAGGAATGATGCTACTGTTATTTCAGCTAATTAGCCTGCCCGCTACTCTTTTAGTTCCAATAATTGCTGCTAAATTAAAAGAACAAAAATTAGTTGTTATTGTTATCTCTTTCCTCTATTTTATTGGAATGCTTATATTTTTATATGCCGTTACTTCTTTTAATATTATAATTTCAATGATATTTTTAGGTCTTGGAATGGGTGGTTCAATTAGTTTAGCAATAGGATTTATAACCCAAAGAACTCCAAACTCTAAAAAAGCAGCAGAACTTTCAGGAATGTCGCAATCAGCAGGATATTTATTAGCAGCAACAGGACCTTTGTTAATAGGATTTATTCAAGATATTTCAAAATCGTGGACAATTGCACTTTTAGTTTTAATTGCAGTAATTGGCGTCTTAACTCTTATTGGAATAAAAGCGGGAAGAGATAAAGTAACTCATCATTAAGAATTTTTTTGTTTTGTGTGTGGTGATTAAACCTTCGACCACCCCAATTATCTATGATAAATCCAAATGCATCAACTATTGGACAATACATATTTAAAAAATAAATTGGTATACTATTTTACACATGCAATATAAATAACTTATATAAATTCTTAAACTGTTAACTTACATTATCTAAATCACAATGTATTTATAAATATTAAAATAAAAAAAAGGGAAAAGATGACTAATAAAAAAAGAATAGTAAAAGGTAAAAGAATAATAAATAAATATTTAATTATAGAAAATTATATATCAAAAGAAGCCCTAAGTGGGGTTCTTCTATTTATAGCAACAGTTGCTGCAGTTATTGTCGCAAATTCAAGTTTAGGACAAGCCTATTATGATTTGTGGCATATGCCTTTGGGAATGACGTTAGCAGATAAAACAATTTCAATGAGTTTAACTTATTGGATTGATGATGGTCTTATGGCTTTATTTTTTCTTATGGTTGGTCTTGAAATAAAAAGAGAAATGATAATAGGTGAGCTTTCAAGCGTAGCTAAAGCATCATTTCCAATAGTTGCTGCAATTGGTGGAATGGTAATTCCAGCACTTTTTTATGTGGCATTTAATACAGATAACCCTTTAGGATTTGGTATTCCAATGGCAACGGACATTGCATTTGCTCTTGGTATTTTGATGCTACTAGGAACTAGAGTAAACCCAGCACTTAAGCTATTTTTAGTGGCACTTGCAGTTGTCGATGACTTAGGAGCCGTTTTAGTTGTGGCTACAGTTTATACAAGTGATATTCAAGCTGAGTATTTTTTACATGCGGGAATTACCTATGCTCTAATATGGGCATTGAACTATTTTGGAGTTAAGAAACTTTTACCTTATCTTATTTTAGGTGCATTTTTATGGATTTTTATTCATGAGATTGGTATTCACGCTACTGTTGCTGGAGTTTTATTAGCTTTTGCTGTTCCTATTAATTCTAAAATGGATGAAAATCAGTTTATAAGAAATGCTAGAAATTCTTTAGAAGAATTTGAGAAAAATAAAGATGATTTTCAAATCTTAAATTATAATCAAACAAACGCCCTTGCAAGTATTGCTTATAGTTACGATAAAGTTCAAAATCCGTTAGTAAGACTGGAACATAATCTTCATGGATTATCAGCATTTTTCATTATGCCATTATTTGCTTTTTCAAATGCTGGTGTTATTATTGATTTTACAACTGTATCTGCTAACTTGATGATAGTTTTAGGAGTTATTTTCGGGCTAGTTATTGGAAAACCAATTGGAATTTTTGGATTTACATATCTTGCTACTAAAATAGGGCTTATTTCAAAACCTGATGATATTTCATGGAGTGATGTTATTGCTGTTGGGTTTTTAGGTGGAATAGGATTTACAATGTCTATTTTTATAGCTCATCTTGCATTTATGGATGAATCTATAATTGCAGCAGTAAAACTTGGTGTTTTTGCAGCCTCGTTTATAGCAGCCTCAATTGGTGTTACTTTAATAATGTTGAAGAAGAAAGCTTAGTTAAGCTTTCTTTAGAGACTATTCCACATTACAAAGTTCAAACTTTATTTTTGTGGAAAAAGAGATTCCTACATCACTCCAAGTTTTACCCTCGTGAAGGTCATAACAAGCTTTGTTTATAGCAATAAGCGCTTTATTTGCACTAAAGTCTATAATATCTATACTTCCCTTAGCGTTGAAATCTCCATTGTCAAATATATATTTCATTGGAACTATTTTACTAACTCCATTCATAGTAATCTCAACACTAAGTTCACCAGTTTTTGGCTTGCCTCTCATTCTTTTGTCTGATTTAATATCTACTATTTTAGCCTTAATCTGTGCGTCATTCATCTGTGTAAAGAAAGATTTAACTAAAAGCTCATCTCTACCCTCATGATTAGAGTTTACACTTGTTGTATCAATAACTACACTTGAACCTACTAAAATATCACGAAAGTTATCTCCTTGTGGAGCTACTGCACGGTATGTTACTTTATCAAAAATCCCACTTACTCCAATTTTTGCTGGTGTTTTATACGCTTCCCAATTAACAACTACATCACCATCTTGGCTTAATATACAAGAACCCTTTTTCGTTCCCATTTCATTGGATGCTACTGAGAAACTAAACATTATTACTAACGATAAAAACAACTTAACCATATTGATTCTCCTTTATGTGTTTGAGCTATTATAGCCTAAGAGGGTTTAGTTTTTTAACTTGGAGTCATAACTTAAATTTATACGCTTTTACTATAAATTTTAAGCAGCTACTTCCATTCGTAACAGCAACTAAAAATCATTCACTAAAATTAGCAAAAGCTCCTTCAATATTTGGCATACTCTTGTAGCTAGTCTTTGTAAGTCTTACGCTTCTTGTTTTAAGATCACATATAGCAATTCTAAAATTAGAACCCATAAAGGGCTCTACTACACAAATAATTTTATCTTCAATTTGTCTGGTTGCATAAGTAGTGCCTTGCAGAGTTGTGAAGAAATATTTGGGGTAACTTAATGGAGTTATTTCAACAATATCTATAGTTTCTTCATTTTCAAGAGTTTGAACTATATCCATAGCATCTTCATAACTTTCAAACCAAATACACCAATCATCAAATTTTTTATTAAATGAGTGTAAATCCTCATCCAAAAAACCACCCACTAGAGATTGTAAAGCAAAAATTGACACAAAAAATACCTTATAATTTATTTTAAAACACTAATAAACTCTTTGAAAAAGATTATAGAGAAAATGACTTAAAAAGAAGTTTGTAACTGGGTTTTAAAATGGTTAAAATATTTGTTCAAAATATAATATTTCTAACAATATTTTCTATGAAGATGGGCAGAATATTTTTACTTATACTTTTAAAGTTATTTAAATATAATAATGTTCTTAAAAGCAATCATTAGTAAAACAGCAAAAATATTTCAAACAAAAGGAATAATATGGTTAACATTTTTAAAGATAAGTTATTAGATATGAAGCTTGGCGAATATTTAACAAACAATCAAGACGGAATGAGATTGGTTACTTCATCGCCTATGTTTAACCTTATTGCTCTAAACAATATTACACAAGCAGAGAGAGAAGCCATTAATAGAAGCTTTACAATAGGATATGTTCTTATTAATAAAATTCCTTTTCTTACTTTTGATTTTGGCAATAATTTTACTTTTGACAGTTGCATTTTTAATATAGAAGCCACAAGTGAAGATGAAAACGCAATGATTCTTTTGCTTGTGGAGCAAACAACTAAGAGAGTCCTTGAAGTAAGAAACATTGGATTAACAAAGCGATTCATAGAGTTACTAATCAGAGACACCAAATCGATTGATTTTAGCAAAGAAGAGTTTGCTAGTCGTGTAGAAGAAATACAAGCTAAATACTCAACCAATGAACTGATTGCTATGTGCAAAGAACTGCAACAATTTTAAATCGAAAATTCACACTTATGGTGCAACAATAAAAAATAGGTTATAAAAAGGCTATTAAAAGATGATTTTATCGGGGTTTGTAGATGAATTTAGAAGTTTTGATTTTGTTGCGTGGTGGGTCATGAAGGACTCGAACCTTCGACCACTCGGTTATGAGGCAAATTTACCGAGTATCCTCACGATTCTTAATAGTTCCAAAAGACTTATATCTAGGGCTTTGTATTGCATTTCAATTCTTTTTATATTATAATATTTCCTTAGAAAGTGTTACCCAAAGTGTTACCCAAAGGAATTAATATGGCAATCAATAGAGAAGAATTTATACATAAAATAAAACCTGGATTAATGGCAAATAAAACTTATAAAAAATTCTTTTGCAGATTTAAAATAGATGAGAAAACTTATTATAAAACATTAGACTTTACTGATAAAAATTGGGATAAAAGAACTTGTATTCACAAAGCTGAACAAGAGGTATTTTTATTTAAAGAAAAAAAAATGAATCCTTCATCAGAAATAAATGAGAACATTAAGCTTAATCAATTCATAGCTATAGTACCCCAATATGTCAAGACAACCTTTTATAAAATCTAATTCCCTTCAATACCTGTAACCTTATGCTACATTTTCATCTAATTTACTATAATTTTTATCATTAATTTTCAAACTATCATAATAAACATCCATTGGTTTTTTATAATTTAAAGTTTCATGAAATCTTCTATAATTATAAAATTGCATATACTCTTTAACATCATTTTTTAAATCTGATATTTTGAAATATTCATTTAAGTAAATTTTCTCAACCTTAGCACTTCTCCAGAATCTCTCTATACAGATATTATCAGTAGCTCGACCTTTACCATCCATAGATATTATGATGCAGTTATCTTTTAGTGTTTTAGTATGAATATAACTTGTATATTGGCTCCCTTGATCAGTGTTAAATATCTCTGGTTTACCATAAAGCAATAATGCTTCATCTAGTACTCCCATAACTAAGTCGGTATCCATAGTATTGGATATTTTCCATGAGAGTATAGCTTTAGAGTACCAATCAATAATAGCAGCCATATAAACCATTCCGCCTTTGATTTTAATATATGTTATATCTGTACTCCAAACTTGATTAGCTTTTGTTATATCTATCCCTTTTAGCTTGTAGGAATATTTAGGATGTTGTTTATCAGACCAACTTGTGTTTGGTGGTTTTACAGCTAGTACAGCTCTTAATCCTAACTCTTTACGATACTCTCGAACTGTGTTAATGCAAACACTATGACCTCTATCTACTAACTCTTTATGTACTTTAATATAACCATAGCATGGTATATCTTCAAATATTTTTCCTATCTCTATTTTTATCGCATCTTTTACAGGGTTAACTACAGGTGTATAGTATATATTCGCTCTATTTAATGATATAAGTTCACACTGTCTTGATACTGATATTTCTTTTAGCTTAGACTCCACAAGAGCTTTTTTATTAGATAAGTCCAAGCTTGCGAGCTTTCCCGAAAGCCAATCATTTTCAACTGTCATCTTCCCAACTATTTTTGCATATTCATCAATTTGCAGTTGTAGCTTATCATTTTCATCTTTGTACTCTTTGATTGCTTTTGATGGCTCCATAGCCATTTGGGCATTTTCTAAAAATATCTTCTTCCAGTTCATTATATTTTTTGGAATAATATTATTAGAACTTGCTATTTCATTTAAAGTTTTATCACCAGCTAAAACTTCAAGTACAATTTTTGTCTTAAATTCAGTACTGTATTGTTTCATCTTTCTACTCATATCTATACCCTCTATTTTTATTGTTTAATTCTATCTTTTTGAGAATTAAACTTTACAAATTGTTGTTTCTTTTTCTTGGGGTATTATA
>Ga0265294_10009496_pt1 | contig 11212 bp, 8 predicted proteins | sample MunlanPumphouse3_FD_192504 | JGI IMG/M metagenome (GOLD analysis project Ga0265294, IMG submission 192504) | Groundwater microbial communities from a municipal landfill in Southern Ontario, Canada - Pumphouse #3 | ecosystem: Environmental > Aquatic > Deep subsurface > Groundwater | place...
TCCATTCAAACCCTTGTGATATTAATACTTCACTACCTGTAACAATCGCACCATTTAAAGTTGCTGTATTTTGTGATATTGTTGTTGCTGCACTTGTTATAACGGTTGGTGGTGTAACTATTATTAATGTTGTAAAGCTTTGTACTGATCCATAAGTAGTTCCAGTTGCTGTTGTAGCATATGCTCTAAATTGATAAGTAGTGTTTGCATTCAAGCCTATTAAATTGTGTGTTATAGAATTACCAGTTATTGCAGCTATTGTTGTTGTCCAGTTAGTTGCACCTGATTGTTTCCATTCAAACCCTTGTGATATTAATACTTCACTACCTGTAACAATCGCACCATTTAAAGTTGCTGTATTTTGTGATATTGTTGTTGCTGCACTTGTTATAACGGTTGGTGGTGTAACTGTTGATGTTAAAGTTGTAAAACTGTGTACTGATCCATAAGTAGTTCCTGTTGCTGTTGTAGCATATGCTCTAAATTGATAAGTAGTGTTTGCAATCAATCCTATTAGATTGTTTGTTATAGAATTACTTGTTAATGCTGCTATTGATGTTGTCCAATTAGTTGCACCTGATTGTTTCCATTCAAACCCTTGTGATATTAATACTTCACTGCCTGCAACAACTGCCCCATTTAAAGTTGCTGTATTTTGTAAAATTGTTGTTGCTGCACTTGTTATAACGGTTGGTGGAAGTGTTTGTGATGTTGAAGTTACTGATAGGTCATCAATATATGTATTATATCCATAATTAGAAACTACTTTTAAGATTATATATTTCTCGCCAACAGCAGCTGAACCTACATTACAGCTATATTTATACCATCCATTAGAGCTTACTACTGGCACTTCAGATATATTATTAGATATAAATCCAATTTGTGTTGCTCCAGTCAATGATATTGATGAGTTAATATATATCTCTACGCCTTCGTCGGGTTGTGAATAGGTTCCATTATATCTATATATCCATAAGCTGACCTCGTAGGAAGAGTGAGGAAATGTTATCTTGGGGGTTATTAATCCTGCCCATTCATTAGCATATATGTTGTAGGAATTATATTTTAGCATTCTTGTCCCTCCATGTGGGGTGCAGGAAGGCGATCCTCCATTTTGAACAACATCAATATTATCTGTGCTGGATGATATGTTATTCCAGCAAGTTAATGTGGATTCAAATCCTTCTGAAAAAGGAGGGTTAAGGGTTATTCCACAATCGGTAAAAAAGGTTTCTATGTTTGAATAGGTTGTGCCTATTGATGATATAATAAATAATCTGTATTCGTAAATTGTATTTTGTGTTAGATTGCTGATGGTCAGCTGGAGTGGGTTTGTGGATACGGTTTGTTGAGTGAAATTGCTTGTTCCAAGTTTTCTATATTGAAATCCCATTGAAGTTATAGCACTTCCAATAACAGTGCCGTTTAGGGTTGCTGAGGTTGTGGTGATGTTAGTTGGTGGAAGAATTGTTAGGTTGTAGTTGGGGATTATATTGAAATACGTAAAATTTAAGACCGAATCCTGACCATAAGAAATTTCTGTCAGGGCTTTTCCTGTTGGAGTAAAGCTTTTAAGTGTTGAACCAATAAATGATGTGACATTTTGAGAACCAGGGAATGTTGTGCTTGTTGAAGTATTGTTTGTTGAATCTCCATAAGCTGGTAGAATAAAGAAACCTCTATTAAGAGGATCTACATTTATTTCATTTGTTCCTGAGTTTATCCATTGGTTTATTAAGGTGTTGTCACCATGGAAAACAAGCATTCCCTTGGCAGGTGTGTATGCATCCCATTTTTTCTTGTTTCTATGTTCAAATATAAAAAACTCGTTTGAGGTTAGGTTTACTTTATATGCTTTATTACTGTCGGAGATTGCTGGTAATGTGCATGGAGTGTTATTATTAGTTAGAATAATTGGGGTAAGCCAACCAAGCATGTTTCGTTCAAGTGCAGATAGATAAGGAGGGGTTCTTGATTCATTATTATAGTTTCCACTTGACATAAGATCCCAAGATCCTAAAACTATTGATTGTCCACCTGTTCCTTCATAATCAGTGTCGTAGAAGTCAGGTAGTCCAAGGACATGTCCCATTTCATGACAAATTGTTCCTATTCCATCAATTTCAGTGTCTGTTCTTAATTCGTTTGAACAAGAATAACTACGTAATGTTACTCCATCATAGTTTGGTCTTGGATATGATAATCCCCAGCTATGAGGCCAAATTGCATCTGCTCCTCCACCATTATGTTCACCTCTTCCCGCATAAACTATGTGAATCATATCAACATAACCATCACCATCATTATCAAAATTAGCATAATTTATATGTGGATTAGCTAATAAGCAAGCTTCTGCAACCATTTCTCTTGGTCTTACATCATTGTCATATGAATCTTGAGCTCCATAATAGGCTTGATTGTGACTTAGGGTATATGGTCCAACAACAGTGAAGTTAGCATTTAAAGTCCCCATTGAATTATCATAAAAATAATCCTTAACACTTCCTGTTGCTCCATCTGTTGTATAATTTGTTTGTTTGATTTGATTAGACATCTTTGTTGCATTAGCAGTGTTAAATGTAACGTCTGTGAAGTTTACTAAGATAACAAGAAAATTAGGCGTGCCTATTGTGGGAATATAGTTTTCTTGAGTATTAGCATATCTTTCTTCTCTTAGTTTATTGAATACATCAAGTTGAGATGTATTATAGAATATTCCTTTCTCAATGGATGATAGGAAGAGTATTTCATCGGCAGATCTTTGTTGTGGGTCTGAGGCTAAGATATTAGACTTTACTAATTTGGCGTTCTCATCTTTTGTTGCATAAACTATTTCTCCTTTTGCATTTTCAAACATTGTGTATCCATCAATTGAGCTTAGCCAACTCATGAATTCATCCCCGTTTGATATATAGCTTATGGTTTTACCGTTAGGTTGTGTTTTTGTATGGGTTTGGGTTTTGTTAGCTGGTGCTGCAAATAATCCAAAGTGAAAAAGAGTTATTAAGAAAAATACTCTTAGAAATGTATTTATTAACTTCATCTTATATTGTTTTTATTTTCAAAATATTAAATTGAAGTAGCAAAGATAATAATTATTTTGAATTATATACAAAAAAAAGTGGCTGCCTATTTGTTTAGACAACCACTTATGTTTAAATAATAAAAACAATGTTTTTATTTTACTGGATGATCCTTTTGGAAAGCTTTTAGTCTTTTTGGTAGGTCTGGCAGTTGCTGGTGAGAAACTAAAGATACGCAAGCTCTTGCACCCTCTGATCTCATACTTCCTGTTATATTTAATGAGATTGCACTTATTCCATAATAAACAAGTTCATCTAACATTTCAATCCCTGTCATTCCTGGGTAGCTGAATGTGAAATAGAAACCATCTGCAATGTCAACATCTAAGTCTTTATCGTAAACAATTTCAAATCCATTATCAAGGAAGTCCTTTTTCATTATTTCAGCTTTTTTCTTATAGTCTAATAAGTCTTTTCTGAAATTAAATGTGCCATCATTACAAGCTTTGAAAATAGCAGTTATTGCATATTGTGCTGAATGAGCTGTTCCTGAGGTTAATGCATAAAGAGAGCTATATACAATTGCTCTTCCGAATGCTTTTTGTCCAAAGTATTTTTGTAGGCTTTCTGATTCATAATTAAATAGTTCTGGACTAATAATCATTACTGCAATTCTTTCACCTGCATAAGAGAAAGCTTTTGAACCAGAAATTAATAGGATATATTTCTTAGCCCAATGAGCTGCTGAGGGTTGGAAAGGTGCAACGCCTGGTGTGGAATAATCTTGGCGGAAGTCCATGCCAAAGTATGCAAGGTCTTCAATAACTATTACATCATATTTGTTAGCAACCTCTGCAATGATTTGAAGTTCTTCTTCGTTGAAACAAAACCAAGCTGGGTTGTTTGGTGATGAATAAAGTAAAGAACCAAAATCTCCTTTTGATAGGTAAGACTCTAATTTATCTCTTAGTTTATCTCCTCTATAATCATATACATCAAAATGCTCTGTTTCTATACCTAATATTCTACATTGCATTTTTTGAACAGGGAAACCTGGGTCAATAAATAGAACCTTTTGTTTCTTTGGGTCCATTCTTGAGATGGTTAGAAAGGATGCAAATCCACCTTGCATTGAACCAACAGTTGGAACGCAAGAGTCTTCTGGCACATCAAGGTTAACGAAATTCTTTATAAAACGTTTAGTTTCATATTTCAATTCTTTTGTTCCATAGATGTCAGGATAAACTGCAGCAACTCCATCTTTAAGAGATTGAATTTGTGCATCTAATCCAATTTGGGTTGCCGGTAATCCAGGGATACCCATTTCCATTCTAATGAATTTTTCATTTGTTGCAGCTTCTACATCGTCAATGATTTTCTTTACTTCACGTATTGTAGAAGAGCCAACGCTTTTCACTTTGTTTTTTTCTAAAATCCCATCAATGAGATTTCTGTCAAATGGTATATTTTGCATAAAACTGTTATTAATATGTTAATATATAGATATAAATGTTTTTCTAAAATTGATTGTTGTATCCACCCCCAGAGTTACCACCACCCATTGGGCTTTGGTTTTGTTGGTTAGGATTATTTTGGTTTTGCTGAACTCTTATCTGTTCGTATTTATTGGTATTGGAAGGGTTTATCTCACACATTATTGTTATAACCTTCTCTTTTTCATTATCTGGTGCATTTCTAAATATTTGTACTATCTCATCCGCTTTTGCATCAATGAAGTGTTGAACACAAATTAATTGAGTCTTCTCACGATTAACTCTTTGAAGTGACTCAATGGCTGATAATATGCTGTTTCTTGCCTCTGTTTGACTTTCCCCACTCATTCTATCAAGACCCATTAGGTGGTAGTTGTACCAGACATCATGCATTTGCCTATAGGCTCCATTGCTATAGTTCTCACTAATCCAATATTTATTCTTTTGGTTTTCAAATGACTTCCATCCTTTTTGTGCAGATTTCTGTGCAGCTGAAACTATGTTTTGACAAACTTGAAAATACTGCATTCCTCCGCTTGGGGCAAAAGAATCACCATCAATTGCTAAGAAGTAATATAAATAGAATGCAATGGTTGATGTTAGGTTATCGTAGTAGGTGTTTTGTTCAAATTCAAGAGGTGCTCCTTCTTGGTACTTAAAGAAATAGTCGGTTTCTTGAGTGTTGAGCATTGTTGTGGTATAGGATGAATTGTAGACAGGACGGCGAAGCTGAATGTTGATAAAGTCAGCTTTGAAATCTTCTTGAGACGAGTGCTCCTTTACATTTATAGATATTGAACCTTCAATCTTTTCTTCAACTTTATAGGTTAAATTTGTCCATTTTCTATTATTAATAAATTCAGTAAGTGCTTTTGACATATTCTCGTAAATCTTCCTATCCGTTCCCTGTATTGTAGTACTAACGCTTACCTGTACCTTAAATTCTTGAGAAAATAGGGTAGAGGAAAAAATCAGTAGGGAAAGAATTAAGAATATCTTTTTCATAATGAGATTAATTTGTTAACAATATCAATTGCAACTTCTTTTTTTGTTTTTAGTTTAAACTCTTGAATATTTAGATTCTTATCTATTATTGTTATTTTATTTGTTGCAACGTCAAAACCAGCACCCTTATCGTTTAGCGAGTTTAGAACGATGAAATCAAGGTTTTTATTCTTTAATTTCTTTATTGCATTCTCTTTTTCGTTATCGGTCTCAAGTGCAAATCCAATAAGTATTTGATTCCCTTTTTTCGTTTTACCAAGTGTTGCAAGGATATCAGAGGTAGGAGTGAGGGTTATGTTTAGGTCTTGTCCTGTTTTCTTGATTTTGTTTTCCGAAACACTAATGGGTTTGAAGTCCGCAACAGCTGCTGAAAGTATTGCAATGTCTGACTTTGGGAAGTATTTTGTTGTCTCTTTATACATTTCATCTGCTGAGACTACATTTACTAACTTTATATTAGGATGCTTAACCCTTAGATGTGTTTTACCGGAAATAAGAATAACATTTCCTCCTCTAAGTGCTAATTCTTCTGCTATGGAATATCCCATTTTGCCTGAAGAATTATTACCTATATATCTAACTGCATCAATTTTTTCTTGAGTTCCTCCTGCGGTAACTAATATGGTTTTTCCATTTAAGGATTGTTTATTGTTTAGATAGGTTTCGATTTTCTTTACAATTCCGATTGGTTCTTCCATTCTCCCATCACCATCATAACCACAAGCTAAGTTGCCAGATTTAGGGGAGATAATTTTTGCACCTAATGATTCTATTTTCTTAAGGTTTTCTTGAACAATAGGGTTATTGAACATCTTAGTATTCATTGCGGGTGCAATAAATAGTTCTTTATTAAAAGCAATAAGACTTGTTGAAAGCGTACAATCAGCAAGTCCATTAGCCATTTTTCCTATAATGTTTGCAGTTGCTGGTGCTAAGATAAAAATATCAGCCCAGTCTGTTAGTGATATATGTTCTGTTGAGTATTCTTCACCCGAATCGAACATTTGGTGATATACTTTGTTTTGCGAAAGGGTTCTAAGTGTTGTTAGGGTAACAAATTCTAAGGCGTTTTGGGTGGTGATTACTTTAACCTGACAATCTTTCTTTATTAATTCTCTTATTAATAAAGGGATTTTGTAAGCAGCTATACCTCCACTTATGCCTATAAGTATTTTTTTACCACTAAGCATTTCTTATTTTTTAGTTCTTTTTGCTTTAGCCTTTTCTTCTTTTGATTCTTGTGCTTGCTTCACTTCTAAAATCAAATCGTTAACTGCTCCTTTTCCATTTTCATCATTCCTATAAACCAATTGGTCGTTAAGATATTCGTGAATAGCAATTAATGTTGATTTAGGTAGTTGTTCGTAGAAACGAGCTATTTCAATTTGTTCTCTGTTTTCAAATACTTCTTCAAGGTTATCATTTTGAGATGCAAATTCTTCTATCTTGCGATATAGTTCTTGTTTTATGTCTTGAGCAATTTGGTTTGAACGTTTTGAAATCATGTTGATTGATTCATACATGTTTTCAGTCATCTTATTGAAAGCACCACTATCACGAGTTTCTGTGGTCTTGTCTGCCTTTGTTCTTTTGTAATCCATTTTATATATCTTATTTATTTAATTCCTTTAAACATAAGTCATTGACTTTCTTAAGCTCTGCACTTTTAGGAGATTCAGGATAAAAGGCAATAAATTTTTGATAGTCATTAACAACCCATTCTAATCTTTCTTGTCTTTTTTCGGAAATACTATTTTCTGCAAATTTATATCCTGCAATAACAATATAATACATTGCCTCCTCACGGTAAGTTGCATCAGGATATTCGTTTATGAAATTCCTTAATGCAAATTGTGCTGATTGGTATTTCTCTGTTTTGAAGTAGTTATATGCTGTTTCGTAGTCTTTCTTAATTAGTTTCTCTCGCAATTCATCCATATACTTATTAGCTTGCTTAACCTTTCCAGCTGTTGGATACTTATTAATATAGGTTTGGAATTGAATAAGAGATTCTTTTGTTAGGGTTTGGTCTAATGAAGGTTTTGGAGATTCTAAATACTTACAATAAGCTGCTTGGAAAAGTGCTTCCTCTGCATCTTTTGAGTAAGGGAACCAACGTACAAAGTTTTCAAACTGATAGCCAGCAGAATAGTAATCTTTTGAACCTAAGAGACTTTTTGCATAATACATATTAACACTTTCAGCCTTATCTCTTCCACGATAGTAAAGTAGGAGGTTTTCAAATAGTTGAGTAGAATGAAAATAATCTTGCTTTTCAAAAGCTGCAACTGCGGCTGTATATTTCGCATCATGATCATTACTCTTCAAAAGCTTTTTATGCTTAGTGCTACCACAAGATAGTAATAATGTGCATGTTATAATTGTAATAAGAGAAAAAATTCTATATTTCATAAGTTGCAAAGATAGTTATTATTTTACAAACAAAACGTATAAAGACGAAACATATTATAAATTTTAATTTATTTCGATAATCTAATCCATCTATATAGATTAAAATTCTTACTTTTGCAATTAATTATTACTGAAAATTATATGCAATTAGTTACTCTTACAACGGATTGGGGGCGATCTGACCATTATGTTGGTGCTGTTAAGGCTAAACTTTATTCAACCATTACCAACTGTCAGGTTATTGATATTACTCACGATATTAAGAAGTATGACCTAATGGAGGGTGCCTTTATTGTTAGGAATGCATGTTTGAATTTTCCTAAGAATACAATCCATATTATTGATGTTGATTGCACCGAAAGTAAGAGAAGAAAGCACCAACATGCTGTAATTAAATATAATGATCAGTACTTTATTTGTACCGATAACGGAATGCCAAGTATTATTTTTGAGGGTTTATCTCCAATTAAAGCTATCGGAATAACAGAATCCTATCAAGAATCATCCTACTACACATTTTCAGTTTTCGATTTATATTGCAAGGTTGCAGCTCTAATTTCCTATGAAACCAATATTGAAGATTTAGGTTATAATATACCTGAACTTGTTAAAAAGAATGTCTTAAATCCTATTATTTATGCAGATAGCATTCTTTGTACTGTTTTTCACGTTGATGGATATGGTAATGTGTTTCTAAATATTTCTATTGATGATTTCATTAAAAAATTAGGAAATAGGATTTTTTCTATTGAGGTTGATAATAATTTAATTACAACTATCTCAAAGTCCTATGATGAAGTAAAGGTTAACGATGCCCTTTTAACTGTTTCCTCTTCAGGTCATTTGGAGCTTGCTATAAACAAATCAAATGCATCTGAACTTTTTGGTTTAAAGGTTGGAACACCTCTAACAATTATTTTAGATGATAAAGAATCTCAGAAATAAATTCAATTGCCTTAATCGACCTTGGAGTCTGAAGATCCATTAGTGAACTTTCAATGCCAAATACCTTATTATTCTTAACAGCATTTAGTTTAGTGTAGGGATATGTGTTGACGAAATTAGCCGAATCTTCCATTCTAATAAAAATGAAATCAGGTTGCTGGGAGAATAACTCTTCAGTTGAAAAAGACCAGTTAATACTATTTTTAGCAATATTATCACCCCCAGCAAGAGTTATTATTTGGTGAATATAAGTATCTTTTCCTGCAGAGTAGTCGCCACTTTGTCCATATCCAATAACATAATACACTTTAGGCATATTGTGATTCTCTTTCTTTGATTTAGCAAATTCTTTCTTTGATTCAGTAGATTCTTTCTTTGATTCAGTAGATTCTTTCTTTGATTCAATTTTCTGTCTCTTTGATTTAATTTCTTGAAGTCTTGTTTTACAATCACTAATTATCTCATTAGCTTTTTCCTTCTTATCTAAAATTTCTCCTAACACTTCGATTATATCATACATCCCCTCAATTTCATTGGTTTCTTTAAATGAGATTATTGGGATTTTAGATGACTCAATTATTTCAAACATTTTCTTCGTAAAGATTGAAGATGTTATAACAAGGTCTGGTTGCATTGAAATAATCATTTCTAAATTTGCATTATTAATTCCTCCAATAGATTTAATGTTTTTCACTTGTGGGGGATAGGTGCAGAAATCAGTTCTACCAATTAGTTTGTCACCAGCATCAAGGTCAAAAAGGATTGAAGTGATGGCAGGTGAAACCGAAACAATCGTTTTAGGTACAGACTTAATTGGGGCAACTTTCGATATGACGTAATTATTCTTTTTCATATCCTTATCTCCACCTTTGCAAGAGAAGAAAAGAGATGAAGAAATAAGTATTAATAATAATAGGATATATTTAGATAATTTCATTATGCTTGATTATTATGTGTTTATTATCAATTATTTCAGCATTAATATTAAATAGTTCTCTTATGTTTTTTTCTGTTAGGATTTCACTCGTGTTTCCAAAATAGGCAAGTCTTCCTTCTTTAAGGGCAAGGGCTTTATCAGCATATTGAAGAGCAAGAGTGAGGTCGTGGAGGATTATAAATATTGTGGTATTATTTTCTTTGTTTATCTTTTTCAGAAGTTCCATTATTTCAAACTGGTGGTGTATGTCTAAAGATGAAACAGGCTCGTCTAAAAGGATGATTGGTGTCTGCTGGGCTAATGCTCTTGCAATCATAACCCTTTGGAGTTCTCCTCCGCTTAACTGTTTAACTGACCTATCTTTAAGATGAAAAGTGTTTGTTTTTTTCATGCACTCTTCAACAATAATCATATCTTTCTCTGAGTCTGTTTGAAGGAGTTTTTGATAAGCCATTCGACCCATCATTACAACTTGAAAAGATGAGAAATCGAAGAGGAATTCACTATGCTGAGAAACAACAGAAATATTACGAGCTAAGAGTTTAGGAATGTATTTATTTATAAGTTTATTATTAACCTTAATTGTTCCCTTTGTTGGTTGAATGCTATTGGAAATACATCTTAAAAGTGTTGTTTTACCACTTCCATTTGTGCCAATAACTGAATAGAACCCGCCTTTTTCTAATTTGAAACTAATATCCTCAATAATATTTTTTTCTCTTACTGAATAAGATATACTATCTACTTCCAATATAATATCATTAATAGCTTCTTTCATATTATTGATTGAGTTTCTTTTTTGCATTATATAATAGATAGATAAAGAATGGAGCTCCAACTACTGCTGTTATTGAACCAATTGGCAGTTCGCTTGGTGCAATTGCTGTTCTGGAGATAATGTCGGCTACTAACATAAAAATCATTCCTCCAAATATTGAAAAAGGGATTATTCTTCTGTTATCTGAGCCAACTAATAATCTAATTATATGAGGTACTATTAATCCGACAAAACCAATTACGCCGCAATATGAAACAATTACGCCAATCATAAGTGTTGAAAAGAAAAGGATTAGTTTTTTTGTTCTTTCAACATTTACTCCTAAGCTTCTTGCAGTATCATTTCCGGTTAGAAGTGCATTAAGTTCTCTTGCGTATATTCTAATTATAATAATTCCAATCAGCACAAAAGGAAATACAATTGCTATATCCGAAAACTTACTTCCAGAGAGTGAACCCATAGTCCAGAAGATTATCTTATCCATACTATCTTGGTTAACAACCATGATAATTGATATAATGGCTGCAATTAGGAAGTTTATGCTAATACCTGCTAATAGGAGAGTGGTTATATGTAACCTATTGCCAACTGATGATATTCTAATAATAATAAAAAC
>Ga0265294_10009497_pt1 | contig 11211 bp, 10 predicted proteins | sample MunlanPumphouse3_FD_192504 | JGI IMG/M metagenome (GOLD analysis project Ga0265294, IMG submission 192504) | Groundwater microbial communities from a municipal landfill in Southern Ontario, Canada - Pumphouse #3 | ecosystem: Environmental > Aquatic > Deep subsurface > Groundwater | place...
TACTCAAACAAGTCACTATCATTTCCACTTGCTCCAAAACTATCCATTCCCAATACCTCATCTGCAAATTTATACCATTCCATAGATCTGCTAGCTTCTAGTGCAAAAACTTTTGTTTTAGGGTCTATAATAGTATCAACATACTCTTTGCTTTGTTCACACAAAAGGTCAAAACAAGGAACACTTACGATATTTGCATTTATGCCAAGATCTTCTAAATGACATCCAGCTTTAAGAGCTAACATTACTTCACTTCCACTTGCTAGTATTGTAACTGTAGCATTTTCTCTTTTTTTCAATAAATATCCACCATTTGCTACTTCACCATATTCTTTTTCAGGTTTAAGCACATCTAGTTTTTGTCTACTTAGTACAAATCCACTTGGAGCTTTAAGCGTAAGAGCCACTTTCCATGAAGCTACATTTTCAGTTGCATCAGCAGGTCTGAAAAGATAGAAGTTTGGCATAGCTCTAAATTGGCTAATTTGCTCTATTGGTTGATGAGTTGGGCCATCTTCACCTACACCTATACTATCATGTGTCCAGATAAAATGATGAGGTATATTTGATAGTGCTGCTATTCTAACAGCTGGTTTTAAATAATCACTAAATACAAAGAATGTTGCACTATAAACTCTAAATAGTCCATATAAATTCATAGCATTTACGATAGCAGCCATTGAGTGTTCTTTGATACCGAAGTGAATATTTTTACCATTTGGAAAATCACCAAATCCGCTAAGTTCTGTTTTGTTTGAAGGTGCTAAGTCTGCACTTCCACCCAAAAACCCTGGGATTGCTTTTGCAAGAGCGTTTAATATCTTACCATTACTATCTCTTGTAGCTACACTTGACTCACCGCTGAAATCAGGCCATTGTACTTTTGAATAATCAGGGTTTAAAAGTGCCTCTAATGTAACATTTTGTTCACTCAAAGGAAGGTCTTTTTTCACCATTTTTTCCCAAGCTTTTTGTGCTAATTCACCGCTTGTTGTTTTATCCATCTTAGCTTTTACCACATCAGTTACACAAAATGCTTCATCAGAACATCCAGCATTTTGTTTTGATGCTTTTATATCATCATTTCCAAGTGGTGCACCGTGAGCGTGATGGCTACCTTCCATAGTAGCACTACCTTTAGCTATTTTTGTATTTGCTATGATTAGTACAGGTTTTTTACTATTTTTTGCAGTGTTTAATGCACTATCTATCTCATTAAAATCATGTCCATCTATCTCTATTACTTTAAATTTAATAGCTTTAAATCTTTTTTTGACATTTTCACTCCAAGCTAGACTAGTGTCTCCTTCTATTGTGATATTGTTTGAATCATATATAATTATAAGATTTTCAAGCCCCATATGCCCAGCTGTAGCACACGCTTCATAGCTAATTCCCTCTTGCAAATCTCCATCACCACAAAAACAATATACTTTATGATTTATTACTTTTGCTTCGTCACTATTTAGTAGTTTTGCTGCATATTTCGCTGCCATTGCAAAACCAACTGAGTTTGCTATACCTTGTCCTAGTGGACCTGTAGTAATCTCTATACCATCAGTATGACCATATTCTGGATGTCCTGGAGTTTTTGAGTTTAGTTGTCTAAAGTTTTTCAAATCCTCAATACTCAAATCAAATCCCCAAAGATGAAGAAGTGAATAAATAAGCCCTGTAGCGTGCCCTCCGCTAAATACTATTCTATCACGATTTAACCATTTTGAATCTTTTGGGTTTAATACTATATGTTCACTCAAAACAGTAGCAATATCTGCTAGTCCCATAGGAGCACCTGGGTGTCCGCTATTAGCTCGCTGAACCATATCTGCTGCTAAAAATCTTATCGTGTTTGCACATTGTGCTCTTAACTTATTTGGCATTTTGTTCCTTAAATCTTTTTGTGTAATATAAATTATATAATTGCATAATTTATGTTGTACTTTTGCTTGATTTATTATATCTTTTTTGCCCTTTAAAATTAATTTAATACTTTTTAGCCTACAATTGCACAATCAATTATCTATATAGGTAAAAAGCAAGGTATATACAAGTGGAAAATTTAGTTATCGTAGAGTCCCCTGCAAAAGCAAAAACCATATCAAAGTTTTTGGGGAGTGAATATAAAGTCTTAGCTTCAATGGGGCATGTAAGAGACTTACCAAAAACAACTTTAGGGTTTGACCCTAATGATAATTTTAAGCCACAGTACCAAGTAAGTGCGGATAAAAAGAAAGTTATAAGTGAATTAAAAAAACATATCAATAAAGATACTACTATCTATCTAGCATCGGATGAGGATAGAGAAGGAGAGGCTATCTCTTGGCATTTAATTAGTGCACTTAAAGTAGAAAAAAATCCACTTAAAAGAATAGTTTTTCATGAAATTACAAAAGATGCATTATTGCACGCTATCGAAAACCCAAGAGATGTTGACCAAAATCTAGTAGATGCCCAACAAGCAAGAAGAATACTAGATAGAGCTGTAGGATACAAGCTTTCACCTCTTCTTTGGAAAAAAATAAGAAAAGGGTTAAGTGCTGGGAGAGTTCAAAGTGTAGCTGTTCGGATTATTGTAGATAGAGAAAGAGAGATAAGAGCTTTTGAATCTGTTGAATACTGGAAAGTAAAAGTTGAATTTATAAATCCATCATTACAAAGTGAAGTAATCAAACTTAATGGTAAAACGATAAAACTACCAAATGAACAATCTGCAAAAGAGGTTGAAGATTCTTTATTAAATGGGGAATTTATCCTTAGTAATATAGAAGAAAAAGATAGCACAAGAACTCCAAGTGCTCCTTTTACTACTTCCACACTTCAGCAAGAAGCAAGTAGAAAACTAGGATTTAGTGTAGCTCAAACTATGATGGTAGCTCAACAGCTATATGAAGGAAATGTTGACAAAAACATCCCAAATCATACTGGCGGTTTGATTACATATATGAGAACAGACTCTGTCAATCTCTCAACTCTTGCAACTTCTATGGCAAAAGAGGTGATTATTGCTGAGTATGGAAATGAATTTGCACTAAAATCTCCAAGAATTTATAAATCAACATCAAAAGGGGCGCAAGAAGCACATGAAGCTATAAGACCTGTTGATTTGACACTAAAACCTTCTATGATAAAACCATATGTTGATCCAAAACAATTTAGACTTTATGAGCTTATTTGGAAAAGAACAATCGCTACGCAAATGGCAAATGCAAAAATTGCAAATACTACATATTTCATAGAAGCTGGTGCGAATAAAGAGTATGAACTTCAATCAAAAGGTCAAAGAATTATATTTGCTGGATTTATGAAAGCATACACAGAAGGGAGTGATGACCCTCAAGCAGCACTTGATAATAGTGAAAAAATATTACCAAATATCAAACTCAATACAAAACTAGAAAAAGAAGCTATATTACTAGAACAACTCTTTACAAAACCACCTGCTAGATATACAGAAGCTAGTTTGGTTAAAAAACTTGAAAGTGAAGGAATAGGGCGACCATCAACTTATGCTCCTACTATTTCAACTATCCAAACAAGAGAGTATGTAATAAAAACAGAAGACAAAAAACTAGCTCCTACTGATATTGGTGAGGTTGTAAATGACTTTTTGGTTGAGCATTTCCCACAAATTGTAGACCTTGGCTTTACAGCAAAAGCCGAAGAAGAGTTTGACCAAATTGCTGAGGGTAAAATCTCTTGGACTGATGTTATGAGAGAGTTTTATACCAAATTCATCGCTACAATAGAAGACAAAGAAAAAACAGCCGAAAGAGTAAGTACACCTGCAAAAGTTTTGGGAACAGACCCAAAATCTGGTAAAGAAGTGACTGCTAAAGTAGGGCGTTTTGGACCTTATGTACAAATAGGTGAAGCAACAGAAGAAGAAAAACCAAAATTTGTTTCTATCCCAAAAGGCAAAAGTGTAGATACTATTACACTTGAAGAAGCATTAGGACTTTTTGCCCTGCCAAGAGTTGTAGGAAATGACAGCGAGGGCAATGAAATCATAGCAAATATAGGAAGATTTGGACCTTATCTACAAGTAAATAAGAAATTTGTTTCTATCAAAAAAGATGACCCATATACTATAGAGCTTTCTAGAGCTTTGGAAGTAATAAGTGAAGAAGCAAACAAAAAACAAAATGAAGTAATTCAAGAATTTACAAAAGAAGGTATTTCAATACTTGATGGAAGATATGGACCATATATCAAAAAAGGGAAGAAAAACTATAAAATCCCAAAAACAAAAGATGCCTCTACATTAAGCCTTGATGAGGTATTGGATATTATTGCAAAAACTGATAAGAAGTAGGGGGAAATATCATAAAATATTGCATTTTGCAATATCTTTGCATGACTACAATATTTCTGATATAATAAATCAAAAAAAGGATGAGTAATGACACTACCATTCCAATTAGATATTCTAAAAACTATACATAAAAATAGTACGCAATATAAGGTTATTGATTTATTTGCTGGTGTTGGTGGGATAAGACTTGGATTTCAACAAGCTTTTAAAGATAAGGTTCAATTTGTATTTTCATCAGAAATAGACAAATACGCACAACAAACATATAAAGCAAATTTTGGGGAAATACCTCATGGTGATATTACACAAATTGAAGCTGAAGATATTCCAAAACATGACATAATCTTGGCAGGTTTTCCATGTCAAGCCTTTAGTATAGCAGGACATAGAAAAGGTTTTGAAGACACCAGAGGAACACTATTTTTTCATGTGGCGAGAATAGCAAAACATCATAAACCAAAACTAATATTTTTAGAAAATGTTAAAGGGTTCAGAAATCATGATAAGGGCAATACATTCAAAGTGGTAAAACAAACTTTAGAAGATTTGGGCTACAAAGTTTTTGCAGATGTGTTAAATGCCAAATATTTTGGAGTGCCTCAAAATAGAGAAAGAATTTATATAGTAGCATTTTTAGATAAAAATATAAACTTTGATTTTGAAAAGATAAAAAGAATAAAAAAAACTTCTAAACTTGGGAATATTTTAGATAAACATGTAGATGATAAATATACCATTTCAGATAAGCTTTGGGCTGGACATCAAAGAAGAAAAATCGAACATAAAGCCAAAGGAAATGGATTCGGATATTGTATGTTTAATGAAGAAGCTGAATATACTAGTACCATAAGTGCTAGGTATTATAAAGATGGTTCTGAAATACTTATAGAACAACAAGATAAAAATCCTAGAAAATTAACCCCAAGAGAAGCGGGAAGATTACAAGGTTTTCCAAATGATTTTAAAATACCTGTAAGCGATACCCAAAGTTATAGACAATTTGGTAATAGCGTTGCTGTTCCAGTTATTGAAGAACTAGCCAACAATATCAAAAAATTACTCTAAGCTTCCTATATATTCCTCTAAAATCTCCTTTAATTGCCCTTTATTTTGTGAATAATGTATTTTTCTATGACAAGTGGGACACAATGCAACAGTATTTGAGATACTATCTTCTCCACCTTCTGATAGTGGGATGAGATGATGCACCTCGATATATTTTTCTCCATTTTCTTTTTCAAAAGCAATATAATCACAATCAGGCATTTCACAAGAATAATTTGCTCTTGCTTTAACTAAGGCTCTTAAAGCATTATTCCTTAAATAAATATTTATCTCTCTTTGTACTTGAGTAGGTATTGTATTTAAGGTTTGCACTTTTTGTCGTAATAAATAAATATTTATTTGAGAGTAAAGTTTTTCTTCACTATCATCACTATCAATACTTTGACTCTCTAATTTGGATAAGTTGTAAATAAAAATATTTACATTATCCGTAGCGAATAATATCTCATCATCAACTTCAAAGTAATTAATCAAATCCGATAATCCCATTCTAATTTCAGGTGTTCTATCTGAACCTTCTCTTTGTGAACCGTAATAAGAAATTGTTAACATATTACTTGAAAACAACTCTTTTATCACAATATCTCTTCTTCTTTCAAAAGGGTCAATATTCATTATACTAAAAACTTCTTTTTGTTGAATATTGGGTACATAAGCTCCTTTACTTTTATCAGTAGGAGAAACTGTTTTTATTCCATATTTTATAAAAGTATTGTCTGCAAAATTTATTAATTCTTCTCTATTCATATAAATATCCTCACACTTTTATATATTTTTTAATAAATCAGATAATTCTATCTCTAACCCAATACTAAGTTTTTTTAAATTTAAAACAGATGGATTTCTTTTGGCTCTTTCTAATAAGCTGATATATGTTCTATCAAAGCCACAGATTTCAGCAAGTTTTTCTTGAGAAATGTTTAATTCATTTCTCCTTGTTTTGATACTTCTTGCAAGTTGTTCTAGCATAATTTTTTCTTGATTTTCCATGAGCATATATTACAAAAATGTAGACGATAAATCAACGGACAATATGTCACTTTATTGGGCAATAAAGAAACTATAAGCTAAAAAGCATTAATTTTTATACTACTTTCTTATAGAAGTAGCTGTAAGGAATATATAATCTTTTCCAGTAATGGTTACTCTGAACTTCTTTTGTTGTAAGTATTTTTTGCAAAAATAGACATCTTTATATAATAAAGTCATCTCACTGAAGCTATAATTTGGGGCTTTTGCTCCATATATCATCTCTCCATCAATCCATCTACAATTTGGAAAACCTAGTATTATTGCCCCATCCATTTCAAGATAATTTTGTATCAAAGACATAAAAATAACTTTGAAATTCAATCCACTACTTTGCAAAGTTCCTATGGTGATAATAAGATCAAATTTATCTAGATTGAGACTATCTAACTCATTTATATCGTGGTTATAAAAGATAAAATTTTCTTCTTCAAAACGCTTTTTAGCTACTTCAATAGCAGATGGACAAAAGTCAATTCCTACAAATTCTTTGTCACTTGTAGATGTAAGTTTTTTTATCACTTCAAACTCATCACCACTATTTATCCCAAGATTTAATACCCTTTTTTTAGAAGATACATCAACATTTTTCAAAGCTTTTATATAGTGAGCCAAAAAAGCTGGTTCTTCGTTTTTATTTATCTCAAAAAACTCTGATTTTGTACCATATTTTTCTTTTTGTTCTAGTGTGCTTTTGTGAAATGAATCACTGATATCGAGTTTTTGGTAGCTTATAATTACTGTACTAGCAGAATTAATTTTAGGAGTAAGCATTTTACAAAAAAGTATTTCACCCAAATCTGACCAACTTTTATATCCTCTATAGATATATTCTGTATTGTCTATTATTGTTTTTTCACCTGCATATGCACTATTTAAAATATCAGGATTAAGCACCTCAAAGCTTATAATAAACTCTGGTTTTTGGGTCGATAAAATATTTTGCAAATACTCTAAAATCTCTTGCATTGATTCATTTGTAAATTTCTTCATAGTGTAATTATATAGTATTAAACCTATTTTTTGATATAATCATACAATGAATACAAAAATAGCAATAATTTCCGATAGCCACGGGAAAAGGGAATATTTAAAACTAGTACTAGCTCATCTTAAAGAGGAAGGTATCCACTATCTTTTGCACGCTGGAGATATCTCTAAAGGTGATGATTTGGAGTTACTTCATAACTTTGGAGTACCTTATGTATGTGTATTTGGTAATAATGACAACCATTTATTATCTTTAAGTAGCCACTACAATATCAAACAAGAACCCACTTATTTTAAGATAGAAGACAGTACCTTTAAAATGATGCACTTGCCTTTTTATATGAGTCCTGATAGCGATGTGGTTGTGTCTGGGCATACTCATATTTTTGAGCATAGCTACAATGGCAAGACTCTTTATATAAATCCAGGTGAAATATGTGCTAGAGAAAAGCCAAGAATTGAGTTTGTAATACTTGAGATATCACAAAAAGAGTATAAAGTAGCATATAATTATTTTGAAGTATCATCAATGCTTTTACACAAAGAGGAATTTATATATGAAAGATAAAATATTTTTATGTGCTATATCAAATATAGAAAGTGGTACATGTGCTGAAGACTGTAAATTTTGTACACAAAGTGTCAAATACAAAGCCAACATCCAAAGATTCAAACAAAAAGATATGGCTACCATACTAGAAGAAGCACAAAGGGCAAAAGCCAACAAAGCTATAGGGTTTTGTCTAGTAACAGCTGGTAAAGGGCTTGATGATAAAAGACTTGATTTTGTATCAAGGGCGGCGTATGAGGTCAAAAAACTAAATTTGGGTCTTAAAATAATAGCTTGTAATGGAACGGCCACAAAAGAGCAACTATTGGAGCTAAAAAACTCAGGCGTAACTAACTATAACCATAATTTAGAGACTTCAAGAGATTTTTATAAAGAGATATGTACAACACACACTTGGGATGAAAGATATGAGACTTGTGAGAATGTAAAATCAGTAGGATTAGCTCTTGTATGTGGTGGTATATTTGGACTAGGGGAGAGTAGGGAAGATAGAATATCTATGCTAGAATCCATTGCATCACTAGAGCCTATGAATGTACCTATTAACTTCTTCCATCCAAATGAAGCATTGCCACTTGTAAACAACCCATTATCTAAACTTGAGGCGTTTGAGCTTATCTCTCTTACAAGAAAAATGGTACCAAATGCTCACAAAATAATGGTGGCAGGGGGAAGAGAGCTTATGTTTGGGGATGATGAATATAAAATATTTGAATATGGGGCAAACTCTTTTGTAATAGGGGATTATCTCACGACCAAAGGCAAAAGCCCTCTACAAGATATCCAAAATCTTGAGAAATTAGGATTTAGTATATCAGAAGAGTGCGATAACAATAAAAGTTAGAGCCTATTTATACTTCACAACTACTTTTGTATCAGTATATGTAGCATCAAACTTTTTAATTGGCTCTTTAAGCTCTACAACTACCCGAAAGTAACCTTCACTTTTGTGGTTACCAATAGCTACTTGTTTGAAATATTTGTGATTTAAGTCCAATCTTTTGGTAAAGAAATTTACATCAGCACGAAAATCAAATACTATTTTTTTATCTTCTTCCAAATTTAACTTCTTAAATACTTTATATGGTGAACTGATTTCTATTCTATCATCATAGTATTTAACGCTTACAAATTTAAGTCCAGTTTTGATGTGTTGTGCTTCATCTTTAAGTTTTATATTTTCTACTGGTTTTTTGACTTCGGGAGTAGGTTTGACCAATGCTATAGTCTCTGCTGGTTTGGGCTCAACTTCTACTACTACAGTAGGTTTTGGTTGGATAATTGGTTCTTGTTTTGGTGTAGGTTTTGGTTGTGGTTTTTGTATTTTAGATTCAACTGCTTTTACGACAGGCTCAATTTTTGGTTCTTCTTTTGGAGGTAGAGGTTTGTTTTCTACTATTATATTATTTGTTTGCTGTATGGATTCATCTACATATACATTTTTGATATTTTCTAAGATATCAATTTCTGGCTTTGGTTCTTGTTCTTGAGCAAATCTTTCAAGAAGTCTATTCTTTTCTTCTTCAAATGCCTCAGTAGCCACAAATGGATTTTCTCTCGCCCAAACAAATGTAATCAAAACTAACAATAAAAATATTTTTTTCACTCTTTTGGCTCCAAATTTTTCAGTTCAAAGTACTCTTTTTGTAACCTTGCATTATCAGCTTGTAACCTTCTGATTTCATTTTGGAGATATTGTTCTTTGGATTTTAATGTATTATAAACACCCAAAGAATTATCCCCAAAAAAGATATCTGCAATATGTCTTGCTAAAAATATGGTAACAATTACCAAAAATATAGAAAAAAAAGTGAACTTCAACTTCTTACTAATAAAAAGCAAAGCTCTCTTTTTTATATTTTTGGAACTATTATTCATATTTATTATTTAAACAAATTCTTACCCAAATACTCACTAACACCAAGCTCACTTCCAATTTCTAGAAGTCTATTATACTTAGCATTTCTCTCACCTCTACTAGTAGCTCCTGTTTTGATTTGCCCAGTATTTAGTGCTACTGCAAAATCAGCGATAAAGCTATCTTCACTCTCACCACTTCTATGACTCATTACACAAGTATACCCACTTCTTTGAGCAAGTCTTACTGTTTGCATGGTTTCACTTACAGTTCCGATTTGGTTTGGTTTGATAAGGATTGAATTTGCGATACCTTTGCTTATACCCTCAGCCAAAATAGAAACATTAGTTACAAACAAGTCATCACCTACAAGTTGTACTTTGTTTCCTAGTTTTTCTGTAAGTATTTTCCACCCATCCCAGTCATCTTCACTCAAACCATCTTCAATAGAAACTATTGGATATTTTGCACAAAGATTTGCGTAATACTCTACAAGCTCAGCACTTGTAAGCTCTTTATTTTCTGATTTTAGTACATATTTCCCAGCGTCATTGATAAGCTCACTTGCTGCTACATCAAGAGCGATTGCTATTTGCTCACCTGCTTTATAGCCTGCTTTTTCGATAGCTTGTACTATTACAGATATTGGCTCTTCGTTGTTTTTGAGATTTGGAGCAAATCCTCCCTCATCACCAACAGCAGTACTTTCACCCATAGAATCAATGATTTTTTTCAATGTATGATAAATCTCAGCTACCGCACGAAGCCCTTCATTAAAGTCTTCAAATCCAACAGGCATAATCATATATTCTTGAAAGTCAACTGAATTATTTGCGTGTTCTCCACCGTTTATGATATTAAACATAGGTACAGGCATAGTCATAGCATTTGCACCACCTAAATATCTATAAAGTGGAGTTTTAAGACTAGTTGCAGATGCACGAGCAACCGCCATAGATACGCCTAGAACTGCGTTTGCACCAAGTGTAGCATAATTGTTTGTACCATCTAGTTCTTTCATTGTTCCATCTATGATAGATTGGTTAAAAGGACTCATACCTATTAGCTCATCAGCAATTTTAGTATTTACATTTTCAACAGCTTTTAGTACACCTTTTCCTAAATATCTATTATCACCATCACGAAGTTCTAAAGCCTCTCTTTTACCAGTACTAGCACCACTTGGCACTATAGCACTTCCAACACTACCATCACTTAATACTACAGTTGCTCTAACTGTTGGATTACCTCTACTATCTAATACTTCATTTGCATAAACATTATCTATATATATCAATTTAGTCTCCTAAAAATATTTTCTCTTATTTTACTATAATTTTCATTGAAAACTGCTTTAAAAGCAATAAGCTAAATTTTACTTGTTTA
>Ga0265294_10009498_pt1 | contig 11211 bp, 9 predicted proteins | sample MunlanPumphouse3_FD_192504 | JGI IMG/M metagenome (GOLD analysis project Ga0265294, IMG submission 192504) | Groundwater microbial communities from a municipal landfill in Southern Ontario, Canada - Pumphouse #3 | ecosystem: Environmental > Aquatic > Deep subsurface > Groundwater | place...
CAACGTAATAGCAACAAAGCAACCGCAAACACGATATTGATAAAAGTAGAAATGGATATATTTTTCATACGATGAGTTGATAACCAATGCCACGTACGGATTTGATGTAGGTTTTAGAATCATCGATTTGAGAAATTTTATTGCGTATTCGAGAAATCATCACATCGATGTTTTTCAGACTGCTCTCATCTTCAATATGAAAACTGTCGTAAATAAAATCTTCTCTGGAAACCACGCCACCTTTTCGTTGGACTAAGAGTTTTAAAATATCAAACTCTGCCATGGTTAAATCAAGCAGTTTGCCTTGAAAGATGATTTGCATGTCGTCGAGTTTAAGTTGAAAAACAGGCGCAATTTCTTCTTTAATTTCAGGTTGACTTCGTTTTAAAATGGCTTTGATTCTGGCACTTAACTCTCTTGGATTATACGGTTTGGGCAAATAATCATCCGCTCCTCGCTCCAATCCCATGACTTTATCTAAAATATCATCTCGAGCACTGGTGATAATAATAGGAATACAAGAGACTTCTCTGATTTTTGGTATAAGCTCCAAGCCATCAATTTGAGGAAGGGTTAAATCTAAAATAAGCAGTTCGTACTCTTTATTGGTTGCAATCATTGATAGCCCAGTATAGGGGCTATCGGTGTTGCTAACTTCAATGTCAAATGAACTTAAATATCGGATGATGATGTCGGCTAATTCTAAATCATCTTCAATCATGATAACTTTAGTGATGGGAAATCCTTTATTTAATGACAAAAAGTATGGTTTGCCCAAATCGATTGACATAGACTCGTTTACTGGCATTTTCATATTTTTTAATGGTGGTTTGAACATCACTTAATTTTTTGATTTCAACATCTTCAATTTGAATGATGACATCACCGGCTTGAAATCCTACTCTCTCCGCCATACTTTTTGGCTCAACATCTTTGATCATCACCCCATCATAATTCCGAGAAAGTCTGAATTGTTGACTAATGGTTTCATCAATTTGAATCAATTTTAATCCACCCAGTACACTTTTTGGAGTAACAACTTCTGCTAAAGTGGTTCTATCGGCTAAAACAATAACCACGGTCATATTCTTTTTATTTCGTTCAATTTCTAAAACAATTTTTTGTTTGGGTTTGAATGCTCCCACAACATTTTGTAAATCAACTCGGTCTTTAATCAACGCATCATTGATTTTATAAATTAAATCGCCTCGTTTTAGTCCAAATTTATCCGCAGGGGTATCTTTTTCAACATCTAAAACCAAAGCACCCTCTTTTTTATTGTAGATTTTTTGTAAATCAGGGCTTAAGTCATCGATAAGTACACCTAAATAACCTCGGGTAACTTTTCCCTCTTCAATGAGTTTTGTCACGACATTTTTAACCATATCAACAGGAATTGCAAATCCAATTCCATCGTTTCCGCCACTTCGTGTGATAATAGCAGAGTTAATACCAATTAATGCGCCTCTTGAATCGACTAATGCCCCACCAGAATTTCCGGGGTTAATAGACGCATCGGTTTGAATAAAGTTTTCGTATCGATTAATTCCAACTCGATTTTTATTGAGTGCTGAAATAATACCTTGAGAAATTGACTCTCCAATTCCAAATGGATTTCCAATGGCAAAAATCACATCGCCAATTCTTAAATCACTTGAATGGGCAAAAACAATGGGAGTGAGATTTTTAGCTTCAATTTTAATCACCGCTAAATCCGAATCAGCATCTTTTCCAATCACTTTGGCAGGGTATTCGGTTTTATCGCCTGAAAGCGTAACAATGATTTCATCGGAATTATCAATAACATGGTTATTTGTTACGATGTATCCATCTTTTGAAATTATTACTCCTGAGCCAAGAGAGCGTTGAATTCGGTTTTCATTAAATAAATTGTCAAACTCTTCCCCAAAGAATTTTCGTAAAAATGGGTCATTTAACATTTGTGAAGGAATATTGCTCGTTCGTGTTACATGTTTTTTGGCGGCAATATTCACAACCGAATTAATCGAATCTTTGATTAAATCGTGAAATGAGAATATTTGTTGGGCATTGTTAGGAACCACTCTTTGAGGGTTCTTTTCAAGGGTGTTGAAGGTAATGGTTTGGGAAAATAGATTGACAGCTAAAAAACACGTTGAAAAAAGCAGTAACTTTTTACTTTGTGTAAACATATTCTTATCCTTTGTGATTAATTATTAAAATTATACTAAAAATACATAAACTACAAACCAACGAAAGGTTAATAAAACGTTAACAAAAAAGGGACACAAATTGTTTTTGTGTCCCTTTTGAAAATTATAGATCCGTTTTTAAAACAGCACCGCTGCTGGCATTAGTAACCAAACTTCGATATTGTCCCAACCATTTTGAGGTCAGTGGTTTTTTAAGTGGTTTAAACGCAGCTTTTCGTTTGGATATCTCTTCATCGCTTAAATTAACACTTAAAATGTATTGATCCACATCGATATGAATTTCATCGCCATCTTGCAGTAATCCAATCATTCCACCCTCAGCAGCTTCTGGAGAAACGTGCCCAATAGAAGCTCCTCTGGTTGCACCAGAAAATCGACCATCGGTAATGAGGGCAACTTTATCACCCAATCCCATTCCCATAATCAGTGAAGTTGGGGCGAGCATCTCTTGCATACCGGGTCCTCCTTTTGGACCTTCATATCGAATAACTACAACATTACCCGCTTTAACTTTTCCATCAATGATGCCTCGAATGGCTTGAGGTTGTCCATCAAAACAAACAGCTGTTCCTGTAAAAACTCGCTCACCCGTAATACCTGCTGTTTTAATAACAGCCCCTTGCTCGGCCAAATTTCCATAAAGAATGGCGAGTCCACCCACTTTTGAATACGGATTATCAATGGTGTGAATAATATTGGTGTCTTTAATGTACGCATCTTTAATCTTTTCTAAAACGGTTTCCCCTGAAATGGTTAAGTTATCCAATAAAATATGATCACCTCGTTTGGTCATCTCTTTCATAACGGCATTGACTCCACCGGCTTTGTTAATATCTTCCATGTGAACCGTACTCAAACTTGGAGAGATTTTTGCAATGTGTGAAACTTTTTTTGAAATGGTATTAATGTCTTCTAAATTAAAATTAACGTCCGCTTCTTTAGCAATGGCTAACATATGTAAAACTGTATTTGAGCTTCCACCCATTGCCATATCAACGGCAAAGGCATTTCGCACAGCATTTTCATTTAAAATATTTTTGAGTTTAAATTTTTCAGTCGCTGCTTTATCTTTGGCAATTTCACAAATTCTTCGTGCAGCTTTTCGATATAACTCTTCTCGTTGGGGTGTTAAAGCTAAAATAGTTCCATTTCCAGGTAATGCAATTCCCATGGCTTCCATAAGCGTATTCATAGAGTTTGCTGTAAACATCCCCGAACATGACCCACCACTTGGACAGGCATTACACTCAATATCTTTTAACTCTTCATCGCTCATTTGCCCTGTTTCATGTTTCCCCACGGCTTCAAATGCAGTGGCTAAATCAATAGGCGTTCCATCTTTGGTATGCCCTTTTTGCATAGGACCCCCACTGACAAAAATGGTTGGAACATCGACTCGTAATGCTCCCATAATCATACCAGGAACAATTTTATCGCAGTTTGGAATGGCAATCATGGCATCTAGCTTATGAGCATTCATAACAGTTTCAATGGAATTGGCAATAATTTCTCGGCTTGGAAGTGAAAAAAGCATTCCATCGTGCCCCATGGCAATACCATCATCTACACCAATGGTGTTAAACTCAAAAGGAACACAACCATTGGCTCTAATTTCTTCTTTGATAATAGCAGAGACTTTATCTAAGAAAAAATGCCCGGGAATAATTTCAATAAATGAGTTGGCAACGCCAATAAATGGTTTCTCAAAATCCGCATCTTTTAGTCCTGTAGCTCTTAACAATGATCGATGAGGAGTTCGGTCAAATCCTCTTTTTACTTCATCACTTCGCATTAAAAATCCTTAAGTTGATTAATTTTCAATGATTATATCAAAAAAAGAAAAAATTTTTATTAAAAGTCTTGACAAATAAAATTTTTTTAATTATAATTCCACTCCATTTTAAGATGTACTTCTTTGAATGATGTGCGAGTGTGGCGGAACTGGTAGACGCGCGGGACTTAAAATCCCGTTCCCGTTTGGGAGTGTGAGTTCGATTCTCACCATTCGCACCACTTATAATTAATGTAGAGAGCTGCCAGAGTTGGTCGAATGGACCGGTTTTGAAAACCGGCGAGGTTAACGCCTCCGGGGGTTCGAATCCCCCGCTCTCTGCCATTAACTTTTTCAATCATTTTATTGTATTGTTAAAATGATTTCTTTGGAGCCATAGCAAAGTGGCTAATGCATTGGATTGCAAATCCTTGATCCTCGGTTCGACTCCGAGTGGCTCCTCCAACCTATAATCTAATAAAATTCAACAAAGCCCATCAAATCAACTGTTTAAAAGCTTTTTTATGCTAAATTAATCCAAGTTATAACAGAATGTAACTAAATATTGGAGTTTTAGTTACATTTTAAGTTACATCGCAGAAGAAGTAACTCAAATTTAGTTGATAATGGAATCTAAGGTTTCTTTTGCATTCACCCAACGATTTTTGGCATTTAACATAACCATCACAATATCTTTATTCCCTTTTTTGGCTCTGGCTATGTAACATGCACCTGCTTTGTTGGTATAACCTGTTTTGACACCCACAATATAAGGTTGGTCTTTTAACAATTTATTACTTGAACTGACCACATATTTTCTGTTGGTATTAAGTGCTTTAAATGAATATTTGTCCAGTTTCACAATGGCGTTAAAGGTAGTACTTTTAATGGCGTATTCTGTTAGAGTTAATAAATCTTTAGCAGTACTTCGATGATCGCCAATATCAAATCCGCAAGGGTTGGTAAAATTGGTTTTTTTCATTCCAATTTTTTTGGCTTTAGCATTCATCAATGTAATAAAGTTTTGTTTATTCCCTTTTCCTAAATAAATAGCAATAGCATTAGCCGCATCATTGGAAGATTTTATCAAAGCCGCATGCACTAAATCTTTTAAATAAAAGGTTTCTCCTACTTTAAAATTTGACACGGTAGGTTCAACTTTTTTCATTTCGGGAGTGATGGTTACCACACTGTTCATCTTTCCACTTTCAATGGCAAGCATAGAGGTCATTATTTTGGTTAAACTCGCAGGTCTCAGTATTTGGTTTTCATCTTTGCTAAAGAGTAACTTTTTTTTATTTAAATCTTTGATAATAACAGAATCTAAATCTTTTTCCAGTTTTTTAAAAACATCTTTTTCATTGGAAAGAAGGAGGGTGGGAATAATCATAAAACAGATAAATAGGATTAGAAATCTCATATAAGGCCCTTGTATAAAGTAGTGTATTATTGGTTATAAAACGGCTTGGATTATAACAAAAAGTATATAAAATATCCATGGGAGCCTATATTCTCATAGCTTTGGAACCTTTGGATGGCTCATTGTCAATCAAAAATGGTTCAGATTGACAATGAAATAAAACGTCATTTTAGTGTCGAGCGTTAATTTTATTGAGCTTTAATTTTTCAATAAAGTTTTTAATCCCTGCCATTTTTGCTTCTTCGGCTTGGGCACATTTTTCACTGTTTAGGTTAAATTGATCCATTTTTTTATCAAGATAGTTGGTCGTGAGTTTTCCTTCAATAAAATCTTGATCTTTTACTATAGCTCTGTGCAGAGGAATATTAGTAGGGAATCCTTCTATATAGTACTCATCTAATGCACGGTAAGCTTTTTTAACAGCCCCTTCCCAATCCAATGCCCAAACAATTAGTTTTCCAATCATCGAGTCATAATTTGGCACAATTTTATATCCCGAATAAGCTGATGTATCCAGTCTTACTCCAGGACCTCCAGGGGTTAAATAGTGGGTAATAGTTCCAGAAGTAGGCATAAAATTATTATTGGGATTTTCAGCATTGATTCTAAATTCAATGGCATAACCACGAAATTGTATCTCTTCTTGTAAAAAGTGCAATTTATCCCCCTCTGCGATTTCTATCATTCTTTGGATAATATCAATTCCTGTAATAATTTCAGTAACAGGGTGTTCTACTTGGACTCGTGTGTTCATTTCAATAAAGAAAATATTGTCATTTTCATCGACTAAAAATTCAATCGTACCCACACTTTCATAGCCCAATTTGAACATTGCTTTGGTTGAAATACGAAATAACTCTTTTCGTACTTCTTTATTGAGTCTTGGGGATGGAGCAATTTCAATGACTTTTTGATGACGTCTTTGAATAGAACAATCTCTTTCTCCTAAATGAAGAACATTTCCGTATTTGTCCGCCATAATTTGGACTTCAATGTGGCGCGGATTTTCAACATATTTTTCAATAAATACTTCACCTTTTCCAAAATATTTAACAGCTTCTTGTGTGGCAGCATCAAAAAGAGAATCAAATTCACTCTCTTTTCTTACAATTCTCATTCCTCTTCCTCCTCCACCAAAAGCAGCTTTGATAATAACAGGAAAGCCAATCTCACTGGCAATTTTAGCGCCTTCTTTTTTATTAATTATTGGCTCATCGGTTCCTTCTAGTACTGGCACACCAACAGCTTTCATGGCTACTTTTGAAGCCATTTTATCACCAAATAGGGCAATGTGTTCAGGTTTTGGACCAATAAAAATAATGTCATTGTCCGCACAAGCTTGTGCAAATTGGGCATTTTCAGATAAAAATCCATATCCTGGGTGAATAGCATCGCATGAAGCTTTTTTAGCCAAAGAAATAATGGGTTCAAAATTCAAATAGGCTTGCATGGGATCTCCCATAATAGGGTAACACTCATCGGCTTTTTTTATCCAAACACCATCCACATCGACTTCTGAACAAATAGCCACACTTTGAATATCAAGTTCTTTACACGCTCGTATAATTCGCAATGCAATTTCACCACGATTTGCAATAAGTACCTTTTTGATTTTACGCATGAGAATATCCTTTTATTTTAATAGGGATATTCTAGCTCAATATTTTTCTTTATTCTTAATTTATAGTGCCCATAAAGTGTTTCATTATTGCTCATTTTAGTAGGTACTATGCATTTTGTGAGTTAATAGTCACAATATTATTCTCCTTTTAATCAAAGTATAATCAAAGTTTATCTACTATAGCGAAATTAAATTCCCAAAAAAGTAAAGTATTGATTGAATGAAAAAATTATTAATGACCATAGCAGTTGCTTTAGTATTACTGTCAACCGGCCTCCATGCGACATCGGTGAGTGTGTTAAATGACGACTTAAATGCAGATTTTAGCAGTGAGTTTACCGACACCGAAAAAGTGTATGACCCGTTAAGTGGGTATAATCAAGCAATGACAACATTTAATGATGCTTTTTATATGAATGTAATGACACCTGTGGCTAAAACCTATGCCGATGTTGTTCATAAAAATGTACGAACGGGTATTTCAAATGTTTTTGATAATCTTTTATTTCCGATTCGATTTATCAATAACTTTTTACAGTTTAAAATGGCAAATGCCGGTGAAGAGCTGGGACGATTTGTGATTAACTCAACTTTTGGACTTTTAGGAATTATGGATTTAGGGAAAGATTTTAATTTAAAAGCCCACAAAGAAGATTTTGGTCAAACCTTAGGGCATTATGGTGTAGGAAGTGGTTTTCACATTGTTATCCCTTTTTTAGGACCTTCTAATGCCAGAGATATTTTGGGGTTTGCAACGGATTCTTTGGCGAATCCTTTGTCCACAGCGGTTGCGTATGAACCGTATCAAATTCCTGATAATATTATGCAAGAAATTGGATACCGAACCTTGGATACGATTAATGAACAATCGTTTAATCCAAGTAATTATGAGAACTTAAAAAAAGAAGCCGTAGACTTGTATCCATTTTTGCGAGATATTTACGAACAACGAAGAAAAAAGCTGATTGAGGAATAATATAAAATGATACGAAATTTAAATCATAGATTTTTAAAAGTGATAGTTGCCTGTTTGATGGCATGTAATATAGCATATGCCGTGCAAGAAGATAAACTGTATGATGTGATGAAAGAAAAAATTGATAAAGCAACCACGGTTCTTCAAAATAAAACATTGGATATAAAAGCCAAAGAGAAAGAGATTTTTGTTTTATTTGATTCGATGTTTGATTACAATTTAATGTCTCAACTGAGTTTGGGCAATCAATGGAAACTTTTAAGCCAAGAACAAAAAGTAGAATTTGCAACAAATTTTGAAAAAAGATTGAAAACGGCTTATATCGATAAACTCTATTTATACACCAACGAGACAATCATTGTTAAAGAGTTAAATAAACTCAATGACAACAGAATACAAATACCCATGCACATTATTGGGGGAAAAGAGACCTATGAAGTTATCTATAAGTTGTATAAAAATCCTGAAAATAATTGGTTGATTTACGATGTTGATATTTTAGGTATCAGTATTATTCAAACCTACAGAAACCAATTTGTAGGCGTTTTACAAAAAGATTCTTTTGCCAGTTTAATTGAGAAATTAAATAAAGTTGAAGCCGTAACAAAGTAGTGGAATGCTAAAACGATTTTACGAAAATATTGTTTTAAGCTATCCTAAAAAAGTACTTTTTGTAACGCTTTTAGCTGTTTTTCTTTTAGGAATAAATGCGTACAAGGTTGAAGTGGATGCGTCTGCGGATACCTTGCTTTTAGAACACGATAAAGACTTACAATACAATCGACTGATTAATAAACGGTATGGAAATAACGATTTTTTACTTATTGCTTTCAGCGTTAAAGATGATTTACTCTCCGAAAAAAACTTAACGACCATTGCAAAACTCTCATCAGATTTGGAAAAATTACCACGAGTCCAAGGTGTTACTTCTATTTTAACGGTTCCATTGTTGTTAAGTCCTCCCAAAGATTTAAAAGATTTAGTCGGCAATGTCCCTACACTTGGGAATTCAAATCCCAATAAAGAGTTGGTTAAAAATGAGTTTTTAACTTCACCTTTATATCAAAATGCTTTGGTGAGTAATGACTTTAAGACCACCTCAATTATTGTTAATTTAATACGCGATGAAAACTATTTTGAACTGATTTCCCTCAAAGAAGAGTTACTTTTAAAACAACAAAATAAGACCATAACGCAAGAAGAATTAAAACAGTTAGAAAATGTACACCTTGAGTACAAACGCCATAAAGATGAACAACGTGCGATAGAACATCAAAATATTGAAGAGATTCGTGCTGTTATGGAGCGATATAAAAACGATGGAGAGTTGTTTTTAGGTGGCGTGAATATGATAGTCGATGATATTATTTCGTACGTTAAAAATGATGTTGTTATTTACGGAAGCACTCTTTTTGGGATTATGATATTCATCTTATGGATTATTTTTAAAGAGTTAAAATGGATTCTTATTCCTATTTTTATTTGTACGTTAAGTGTTATTGCTACGGTTGGGATTTTAGGCATTTTTGATTGGCCCGTAACCGTTATTTCCTCAAATTTCATCTCTTTACAACTCATTATTACTATTTCAATTGTATTGCATTTAATTGTGCAATACAATGAACGGAATCAAATTAACCAGAATGCAACGCAAAAAGAGTTGGTATTAGAGACCATTTTATTAAAACTACAACCCTCTTTTTTTGCCATCATTACGACAATTGCCGGTTTTTCTTCTTTAATTGTTTCTAATATTAAGCCGGTTATCAATTTAGGGTTAATGATGAGTATGGGAATTGCCATTTCACTGTTGATTGCCTTTTTAGTTTTTCCAGCCTTAGTCATGTTACTTCCAAAATCCAAAATCAACCCGTACAGTGCCAAACACTTTTTTTCCATGACACAATTGTGTTCCAACAGTGTTCTTAAATATGGGAAAAGCATTATTTTGGTCAGTATTTTGGTCTTGGTTATTTCAGTTTGGGCCGCATCAAAATTAGTGGTTGAGAACAGTTTTATCAGTTATTTTAAACAAACAACACCTATTTATCAAGGCATGGAAGTTATTGATCAAAAATTAGGAGGAACAACACCTTTAGATATTATCATTGATTTTAAGAAAACTCAAAATGAGGAAGTGGCTTTAAAGAAGAGTGATGAATTTGCCGATTCTTTTGAGTCTGAATTTATAGAACGAGAAGATAATCCTGAATATTGGTTTACGCAAGACAAAATGAATACCATTATGAAAGCTCATAACTATTTATTGTCAGTTGAAGAAATAGGTAATGTACAATCGTTGGCAACATTATTAAAATTGGGAAAAGAGTTAAATAATAACAAAGAGTTAGACAGCATTCTTTTAGCTTTAATTTACACTAAACTTCCTGATGAACATAAAAAAATCATTTTATCACCCTATATTAATATTGAACATAATCAAGCCAGAATTACTACACGAATTATTGATTCCAACGATGAATTAAGACGAAATGAACTACTTAATACGATAAAATCAGATTTGGCTGTTCTTTTAAAAAATGATGAAGTGGAAATTAATATCACTAATCTGATGGTTCTTTATAACAGTATGCTTCAATCGTTATTTAATTCACAAATAGCCACATTGGGAATTACACTGGCAATTTTATTTGCAATGTTTATGATTTTGTTTAAAACAATAAAACTTAGTTTAATTGCATTAATTGTCAATATTATTCCTGTAAGTGCAGTATTTGGATTAATGGGCATTGCTAATATTCCTTTAAATATTATGACCATAACCATTGCTGCAATATGTATGGGAATTGCTGTCGATGATACGATTCATTATATTCACAGATTTGAAAAAGAGTTTCATAAATGCGGTGATTATATTACTGCCATGAAAGAATCGCATGAAAGTATTGGTTATGCCATGTATTACACATCGTTGGTTATTATTTTAGGATTTTCAATTTTAGTTGTTTCCAATTTTATACCAACCATTCATTTTGGTTTATTAACTGTTTTAGTCATGATAATAGTATTGTTAGCAGACCTATTGTTGCTTCCAAAACTTTTAATTTTATTAAAACCCTTCAAAAAAGCCATTTAAGTATTTACCCAAATACCTATTTTTAGGTACTTGAAAAAAAATCAAAAATTTAAGCCACAATTAATAAAAAACCCTTGACAAGAGGAGAGAATTTGTCTATAATTCCCGTCCAATTTCAGAGGAACGATGAGAAG
>Ga0265294_10009499_pt1 | contig 11207 bp, 8 predicted proteins | sample MunlanPumphouse3_FD_192504 | JGI IMG/M metagenome (GOLD analysis project Ga0265294, IMG submission 192504) | Groundwater microbial communities from a municipal landfill in Southern Ontario, Canada - Pumphouse #3 | ecosystem: Environmental > Aquatic > Deep subsurface > Groundwater | place...
TACTCATCAATTAGCTGTTTATTTAAAAAGCTATTTGATGATACTAATTTTTCACTGAAAATAAAAACTCCACCATCTTCTAAACTATCATAAATCTTTTTTACAAGTTTTTCTCTATTTATTGGTCTAATAAATTGTAAAGTGTAGTTTGAAAAAACAACTCTTGCATCTTTTAATTCTACATTAAAAATATCATCATTTATAAGTTTTATATCAACTCCAAAAGCTTTTGCTTTTTTACTTGCATGTTCTAGCATTGCAGTTGAGTTATCTATTCCTATTAAATTAATCTTATATTTACTACTTTTTTTTAGTTCAATCAAAGTTGATGCTGTTGAACAGCCCAAATCATAAACATTTGAATCATCTTTTAAAAAATTGTTTGCAAAAGTTATAGATAGTTTTTGCATCTGCTTATAAAATGGAACTGATCTATCAAGCATATCATCAAATACACTTGCTACCTCTTCATCAAACTCAAACTGTTTTGAAATTGTTTTATTAAATACTTTATCAATCATTCTAATATTCTATCTAAAAATTAATAAAATAATTTATTTCAATCAAAATATTTTTAACATTTGATTAAATTATTTAATCTTGATTATATACCCCAAATCTTTAATTGTAGCGATAGTATCTGTATCAATTTTTTTTCTAAGTCTATAAACCATATTTCTAAGAGTATTTTCATCTACACTAGCTTTAAAAACACTATTTTCTATTATATTTTTTGAAATTAAATGATTTGGTTTCTCTAAAAGAAGTTCTAAAAATAAAACCTCATTTTTTGTAAGAGTAATTTTTTTACCATTTTTTATAATATTTTTATCAACAAATGAGTAGTAGATATTTTCATCTAGTTTTATTTTTAGTAAGTTATTTTCTTCCATATATTTAATTATATTTTCAAAAACTTTTATTAAATCATCATATAAAATAGGCTTTTCAATATATTTGATAAGATTTAATTCAATAGCATTAAGAAGTTTCTCTTTATCTGTATATGCACTTGTAATTAAAATTGGAATTTTTTTATCTTTTTTTCTAACAATTTTTGCAGTTTCATATCCATTTAAATTTGGCATCACATAATCTAAAATTAAAATATCGATTTTTTTATTATTGTAATTTTCAATAGCCTCTTTTCCATCATTTGCAATAACTACATCTTTGAAAAACATTTTTAAAATTCTTGAGATGCTATCTTGAATTACTAAATCATCTTCAGCATAAAGAACAGTTAAATTTTTTAAAATAGTTAAATTTTTGAACAAGGTTTTTTCCTCTTAATAAAATTTTGAAATAATAATATATTTTTCTACTACTTTTTATAAAATACTATTTTTATACCATTTTGAATATTCTGAACACTAAAAAACCAGCTACTTTTTTCTAAAATTTTTTTAGTCATTTTAAGTCCTAATCCCTCTTGTTGATTGTTTTTAATCTCTTTTATAGTTTTTTCTTCTAATCCTTTGCAGTTATCTGTGTAGATAATACTATTTTCGTTTATAGTTATCTTGACATTTGGATTAGTTATATTGTGATTTTTTGATGCTTTTATTGTGTTTGTTATTAAATTGAGCCAAATATGCATCCATTCATTGTCATTTGCTACTATTTTAAGATTAAAATTTTCTATAATTTCAATATTTAAATTTGAATTTTTTATTTCAATATCTATTAGTTTTAATACATTTTCTATATTTTCTTTAATTTGAAACTCTTTATGATTTTTTTCCTCTTTGTAATATCCCAAAAAAGTATTCATAGTTTCAACCATAAATTTTATAGAATTTTCTGTATCTTTAAGCCTTTGATAAAAATCGCTATTTTTCTGTAAATCTTTATTTAATTGATACATTAAAATCATCTCTAAATTTAAAGATGATATTTGAGCTAATCCATTTCTCCATTGGTGTGAAATATTTCCCAAAAGCTCTCCTATTTGAGCTTTTCTTTTTTGCTCCATTAGTTTTGTTTGTTGTTGTTCATTTTTTTTGAGTTCTATTTTTACTTTTTTGTTTAAAAGATAGTTCCATAATAAAATTATTAGAATAATTATTATAAATATCCCTAATACCCAAAAAGTAGTAGTAAGAGTGGTTGTTTTATTTACAACAACTGTAACATATTTATTTACAATATTATCAACATCTTTTTTGCTTATTTTTACAATTGCTTTATCTAAAATATCTTTTAAAATAGGTTCATCTTTTCGTACACCAATTCTAAGATAGTTCTCATAATCTTTTGGTTCACCAACAATTTTGAGATTAAATAATCCATTTTTCTTAATAGTATAAGCTGTAATTATCAAAGAACGCAAAGTTAAATCAGCTTTATACTCTTCGACAAGTTTAAAAGCTTCATCCTCTGTTGATATTGGAATAATTGTTAGATTTGGAAAATCATTTGCAAATCTTTCACTCATAGCAGTTTGTCTAGGAAGTGCAATAGATAAATTCTCTTTTGAAATATCTTCTATATATTTTCTTTCAGCTCTTCCTACAAGTACATTTTGATCAGTAAAAATAGGTTTTGTAAAAACTAACCACTCTTTTCTTTTAGAAGTTTCATTTAAGAAACTTAAAATATCACACTCTCGTTTTTGTGATAATTCTATAGTTTCATCCCAAGTTTTTGTTGGTATTAGCTCTATATTTAAATTTAATTTATCTTTGATTATTTTTATTAAATCTGCTGAAATACCTTCATGAATATTATCTTGATTAATTATTTCAAAAGGGAACCAATCTGGATCAACGCACATTTTTATAACTTTTTTCTTATTTAAGTACTCTTTTTCTTCTTCATTTAGTTCTATCTCATTTGAGAAAATAGAGCCTAAGAAAATAAAAATTAATAAAAATAACACTTTTTTCATTTTATTCCAAAATTTTATTTATTTCGCATTTTACATAAATAAAATTAAAATAGAAAAATAATTAAAAAAGTTAGAAATATGATATTGAAATGATATTGGTTTTATATACTTACACAATTTTATTTTTTGAGGAGAAAAAAATGATTAGTAGATATATAGATAATTTCGATTTTAAATCAAGATTTAGAATCTTAAAAGGCGGAAAAGTTTCACTAGTTGTTAGTGCAATTATTGTAGGTGGTGTTGTAAATTTTGCTAATGCAGCTGAAATATCTACAGCTGAAACTTCAACTTACAATTATGCAAATGGAGATAGCGAAAATACAACAATTACACCTACTGGCTCAGTTATAGTTTCAGGTGGCGTAACTGCTATTAATATTAATACAAAACCTTTAGCCTCTGATAAAGAACTTCAAAATAATGGGACAATATCAGTTGAAAATGGAACAGGAGCAAGTGCAGTTTTTTCAAATCAAACAATTTTTGGAGCTATAAATAACTTTGGTACTATCTCAAGTACACAAGCTACAGGTGGAGCTGGAGGTATAATATTAATTGGATTACTCGATAAGGGAACTATAGAAAATAAAGAGGGTGGAACTATAACATCTTCATCTACTTCAGGAATGAGCTCTTTTTCATGGGGAATTTACGCAAATTCATTAACAGATGGGGGAACATCTGATTCAGCTGAAATTATAAATAATGGAACAATAACTTCTTCTTCAATCAAAGACTCTTTTGGTATAAAAATAAATACTACTTTATTGGGTTCAAATATTACTAACAATGGTACGTTAAATGTAAATTCAACAGAAGGTGACACGGTAACAAGTAGAGGAATTCACATAGGTAATAAATCAGATAGATCAAATGATGCTCCAATCGTAACAAACGGTGGAACAATGACTATTAGATCAAACGCTGAAAATGGATATTATTCTTATGCTTCATCTTACGGTATTGATGTAAATAGTGCTCTTGGTTCTTATTATTCAAACACAGGAACAATTGACGTAAAAGCCGAATCAAATGAAGGTATGACAGAAGCCAGAGCTTTAGCTTATGGTATGAATTTTGGAACACTTATCAATAATTCACATATTACAAATGATGGAATTATAAAAGTAGTTGCAAATGCACAAGATATTGATTACTCTTATGGAGAAGCTTATGGTATTAAAGCATCAGCATCTGATTCTACAATCACAAACAATGGTGATATTTTAGTTGAAGCTTATGGTAAGACAGGAAATGTATCATCTACTAAAGCTATGGGTATATCTTTGGGACTAGAAGAATCTTGGGAGATGCCTACAAGCTTGACTAATACAGGAAAAATTAGTGCAAAAACTATCTCCTTGGCTAATTATACAGAAGCTTACGGAGTTCAGTTAAATACAAATAGAAATAATGATTTTACATTTATCAATGAAGCAGATGGAGTGATTGAAGCCTATCATAATAGTGAGCTTGGAATAAACGCTTATTCTCTCTCTTTAGGTAGCGGTGGAAATATAACGGTTACAAATAGAGGTACTCTAAAAGGAAATCTTAGTGTTAATGGAACACTAACAAACAGTGGATTAATAGAACTTCCTCATTATAACAATGATGGAGAAGTTGGTGGATATGTCAAAAATTTCATCAATGAAGCAAATGGAAAATTAACAATAGGACTTTTAACAGATGGGACTATAGGAAATACAAAATATTCACAACTAAATACACAAAGTGCAGTTTTTAATGATGGCTCAACAATAGATGTAAATGTTTTAAGTGCTTCAACAAATCAACCATTATTAGCAGGGAAAAGACTTGAAAATGTAGTAACAGCAAGTAATGATTTAACAATAAATGGAAAATTAAATGTAACAGATAATTCACTATTACTTGATTTTAATAAAGAAACTTCTAATGGTTGGGAAAATGGACAAAGTGGTTCAATTCATTTAAATGTAGTTCAAGATAAAACAATTTCAGAAGTATTAAATCCTGAGCCAACACCAAATCCTGAACCAACACCAAATCCTGAACCAACACCAAATCCTGAGCCAACACCAAATCCTGAGCCAACACCAAATCCAACAAAAGAAGAAAAGGTAGTATCTCAAGAAAAAGCAAATCATCTTATGAGTGTTGCAAAAACATTTGATAATATTATTTCAAACATAGAAACTTATCCTCAAATGTCTAATGTTATAACTCAATTAAATCAATTTCCTGATACTATAAAAGGAAGAAGAAATTTAATAAATGCTTTAGAAACTACTATATCTGCAACACCAACAGCAACAGTAGGCGCAACAACACAAATAGCAAATGGAATAGCAGGAATAGTAACTCAAAGACAAAATGCAAATATTTCAGGTGGAGGTTTAAACTCAGGAGATACAATGTTTGCACAAAAGAACTTCTGGTTTAAACCTTTTGGATCTTTAGGATCTCAAAAAGATAAAGATGGGATTTCGGGATTTGATGTAAAAGCTGGTGGATTTGGATTGGGTCTTGATGGAGAGTATAAAGATAATCAAAATATAGGATTTGGATTGTTCTATACAAATGCAAATGTAGATGTAAATAATGTAAATCAAAAAGCAGACCTAGATGTATTTACAACTTTAGTATATGGAAATGTACCTGTAATAGATGATAAAACAAACTTCCTATATCAAGTTGGTTACTCTTGGCAAAAAACAGATGGTAGTAGAGAGATATTTACAGGTCAAACAGCAACATCTGATTATACAAGTAAAACAGCATCTTTAGATTTGAAATTAATGAGAGATGTACAAATAACTGATAATTTACTGTTGCAACCAATGGTTGAGACAACATATAGACACTTTACAAACCCAGCATATAAAGAGAATGGCGCAGGAGCATTAAATTTAAATGTAGATAAATTTACATCAAAAGATTTAATAGTAGGATTAGGAACTATTGCTCACTATAAATTAACAGATGATTCAAAAATAGTAGGGAATGTAAATGTAGGATATGATTTCGAAGGTAAAAATCAAACAGTAACATCAGCATTTCAAGGAGCAGCAGGAGTAAAATTTGATACAAATGGTATAGATAATGGAAGATGGTCTTACCAAGCTGGAATAGGGTATGAATTAGATATAAATAAAACAAATAGTATAAATGTATCATATGATTATCAAGGACAAGGAAGTGATTTCTCAAATAATACAGTATCTGCTAAGTATGTTTTAAAATTCTAGTAGAGATTATAAAAAAGGTGAAAGAGTAAAAGTTTTACAAATGAGATTAATTTTAATTTTCTTAATATTTGTTTCAGCGCTTGAAGCTAAAAAAGATATAAAAGTTCAGCTTCGTTGGAAACATCAATTCCAATTTGCTGGCTATTATATGGCTTTGCATAAAGGTTTTTATGAAGATCTTAATCTTAATGTAAAATTATTGGAGGGTGATGAAAAGATTGATGTTGTAAAAACAGTCTTATCAAAAAAAGCTGACTTTGGTATTTCAAACTCTAGTTTAATTCTTGATTATATGAAAGGTTTAGATGTACTAAATTTAGGGGCTATTCTTCAACACTCTCCAAATATTTTATTAACAACAAAGGATTTTAAAAGTCCTGTAGATTTAGCAAGGGATGGAAAAATTGCTCTTATGGGAGGTGATCAAGATATTGAACTAAAAGCAATGTTTTCCAAAGAGGGTATAGATTTATCAAAAGTAAAATTTGTAACAAACGAAAACTATTTTGAAAATTTCATTGAAGGTAAAATAGAAGCAATTAATTCTTATATCTCAAATGAGCCTTTTGTTTTGAATCAAAAAGGCTTAGATTTTAAAATAATTGATCCTCGTGACTATGGATTAGATTTTTATGGAGATACTTTATTTACATCTAAATTGTTTTATAACAATAATTATGAAACAGTTTCAGCCTTTAGAACTGCTACTTTAAAAGGTTGGGATTATGCTTTAGAGAATATTGAAGAGAGTGTAGATGTTATATTAAAATATTATAATACTCAAAATAAATCAAAAGAAGCTCTTATATATGAGGCAAATACTTTAAAAAAACTTATAAATAATGATTTAGTAGAAATAGGTCATATAAATCGTGGTAGATGGGAAAATATAGCTTTGGTTTATAAAGATTTAGGTTTGGTTAAAAGTCTATCAAAATTTGATGATTTTTTTTATATTGAAAATAAAAAAGTAGATTTAACATGGTTTTATATCTATTTTTTTATATCATCTTTTTCTATTTTTATTATCTTAGGTATTGTTTATTACATTTATAAAATAAATAAAAAATTATTAAAAAGTGAAAAAAGACATAAAATACTTTTTCAAAACTCAGCATCTGCTGGATTGGTTTGGAAAAAAGATTATATTATTACAGAGTGGAATGAACAAGCTACAAAACTTTTTGGTTGGAGTGCAAGTGAAGTAATAGGAAAAAGTTTTTTAGATTTTTTAATACCACAAGATGAAAAATTTAAATTTGATGATGGTCTAAAAGCTATTTTTGATGATAATAATCTTCATATTTTTATAAATAAAAATTGTAAAAAAGATAAAAGTATAATAATATGTGAGTGGTACAATACAAAATTGCAATCAACTACTGATAATAGCTCAGAAGTTGTCTCTCTTGCTATAGATATTACAAAAAGGTTTGAAGATGAACAAACTCTTAAATTACAAGCAAATAATGACTTTTTAACAAAACTTCCAAATCGTCTATTTTTTGAAAATATACTTCAAAAAGTTTATTCATATTCAAAAAGGAATTCTACTATATTTGGTTTAGCAATTATAGATTTAGATGGATTCAAAGCTATAAATGATATTTATGGTCACTATGCTGGAGATGCTCTTTTACAAGAGATTTCTTTAAGATTTCAAGATTGTATAAGAGCAGAAGATACAATAGCAAGAATAGGTGGAGATGAGTTTGCATTTATTTTTCATATAGGTACAATTAAAGAACCTTATGAGAAAATAATAGATAGATTGTTGCAAGAAGCTTCAAAAATTGTAGTATTTGATGGAAATATTAAATTACAAGTATCTGCAAGTATTGGAATAAGTTTTTATTCAAAAGATAATGATGTTGATACTAAAACTCTACAAAAACAAGCTGACCAAGCTATGTATTTATCAAAAACAAAAGGCAAAAACTGTTTTACAGTTTTTGATACTTAAACAATTAGGAGTAATATATTTGAAAAATAGTTTTATCTATATAGTTTTATTAAATATTTTTATTTTATTTTTTACAGGATGCTCAAATAAAATTCCATCTTTAAATGATAGAAAGCAGTTGGCTTTTTCTTTGATAAATGATAAAAATATTACTCAAAAAGATATAAATACAACTCAATTTAATATATTCTCTTTTCAAAAAGTATCAAATAGTTGTAAAGATGGCATAAAAGTATATATTGAAGGAGATGGATTATCTTGGATTTCAAGAAATATTGTATCTTCAAATCCAACACCTACAAATCCAATAGGCTTAAAATTAATGCTACTAGATAATAGCTCTTGCAAAGTATATTTAGCAAGACCTTGCCAATATATAAACTCTAACTCTTGTGAAGAAAAATATTGGACAAGCCATAGATTTAATTTAAAAGTTATTGAAAGCTATCAAGAGGTTTTAAATAATTTAAAAAAAGAGTATTCAAATGCTAAATTTGATTTAGTTGGATATTCTGGTGGAGGAGCAATTGTCACACTTTTAGCATCTTTTCGAGATGATATAAATAGTATTACAACAGTAGCTGGAAATTTGGACATAGAAGAGTGGAGTAGAATAAAAAATATTTCAAAACTAAATGGTTCTTTAAATCCAGCAGATTTTACTCAATCTTTGGAAAATATTAAATAGTATCATCTTATAGGTTCAAATGATAAAATAATTCCAAAAGAGATATTTTTTTCATATCAAAATAGATTTAAAAATAAAAAAAATATAGAATATTTTATATATGAATCTGATCATAGTTGCTGTTGGGAAAAGATTTATAAAAATTAATGAAATAATTTCTTGCAATTAAAATATCATTTAATATAGCATTTTTTAAATCCAAAAAACTATTGAATTTTTGATTATCTCTTATAAAATCAATAAATTTTATCTCAATATTCTCATTTTTTACATCTATATTTTTATCTAAAATATGAGTTTCAACGGCAAAACTATTATCAGTTGTAACTCTATGCCCTAAAAAAGTAATAGAGTTATATTCAATTTTATCAACTATAGTTTTTGTAATATAAACACCACTTTTAGGAAGCAAAAAATCGTTTACTTCTATATTAATTGTTGGAACAAACTCATCTTTTCCTAAACCTTGACCTTTTATAATATTTCCACAAATTTTATACTCTTTTCCTAAAAAATCATTTGCCTCTTTTATTTTTGCCTCTTTTATAAACTCTCTTATGACTCTTGAGTGAACAGAAGAGTTATTTAGTTTTATCTCAGGTACTACAATAACTTCTCCATCAAATAAACTATTTAAATCATCTGCTTTGTAAGCTCTATTTTTACCAAAACCAAAATCAAAACCAACAACAATTTTTTTTAAGTTTTTAAAATCATCTTGAAGCATTTTTATAAATTCAACCCCATCAAGTGCTTTTATATCTTCTAAATCATAATAAAAAATAGGGTATTTTGTGTACTCTTGTCTATTTTTTTTTGGTGTTAAATTTGCATATCCTGTTTCTATGCTAATAATAGCACCATTGGGATTTAAGTTTTTAAATAACTCTTGATGAGCAATATGCATACCATCAAATCCACCAATTGCAATTGAATCTATACTGTTTTTATCAAAATTACTATTTACTAAAATAGAAGAACTCTTCTTCATTTCCATCTTTTCCTACAAGCTTACTAATGCTGTTATAATTTAATTTCCAATTCAAAGAAAATGCTTTGCTTAAGAAGTTCTCTTTAGCTTTTAAAATCGCATTTTTATCTTTTACTACACCTTTTTTATCTCTTTTTACACCAGTTCCTACTTCAAATTGTGGTTTAAAAAGTATAATTATATTTTTAAAATCTAAAGAGTTTATTGAGTCAATAATCTTTAAAATAGAGATAAAAGATACATCACAAGTTACAATATCAAAGCTAATATCACTTTTAAAATCTCTAATATCGCAGTTTTCAAAAAACTCTATTTTGTTATCTTTTTTAATCTTTTCGTGAAGTTGATTAGTTCCAACATCAACACAAACTACTTTTTGAATATCCTTTTCAAGCAAAATTTGTGTAAAACCACCTGTGCTACTTCCAATATCAAGAGCTATTTTATTTTTTAAGTTAATCTTGCTTTTATTTTTTAGCTCTTCTAAAAAATATTTTAGTTTGTATGCAGCTCTACTTACATAAAAATCCTCTTCAAGAAGTTCTATTTTCATTTTCTCATCAACTAAAAATGAGGCTTTTGATACAATTTTGCCATCAATTTTTACTTTATTTGAAAGAATTAGTTCAAGTGCTTTGTTTCTGCTTTGAATATCAAAGTGTTTGCTTAAGTATAAATCTAATCTCATATATATCTAAATATCTTATTTAGATGCTTTTTTTAATTCATCTACAAGTCTTAGCTCTTCGTCTGTTGTAGGTTTTACAAAAGTTTCATTACCACCACTTTTTTGTAAATTCATAATATTTTGAATAGTTTCATTATCTAAATCTACTTTTTTACCTGTAACTTCATAAATAGCAGTTTGTAAATCTTGTTTTAAAGTTTGAATATACTCTTCAGGGCTAAGAGATGCTTGTTCTGATTCGGCTCTTTGTTTTTGTAACTCTTCTAAAATCTCTTTAATTCTCTCTAGCTCTTCTTTTGTAAATCCAGTTTTAGAAACAAACTCTAAGTCACCTAAAAGTTCACTTCTCTCTTTTTTTTCAGCTTTATCTTTCTCTTGATTTTCTAAAAAAATATCAAATCTATCTTTTTGTTCTTCACTTACTGAACTTTTTGTATTTGGATTTGAATTTAAAATTGAATTTGTATTATTTGAAATTTCCATAAAAAGACCTTTTAATCTAAACATTTAATATAAAATTTTGAAAAATTATAACAATATTACCTTAAAGTAAATAAACTCTAAAAAGTCAAAATTTATACCAAATATTATAAAATCTACAAATAAAATTTTTACAAAAAGAGTTTAGTATGAAAAAAGAAGAGATTTTACATAAATTAAAAGAGATAAAACCACTTTATGAGAAAGAGGGTTTAGAGATTTTAGGACTTTTTGGAAGTTATGCAAAAGATACTCAAAATGAGTTTAGTGATAT
>Ga0265294_10009500_pt1 | contig 11206 bp, 17 predicted proteins | sample MunlanPumphouse3_FD_192504 | JGI IMG/M metagenome (GOLD analysis project Ga0265294, IMG submission 192504) | Groundwater microbial communities from a municipal landfill in Southern Ontario, Canada - Pumphouse #3 | ecosystem: Environmental > Aquatic > Deep subsurface > Groundwater | place...
CTCTATAACAAAAAAAGAGACCTCGAAGCGATTATGCGGATCGCGTCGAGGCTCAAGTTCTGCAAATCACACGCAATACAAAGCGATATAGCAAGTATATCAGAACTCGAAAAAGTTGTAGCACGCATATCCGAACTTGAAGCGATGATCGGCAAACGGAAGGCCGATCTTATCGCAGAGTCCAATGCGCGATATCACTCTCAAAAATAGCCGCGTATCCAATGCGGACGTTGTGCGGATGCTGCAGAGTTACAAGGCAAACGTGCAACGTTATCTCGGCTGCCGCGTGCATCTGGCCTTGTTGCCTTCCGGTGAGATTGACTGGTATCTGAGCGGGCATCCAAACGAGCTCGCGTGCCTGAACGATCAGGTGCGCGCGGGTTTGTTTATCAAGTTCTTCGATCGCTGGTACAATCAGCTCCCGCGAGAGTGCCGCACGATCCTGTTCCACTGCTATATCAACCACGACTTCGAGCCCGCGAATACCATGAGCGCGTGGCTGGAGTACGAGTGGGGCCGGATGAAGTTTCGGACGCTACCGGTGCGGCGCTTGGCCGTGTTGTTCGATTGCTCGACGAGTAAGGTGTACAAGATGAAGCGGTTCTGTTTGGAGAGGCTAACGGGTATAATAAACGAGGAGGTAGAAAAAGAAAAATAGATGTGTTAAGGGAGGAAACGTGATGATATTTATTGGATTAGAACGCTCAGAAAAACAAAAAAAGCTTTCGGAATACTTACAAAACAACAATATCCGAAAAGTGTTCATAATTAGCACTGAGAAAAAAGAATACGATACAGGGAATGTTGAAAAAGAACGGCTGGATTGGTCGGATGTTATTATGTATAAATATTTTTATCGGTTGCTTGAAGAAATTGATCCGAAATGCCTTATTGTGATCGATGAAATGATGAGAACTCAAAACAGAAGCGAACTGACGTACAACTGTGCGCATCATTATCTTAATCAAACCCCGCATCGACTCATATTTGAGTATTTTCCTTTTATCGAACAAAAAGACGATTTTTTGATATTGCTTGATTTTCAAGATAAGCCTAAATATCGCGGGAAAGGCTTTGAGTGGGGGATGTTGAAAGAACAAGATATAAGAGTTAAAAAAGCAGAAATGAAGTTCGAAATACTACCGGTTCCAATAAGCGCTGAAGAAAAAGCAGAGTATTTTCAAAAGAAAGAAACGTTGTTTGCCGAGCTCGGCAGTAAAAACCCAGACACGATCCCAAGGAATCTTCATGTTTTTGTCGGAAAATACAAAAAGAGGAACTTATATTCCGGGAAAATATACGTTGCGAGAAACTCTCGTTTTAACATGCTTAATGTGATCACTTATAAAAACCAATCGACTGTTTCAGCAATTATTATCGACTTCCCGCACAGAAGAATAGACTTCAACGATTATCTCAAACGAGTGACGCCCCCCATGGTTTCTTTTTTGTCTACCGGTTTGCCCGTTGACAATTATTATGCTGAAAGTTTTCGGAAATGGCTTGAGCGATTGGAGGAGTTTTATGATCAGGCAAGTATATCAGAATGAAACGGTATTAAACGCTTCCAGACGTAGAATAAGTTATGTGTTTGATGAGTATGACAACATTGTCGTGTCTATAAGTGGTGGCAAAGATTCGACGGTATTGGCGCATCTTGCGTTGAAGGAAGCGAAAAAACGCGGAAGAAAAATTGGGCTGTTTTTTCTCGATGAAGAAGTGGTATATGACAGCACAATAAAACAAATAGAATACCTCATGAACTTGTTTCCAAACAACACTATAAAACTGTGGTATCAGATAGAGTTCAGGCTGACGAACGCAACGAGTTTGAAAGAAGGGCAACTGATTTGCTGGGAAGCCGGAAAGCATAAAATATGGATGAGGCAAAAAAACAAAGAATCGATACAACATAAATCTTGGGACAAAGAAAAAGAAACAGTAAGAGACAAAAACAAAGGGTTTGGGTTTTATGATGTGCTCGATAATTTTCAGAACAATCGGCCAAACACTGCGTTTATGGTTGGATTGAGAGCGGTGGAAAGCATGAACAGATGGCGTGCCGTTTCTAAAAACCCTGGATACAAGAAGTGCTTTTGGAGTACAAAACTTCAGAACGGGAGCGCCGCTTTCTATCCTATATATGACTTTAATTTTCACGATATTTGGAAGTACATTTACGATGAAGGGCTTAAATACAGCAAAATATACGATTATATGTGGAAAAAAGGGACGCCTTTGAACGAAATTAGAGTGTCAAGTTTGATTCACGAGAAATCGTTTAAGGCGTTGGTTGATCTGCCAGAGTTTGAACCCAAAACTTATGATCGGCTTCTTAAAAGAATCGATGGCATTTCTATTGGGTCTATTTACGGGAAAGATCGCGCAATGTTAAAAGCCCAAAAGCTGCCGAAGAACTACCGCAACTGGCGCGAGTATAGAAACTTTCTTTTGGCAACTTATCCAGATGCAGATAAGAAAACCATATTCGAAAAAAGGTATGCGCATCAGCTTGATAATGATTATGTTGCCAGGCAACAATGCAGACAGCTCATTCTTAACGATTATGAAAATAACCTGCCGATTGATAACAAGCCAGACCCAAGAATGGAGGAATTAGAAAAATGGAGGGAGATATTATGATGCTTGAGAGCAATAGAGGAAAGATTCCTGCCCCGTGCATGGATGTGGTTTTAATCCCGGCAGCTAAGCTTAGAGCCAATAACTATAACCCGAACAATGTTCCTAAAAATAATATGGATCTCTTAGAACAATCTATTATCGATAACGGCTTTTGCTTCCCGATAGTCACGATCTATGATAAAGAGGTTGACGAGTACGTTATCATTGATGGATTCCATAGATACACCATACTTACGGAATATTTGGGAATTTCCACCATACCAGTCGTGGTATTAGATCATGACATTAACAAAAGGATGGCTGCAACCATACAATTCAACCGTGCGCGAGGAGTGCATCAAGTCGAACTAATGGGCGACTTGGTACAAGCCTTGATAAGTCAGGGTATGAGCGATGAAGACATCAGTAAACACCTTGGGATGGAAATGGAGGAAGTATATCGGTTAAAACAAATTACTGGTATCGCCGAATTGTTCAAAAACCAGATATATTCTAAGGCTTGGGAAATGGTGGAGTCGTAATGAACTGGGATTATGGTGATGCCTATAAAAGATATCCGATCCCAAAAGAGGGGTGGGTTTTTGGCGACGGAAGTGTTATTAAGACGCATAATATATTCGAACCGTTACCGGATTTTATGAAGTTGGCGGAGGTTGTATTTGTTGATCCGCCTTGGAATCTCGGAAACCTTAATTCTTTCTACACGAAGGCGAGTTTGGAAGATCGGCAAAACAGCTTCGAGAGATTTTATGTTCGTTTGTTTTCATGTGTTAGCGAGATTAACCCTCATGCATTTTTTGTTGTCGTCGGCAAGCAGTACCTCGCGGAATTCATACTTAAAACAAAAGAATTGTATAAATACGTTACATTTTATAACAGTTCTTATTATCATAATGCAAAAAACATTTGTTACATAGTACATGGAACAAAAAAACGAACAAAAAAACTCCCTTTGGAATATTTAGATGAAGAAGATGCAATAAGATGGGTTTGCGGAAATATGTCATTCGAATGGATTGGCGACTTGTGTATGGGGCGTGGTAGCGTAGGGTATTACGCCTGGAAAGCCGGGAAAAAGTTTGTCGGTACAGAGTTGAATCACAAGCGCCTTTCTGTATTAGTGGAAAGAATTAAAAATGCAGGGGCGAAGTGATATGCTGGTAACGAGTTTTTTGTTTTCGGTTTCAGGATCGCGTAACGAACACACCGACATAACTTGCCGTGTTGATAATATATGCGCATTATGCGGATCAAAAAATACCGAAGGGATCCTAAAGAAAAAGATTATATTCGAAGCCTTCACAAACTGGGATTTTCTGTCCCAATCGGATTACCTATGCGTTCCTTGCGCCAATATCCTCAAAGGGGAACTGTCCCGTTCAATTCGCACGTCTTCGTTCTACGCTACTGCCAGTAGAATACAACTGTTCAAATTTCACGATCTATCGCATATGCTCTTCATGAAGCATGATACACCGTTCGTATTGTGTTTTACAAGCAGCTTCAAAAAGCATAACGCTTTCCGGGCGGTGCTCAACGATTCGGATGAGCGTTTTACCGTACGCTGGGAAGACCGTGCGATAGAGATTAACCGCAAAGAACATACACCGCTGTTCCGCGTATGCGTCCACCTCTATTACGGAGGATTTACCAAGGAAGAAATATCCAACAACACGTTTGCGCTTCATCGGTGCATGAAGTACGGCATTGACAGATTTGACGAACACTACGAGATTATCAAACCTTATTTTCGATCAAACCTGCTGGAATTTCTGTGTGAAGCCCTACCATCCAGAAAGCGAGAAGTTTACGTGAAGATAACAGCTGAACGTGAAAAAGCCGCCAAAGCGGCGAAGGGAGCAAGCAATGGAAGAGAAACGGGAACTGACAAACGAAGAAAAGGCGGTTAGGCTGGCCTATTTTCTCTGGAAGAGCATTGACCACGAGGGAATGAGCACATCCCGCCGAATGGGGATATGGGACGAGTTCCAGCAAAAATTGATATATGCGGCAATGCAACAGACACCCGAAGCTATGATCGAGGTTTTTGCAAAGAAGTTTTCAATAATGAGCTACAAGCATAGCGCCATTCTGGCTTTCATGACTCCGGAAGCAATTGATCAAATACGCCGGAATCCCCGGAAAATCGTGCTGCTGCTGCGCGTAACAATCGAAGAGGAAAAAGCAGACTACAAAGCAAAGGGTGAAGAAAAAGCTGAAAAAGAAAAAGCAAAGGAGCGTATGAAGCGCATGAATGCTGACTGGGAACAATTCATTAAAGGGGATGAGAAGAATGAATAAGAGCTATACGTTTCGATATGAAGCGCTAACGCCTATCAGCCACGGAGATGAAGGCACACTATCCACGATTACGCCGTTCAGAAGGCAAAGAGTGTACTGGAATGGCGAATACTACGATATCCCGGTTGTAAGCGGCAATTCATTTCGTGGAGGCGCATTACGGCGCAAGGGGATGAAACGATTCTGTGATCTGCTCGGGCTTAAAAAAGAAAGTCTGCGGGCGAAGCCGTACTATCTATTGTTCAACGGTGGGGCTTTATCCAAGGGTGATTCGGATGTTTCCATCGGGGCAAAAAAAGAATTCCGCAGAATACTCCCGCTCGTCTCCATCTTCGGCGGAGGCATCGATAATATGCTTCTCGAGGGGCGCATGCAGATCGGATTCATCTACCCAATAGGCAAGGAAACACAGGTTATAACAGGGATCCACTCGGATCGAAGCGTGTTTGAATTTCTGAACACGGTGTTCTACACTCGGCGGGATGACTATATGCCGGAAGACCTCACAATGAAAGAGATGACCGTACAGATGAAATATGAGTGTGAGATCATGATACCGGGTACAAAGTTCGTTCAGCAGGTGACGGTAACCACCGATGAAGAGCTTGAGTTATCTGCGTTCGGTTTTCTGATGAAGATATTTCAGGAAGAACCGCATATCGGTTCAAAGGCGAATGTCGGGCACGGGTTCGTAACGTTTGAACCCAGCGCACCGTTGCCGGATAGCAAACCGTTTGAAGACTATGTGGAGAACAACAAAGAGATGATCATATCTTATATACGCAATTTAGCGTAAGGAGGTGACAGCAATGGCCAAACGTATTATCAAAGCGGGTAAACTGACGCCGAATGTCAAGCTCAAAACAGCAAAAGATAGTGGCGGTAAAGTTACTGGGAGATAGCAACGTGGAAGAAGATTTGTTATATGCGAAACTACCTATCTATAAGAAGCGGATAAAACAGGCCCGGGAGTACGTCTCCCGGTGTCTGGCCGCATCATATAAACCGTGCGTATCGTTTTCCGGTGGGAAAGATTCTTCCGTATTACTCTCCATGGTTATCGAGCAACGCCCCGACGCGATGGTCGTTATGTACGATTCTGGCGCGGAGTTTCCGGAAACATTTGATATTATTGAGCAAACCGAGAAGCGTTTAGGCATCACGATATATATTCTCGAGCCGGAGATGAGCATGTTGGAGCTCAAGGCTTACGCTGATGTTAACGGGCCGATACACATAAGCGAGTATAAGCGCGTGTTGATCGAGGATCCATCTCGTAGGATTGCTACCGAATATGGGTGTGACATGTTCTTTATTGGGCTTCGCAAGCAAGAGAGCAACTACCGGCTGTTTGCGTTAGCACGGATGAAAGAACCATATTATTACAGCGAAAAGATGAAGTTTTTCATGGCTTACCCACTCATGAACCTCAAAGGGGAAGATGTCTACGCGTATATTGCCGAGAACCGGTTACCACTGCATCCGTACTATACTGACCCACGGATACACCTCGATCGGAATCTTCGCCGTGTATCGGGATGGGCTGGAGACACCGCGTCGAGCCAAGGGCGCTGGTTATGGCTAAAATTTACTCATCCGGAGTTGTATGAACGACTGTATGCAGCCGATGAAAGGGCAGGGTGGTATATATGAAGAATCTAAGAATAGAGGCAATATTAGTCTCACCTGTAATTATGTACGAACCGTTGCATCTCGATTCACTGTTATCTTACGCCAAAAACATTATGCAAGGTCGAAGAGAAATACCACAACGAAAAGAAGACGCAACGATATTCGATGATTTGCCGTTGATGCGGGTTAACGACGTATGGTGTTCGAGTGCCGGGTTCGTTGTTGGGCGAGATTCAAAAGAAGTGATTCACAAAAAATTCGAATATGCTTATGAAGATATGATCGATTTTGAAGGCAAACGAGAATCTATATTTACAGGGGGGCTCTATTTTAAGAATAATGCCCGCCCGCTGATTGTGACAACTGCGGAGAAGATAATTTGGTTTGTTATCGGGGATCCGTACGGGATTACGGAATTGCTTGATGTAGTAAGACAGATAGGTCGAGGAAGAGCCGTCGGATATGGTGAAATCAAAACATGGCGATATTATGAGATAGCCAAAGACAAGTCTTTTTTTACCGGAAGCAAAGCTATGAGAAAAATACCAGTTGAAATGGTGCGCGGCATAACATCGAAAATAGAACGCTGCGGGTATAAACCGCCATATTGGGACAGAAGCGTATATAAACCATGTTACGTGCCAATTTGGAAGCATCGGGAGCCGCGGGAGTTTGAGGTTTACACTGAAGAGTGTTTCTGCGTCAGCGAGAATAGTGAGATTGCATGATAAGCTTACGAATAGAAGCAATACTGCAATCGCCAATCGTACTTTACGATCCACTGTTCTTAGATAGCCTCCTAACCTTAGCGGTACATATCAGGGGTGGGAGATACGAATCACCGATGAACTATGAGGATATTGTGTACGTAGACATCCCGATTGAGAAATATAAAGATGTTTGGTGCGCCAGCGCGGGAATGTTCTGGTCACGAGAATCAAAAGAGGTCTGGCACAAAAAATTCGCATCAGAGTACGAAGAGATGATCGATTTTGCCGGAAACAAAGAAGCAATAGAAACAGGTAACGGCCCGTACAGAGCGTATGCAATGCCACTGATAGTAAGTTCAACCTCGAAAGTCGTGTGGTTCGCGCGTGGGGACAAAGAAGAGGTTAAAAAGTTGCTGCCCTATATTACTGCGTTAGGTAAGAAACGTGCGATCGGATACGGGATGATCTTAAAGTGGAAGATAACCGAGATAGAGCAGGATCGCTCGATAACGATGCCGGGAGGCGTAGCACGGCACATACCGGTAGAATACGGAGATTATCCAAACAGCAAACGAAATGTATCATATAGGCCTCCGTACTGGGATCGGAGATATTTCACGGAGTGTTATATCCCAACGTGGCGATTTGCGAACGGAATTGAGTTTGAGGCGTATACTGGTGAGCCTACTCTGCTGCCTCCACCACCGCCGGATGTTGGCGGGTAAGGGTACCTTATGCTCTTTGTTACAGGCCACGCAGTACACAGATTCATAGAGCGAATCGCCCCGTACCTCACGTACGAAGAGGCGGAGGCGATCATCCTTGAGGACATGAAGAGCATCAGACGTGAGAGTATCAAACCATCCAAGAGTAACTACTACGTTAGAATCCGCTCGAAGTATCTCGGGAAGCAAGGCAGCCCTTACCGATATCGCATGTTCATCGCCCCGCAGGAGCAAACACCCGAGAAAGGCTATCTTGTAGTCACGATACATCGAGGATAAAGAGGCGCGGAAGCGCCTTTTTTATTGCATAAAAAATGGAATAACGCGAAAAACGGAGGGATAACGAGTTTATCTTAGTATACTTTAGTTTCGATACGTTTACCACGAACAATCAAGGATAAACCTTTATATTCGCAAAGATAGCGTGTTGCGATATGCGTGAGAATCGTTTATACTATGTATGTAAGAGGTTGATAAGGGTCGTTGAAAAACGAATAGGAAGGAAGAGAGCAAAGAAAAAAACAAAAACTTAGGAGGTAACAAAATGAAAAAATTAGCAGAAAAGACTTTTTACGTAGGCAATATGACCGATGAGGAAGGGGAACAGTTCAAAGCAAAAGCCGAAGCGTTATTAGCGAAAGAGTTAACGGAATACGAATTCACCGTCTCCATCGCATATCTTGAAGGGGAAGAACCGACAGTCGTGGCCGAGATTGAGAAGGGCGATATGAGAATAGACGAAGACCTTGAAAAGAAGATAAACGCAATTATAAACAAAATCCAATAAACCAAACCGGGGCCGAAAGGCCCCCACATTGAGAGGAGGAGAAGAAATGGAGCAGAATGAGAACGAGTACGGAACGGTAGAGCTGAACGGGAAGAAATATATGTACTTGGTGAACGATGAATACGTAGAGTATCTCGGAGATAAGGATGGAAATGTTTACAAAGGCAGTTATGAAAGTGGGAAGTTGAAATCAGTAACGCTTGTAGCATCGCCAAAATCAAACGTAGAGAAAGCCATTTTATCACACCTCTGTGCTACTGAGTTGCAAAGGGAATTTTTAGAAGGCTTGCCGATAAAGTACGTTGAATCCCTTGGGATTGACTGGGGTGATTGCTACCCCGTATGTTATGACGAAGATTTGACAGTTGATGATGTTTTAGATTCGAATAGTTGGTTGTTGTGGGAAAAAGCGAGCGGTGAAGACCTTGTGATCGACGATTCATACGAATACGCACGCCCGAAAACCAAAAAGGAAAAAGAAGAAGAATAAAAGGGCGCATCTGCGCCTTTTTGAGGTGATGACATGGAATTGATAACGGCTACCGATTACGCAAAGAAAAAACGAATCAATAGAACGGTGTTGTTGGAGATCATCAAGTTTCTCGACCTCCAGCCCGTGCAGACGATCGGAAACGCAAAGATGTACCCGACGGAACTCTTCGACCGGATGATCGAGGCGATAAAAACGATACCACTTGACAAAAAAACATAATTGTGGTATTATCGATATAATAGCCGCAGGTATGATAATACCGCGGATGAAATATGAAGAAGGGCCTCCGGGCCCTTTTTTGTTGCGGAATTTTATGGGCGATGGAGGTGATACCGTGCCCGCAGGGAGAAAATCAAAATACGATCCGGGGATGATTCCCGCCGTTGAAATGTGGGCTCGGGACGGTCTCACGGAGGAAGAGATCGCGCGAAAATTAGGCGTTGGACATACGGCGTTCAACGTTTGGAAGAACAAACACGCGGAATTTGCGGAAGCCCTAAAAACAAGCAAAGAAACAGCAGACGCACGCGTTGAGAAAGCGCTCTATACGAAGGCATTAGACGGCGACACAACCGCGCAGATATTCTGGCTAAAGAATCGGCAACCAGGAAAATGGCGAGACAAACGAGACATCGGCGTTGAGGGGCAGATTATAATAGAGGCAGCGTTCGAGGATTATGACGAAGACAGCACCGACAAAGAATAGACGCCCTGACGCAATAGTTAACTTCGGCAAAGTCGAGCGATGGATAAACCCCGTCTACCTACCGATCCTCGCGGATCGATCACGATACGAAATCTACTACGGCGGGGCCGGGTCTGGCAAAAGCCACTTTGTCGCGCAAAAGATCATCTACCGAACACTCAAAGAACGCGGACACCGGTATCTCATCGTACGCAAGGTCGCGCGAACCAATCGGCACAGCACGTACGATCTTTTGCGAAGTGTTATAAGCGGATGGAAGCTGAACCCGCTATTCAAGATTGACAAGACGGAGCTTGACATCACGCTACAAGTGCGCGGCATCTCCGAGAATCAGATACTCTTCACCGGCCTTGATGACGTGGAAAAGCTCAAATCCATCACCGGCATAACGGACATCTGGATCGAAGAGGCGAGCGAGATAACGCCGGAAGATTTTATGCAGCTCGACCTTCGGCTCCGAACCCGATCTAACTATCCGAACCAAATCATCTTATCGTTTAACCCCGTGTCCGAGTATAGCTGGCTCAAGAAGCGGTTCTTCGATCAACACGTCGAGAACGCCTCGATCCTCAAGACAACGTACAAAGACAACCGATTCCTCGGAGACGACTACAAGCAAGTGATTGAAGGGCTCAAAGACCAAGACCCGACGTATTACCAAATCTACGCGCTGGGCGAATGGGGATCCCCAAAGGGTTTGATCTACACTAACTGGCGGCTCACAAACGAGATGCCGAAAGCCGGAACGGTTACATACGGGCTCGACTTTGGGTTCAACAACCCGACGGCGCTCGTGGAGATACGCGAGTACGACGGCGAGATATACCTGCGGGAACTAATCTATCAGACGCACCTCACGAACGCGGAACTGATCGACAAGATAAAGCAACTCAACGTATCGGGCCGAATCTATTGTGACAGCGCCGAACCGAACCGTATCCAAGAGCTGAGGGCGGCGGGTTTAACCGCGATGCCGGCCAAGAAAGACGTGCTCAAAGGGATCGACTTTGCGAAGAGCCGAAAGCTCCGCGTCTACTCGGAGAGCTCGAACCTGATCAAAGAATTGCAATCGTACAAATGGCGGGAAGACAAAGACGGGCGCGTGCTCGATGAACCGGTAAAATTTCAGGATCACTTGATGGACGCGATGCGTTATGGCCTCTACACAGGCACAAAATCCGAATACACGGCATGGTGATAAGATGGCAG
>Ga0265294_10009501_pt1 | contig 11206 bp, 4 predicted proteins | sample MunlanPumphouse3_FD_192504 | JGI IMG/M metagenome (GOLD analysis project Ga0265294, IMG submission 192504) | Groundwater microbial communities from a municipal landfill in Southern Ontario, Canada - Pumphouse #3 | ecosystem: Environmental > Aquatic > Deep subsurface > Groundwater | place...
AATGGGATGTATACTGAATCAGGTAAAGGGTTAGTTCAAGGAAATGTCAGAACTCCACTTAATTTGATGCATATAACTTCACCATATGGATACCGAATTCATCCGATTTTGGGAAGAAGAATTCTTCATCAAGGTATGGATTTACGTGGCTCAACCGGAACCCCAGTTTATGCTGTTACCTCAGGTACAGTTATTAAGGCAAATAATACGGGAGATGGTTACGGTAATGAGGTGAGAATTAGACATGATAATGGAATGATTACACAATATGCACATTTGAGTAAGATAAATACTCGTAAAGGGAGATATGTAGCCAAAGGGCAAGTTATTGGTAAGGTCGGTTCAACAGGTAGATCTACTGGGCCTCATCTTCATTTTGGTGTCATGATTAACGGACGCTGGGTAAATCCTCGTACTAATCTGAAGATGGTAGCTGCTAACAAATTGGAAGGGGAAAGAAAGAATCGATTCCTTCAACAAGTTCAAGATTTGAAAGGAAGGATAGCGCTTGGTAAGCAAAATTATTATGCTAATTTAGAAAGTAAAAATGATGAAATAGTTAGCGATAACAGATAATAAAAAAAAGGCAGAATCTATCTGCCTTTAATTATATAGGTGTTTATGAATGACCAGTTTATTTGTCCCAGTTGAAACCATTACCAAAATGGCCCCATTGGGATGTCGCTTCAAAAATAGGTTTAGTAAGTTCTAAAGACTGAATAATACCTTGAGGAGTTAAATCATAACCTTCTACTTGCATCTCTTTTCCATCAACTCTAGCAGTTGCTTGAACAGGTTCGGGGACACCAATAGCGTAAGCTAATTCAACAAATACCTCTTTAGCATTATGTTTTTTTAAATAATCTACAGCAATTCTGCGAGCCATATAAGCTCCAGAACGGTCAACTTTAGTACTATCTTTTCCTGAGAAAGAACCACCGCCGAGTGGGATTCTAGGACCATAGTTATCGACAGCTAATTTTCTACCAGTAACCCCGGTATCAGCATCGAAACCACCCACATTCCACTCTCCGGCAGGGTTAACATGAAGTGTAGCTTTGGAAACATCCAACTTCATCTCTTTGGCCCACTCTAATATCCCATTTTTTAAATCAGAGGTTTTTGTCCGCTGAAAACTTGCCACTAAGGCAACTACTTCGTTATCTTTCAAAGTAACCTGAGTTTTACCATCATAAGGATGTTTTTTGTAAAGATATTTATTAAGAGAACGAGCAAGATATGCTTCATGGGGAATCATTTCTATATTCTCATTACAGGCATAGCCGATCATAATTCCTTGATCTCCAGCTCCACCAGTATTAACACCATTAGCAATTTCAGGTGATTGTCTGACGATGTTTACTTGAACACCACAGTTATCACCTACTATTTTTCTAACAGTTTCTTGAACATTAACAAATGCCTCAGTAGTTATTTCTCCTGTAACACTTATTAATTTGTGCCCGCCCATAACTTCGATAGCAGCACGAGTATTTGGATCCTGTGATAAACAAACATCCAGAATGCTATCAGCTATTCTGTCGCATAATTTGTCTGGATGTCCCGGACTAACAAATTCCGCAGTTCTTAACATTTGTGTCTCCTTTGTTTATTTTACAGGTAGGGTAAGGTTTGATATTGCATAACTAATTTTTTATTAACTTAATTAGCACTTTGTTTCACATCTCTGAAAAGATGTTGGCAGTTGCAAAAAAGACAAATCGTTCTACCTATTAGGTGACAAGTTTATTTAATAATGGTTGTTGTCAAATTATAAATTAATTTTCCCTGTTTTATAGGGTTAAGAATAAAAAGCAAATGTTCATTTCTAAAAAAACTAGGCTGTTTTTATCTATTTCAATGGTTATAGTTAAAGGATATTATCGTTCAAACAAAAGTTTTAATTATTAATTATCCTAACTTCTGTATGTAGGTCAACTCCAAATTTACACTTAACAGTTTGCTGAATAAAACTAATCAAATCAATTACATTTTGAGCTGTTGCATTACCTTTATTAATTATAAAGCCAGAGTGTTTTTCAGAGATTTGAGCTCCTCCAATTGAATATCCTTTTAAGGCACAGTCATCGATAAGCTTTCCTACAAAGTAACCTTCTGGTCTGCGAAAAACAGAGCCAGCACTGGGGTATTCTAATGGTTGTTTTGACTCTCTTCGATGTTGTAAATCTTGCATTTCAGCCTGAATTTCTTTTTTATCTTTAGGTGTAAGTTTAAACTTAGCTTGAAGAACAAGGTATTTTCTTTGTTGATAGATACTGGAACGATAGGAAAAATTATGACCTGTTAAAGAGTGATTGCGAAGTTGATTATCATGATCGAGGTAATCAACAGAGGTAACAACATCTTTCATCTCTCCACCATAGGCCCCTGCATTCATGAATATAGCTCCCCCAACACTGCCTGGGATACCACTGGCAAATTCGAGCCCAGATAGGGAGTTTTCTAAGCAGAAATTGGTCAAATCACGAAGAGAAAGACCACATTGGGCTGTTAACAGGTTATCTTGCAAAGTAAGAGAAGTTAATTTTGAAGTTGAGATAATCACACCTCTAAATCCCTCATCAGGAAAGAGTAAATTGCTTCCCCCTCCCAGAACCATATATCTAAGTTTGAGATTAATTATATCATCAATCATCTCTTGCATGAGTTCGGGAGTATTAGGAGTTAAGAAAACATCAGCAGGTCCACCAATTTTAAAGGAGGTATGTTCACAAAGTAATTCATTTTTTACTAGAAATTCCGGAGGGTATTTAGAAATTAGGGAATTGTACATTATTTTTGTCCTCCATTTTATCTTCCATTTGGTTAAAGAATCTATTAGTCATATCGACCAATTCTAAGTCTGAATTAATAACTTGCAATTTGCATGGTAAAATTTGTTGGAAATAATTGCCATAGCTGGTTGTAATTACGCGTTTATCTAAGATAACTACGACACCTTTATCCTTTTTACTTCTAATTAATCTACCAAAGCCTTGGCGGACTTTAAGTAGGGCATTAGGAAGCATAAAATGCATAAAAGAGTTTTTATTTTGTGCTTCTAATTTTTCAATATAGGCTTCAACTAAGGGTTCTGATGGAACTTGGAAAGGTAGTTTAAACACGATTAATTGAGAGAGAGAATCACCTTGTACATCTACACCTTCCCAAAAGGAGGAAGTACCTAACAAAACAGAATTTTTGCTTCGTTTAAATTCATTAAGAATAGAGTTTCTGCTCCCAGAAATACCTTGGGCTAGTAGTTTAATTCCCTGTTCAAAGAGCGGTTCTTGCAGTTCTCTGAAGGCATAATTGAGGTCTTTATAGGAAGTGAAGAGCACCATACTACCTTGTTTGGTATTGGTAATGAGAGTGTTCAAGATCTTTAAGGCTTGATCAACATAGAACCCATCCTTAGGGAAAGGCAGGAAACTGGTAAGGAAAAGCTTTGATTGTTTATCGTAATCAAAAGGAGAAGGTACAATAATCTGCTCAATAGGTTTATCTTTTAAGAGGGCAAGTCCTGATTGATTCATAAAAAACTTGAATACACCTCTAATTGCAAGGGTCGCTGAAGTCATAATAAGTGTATCAACAGCATTATAAAGGAACCCGTGTAGTTTCTCGTTTACTTCAATTGGAGCATAATTAATAATTACTAAGGGGAAGTCACTATTTCTGGAAGAAATTTGTTCTAACCAGATCACGTAGTCAGACCACTCTGGTTTGGCAAGCTTGGTAAATGATTCTTGAATATCACTAAGTTGCTGATAGATGCCATCAAAGTCAGAGAGGTATTTGTCATAGTCGTGAATGATGTCTTTGGATGTTATTCTTAGTAATTCAGTAAACCGGAAAAACTTCTGGCAGAGTTGATTCCAGCTATTTCTCAGTTGAGCAAAATCATTCTCAAAATCAGGTATTATTTTACTATCTTTAATTCTAAATTTTCCATAAGAACCTTTTTCTTCTACTACTCGTGATAACTTATCGAAAATATCAGAAAAGTTATTCTTATTGTCAGTAATGAATTCAATAATTGAGTTACCTTGACTAAGGAAGTTTGATTTAGCAGTTTCTGTATCACGTAGAGTATTCTCAATAATGTTGAGGAAGTTGGGGAGTAGTCCAATTTTCTTTTTCTGTTTAATAAAGACGATATGGTTTAGGAGTTGGTTTATATCGAAATAGGTCAAACTAAAACCTAAGTGTTTACCTGCTATAGTAGGAAGGTTGTGAGCCTCATCAATGATAACGCGACTGTAATCGCCAAGAGTCTTTTTCTCATTCATCAAATCAGTTAGCAGAAGAGAATGATTAACAACCACGAGACCAGCTTCATCTAACTTTTTCTTAACAAACATAACATGGCACTTAGAGCTATTAGGGCACCTATTCATTCCTCCACAAAAATATCTTTCAGATACTACTAGTCTCCAAGAAGCTGGGAATTTAGACCTATCAAAAGCATTATTCTCAGAAATATCACCAGTACGAGTTTGAGATTCCCAGATCACGAGGTATAGTAGTCCTTGAGCTTCATAACGGGTGAGAGAATTAGTATGAAGAGTCATTTCTAACCATCTTTTAAGACAAATGTAATTCTCGCGTCCTTTAACGATTAAGGCCTTAAAACTAACAGGTAAGATATCAGCCAGAGTAGGGAGGTCTTTAAAGAAAAGTTGTTCTTGTAAATTCTTGGTATTAGTAGAAATGACAATTTTCGCTTTATTCCGTGCGGAATATTCTATGGCTGGGATAAGGTAAGCAAATGATTTACCAACTCCAGTTCCAGCTTCTACTAAAAGCAATTGGTTATCTGCAAAAGCCTTTTTTACAGAATTAGCCATCATTATCTGTCCCTCTCTCTCTTCATATTGCGGGAACTTTTGTGAAAACAATCCTGAGTGTCCTAACACTTCTTCAATTGAGGGATAAGTGGAAGAAGTTACTTGCGAATCAATAAAGTTTCTTTGGGGATTAAGTAGATAACCACTTTGCTTTTTAACCAAAGCTGTTTTTTGTTGATATTCAGTAATTTTGGTTAGAATTGCAGTGAGGTCATTATCTAATCCAGCAATGCTAGCAATTTGATAGAGGATTCTATTTTTTTGGTAAGGTATTCTATCTACAATATAAGTAATCAACTGGTAGAAAAGTCTTCCTATCATTTTAGAATTATCTTTACACCCAGTAGAGACGACTTCTTTACTGTCTAAATTTTTAATTAACTCTTCATAGTCGAAATGGGGAGCAAAGGGAAAGTAGATTTTCATCAATTCATAGAGATCGTAATAGTAATCAATAAATGGAGTAAGATTTTGATTAAGAATATGATATGTTAAAAAAGACGATTGATTAATATTATTAAAGAAGAGGAGAGTGTTATCACCAACGAAATCATCAAGTTCCTTTAAAGCATTCTTAAGTGGTTGACCATATTTTTTTAGAGTATTAAGAGAGATATCTAAGGCTGATAGAGCAATTGGAGATATCTCATAAGTTGGCTGTACATAGGAATGAAATTGGGTTACTTCCTTCCCCTTTTGAAAAAGAGTAGCACCAATTTCGACAATGTTATTTGTCTCAGGCTTTATTCCTGTAGTTTTTATATCTACTGCAACAAAACTGAACTCTTGCAGAATTTCATTTATCACTTAACCAATCCTTATTCTCGGTCTAAATTATATCTCTTAATCTTCTTAATTAATCCTTGTCTACTTAAACCAATTGCCTTTGCAGCTTGTGTTTGATTCCAATCGGATTCATCTAAAGCTTGGGTTATCATTTGAATTTCCAACTCCTCGACAGCATCTTTCAAATATTTTGGTTTAGAAAGAAGATTCACCGTTGTTTTGTTAGCTGCAAAGTTGATTAGTTCTGGAGAAACATCATCTGCTTTAATAAAAGAATTATCATCTGCTAAAGTAACAGCTCTTTCAATCTCATTCTCTAATTGTCTTACATTACCAGGCCATTCATAATTTTTAAAGATAGTCATGGCTTCATCAGTAATACCACTTACTTTTTTATTAATATGTTTGTTATATTTATCTAAGAAGTGAACTGCAAGCAGAGGAATATCATCTCTTCTTTCTGTCAAAGCGGGAACCTGTATTCTAATAACATTTAAACGATAATAGAGGTCAAGTCTGAATTCACCTGTTTTTACCTTATCAATAAGAGAAACATTGGTAGCACAAACTACACGGACGTTAACTTTTTCAGTTTTGGTAGAACCAACTCTTTTGACTTCGCCTTCTTGCAAGAATCTTAGAAGTTTTGCTTGAGTAGAAAGTGAAATATCTGCAATTTCATCAAGGAAGAAAGTACCGCCATCAGCTAACTCTAAAAGTCCCTTTTTATCATAGGCAGCACCAGTGAAGGATCCTTTAACATGACCAAAGAGCTCTGACTCTAAAAGGGTCTCAGGTAGTGCTCCACAATATTGGGCAATGAACTGCTTGTTTCGTCTTATACTGCTGTAATGAATAGCTCGGGCGATCAGTTCTTTACCGGTTCCACTAGGTCCTTCAACTAAGACAGTAGTGGGAGTATCTTTAATTCTATTGATAAGGTCAAAAATTTCCATCATCTTTTTACTCTTACCAATAATGTTAAAAGGATTTGATTCTATCAATTCACCTCTAATTTGAGCATGAGTCTTTTCCAAATCAGAAGTTCTAATATTTTCAATGAGAACAATTATTTGATTGCAAAGAGCAGAAATCATATTAATTGATTTTTCAGGGAAGTAATGGGTCCCGTGTTTGGTCATAAGGATAATCACACCTTGAGATTTATTTCTCAAAGAGAGAGGGAATGCTACTATATGATTATAGATAGGAGCAAAACTTGGTTGTTTATGATCAATTTTTTTAGTTGAACTATAGGCTTGTTTGGCAATATTCATGATCACATCATAGTATTTATCATTTTTTTCAATGTTAATAAGCTTTAAATACTGCCAACTGTCCTTAATAGCCTTGTTATTGTAGAGGCATACTATTGCACTATCTGCTTCAGCGAACTCTACTAACTTGTTAGAAGATTCTTCTAAGAGAGTATCAAAATTAGTAATAGTACCTAAATCTTTAGTAATTTCGTAGAATCTATTGGTAAGTTCGACTTGGTTTCTAGAACCCTCTAACTCTGTATCATGTTCTTTTGTGATATTTGCAATCAAAATATCATTCTTTTCTAAAAGTTTTATTGCGCCAAATTTCTTAATAGATTTTCGGTTATTATTTAAAATCTCAAGTGCTTGTTCCCATTCTTGTTCATCAGCAAGGATTGTTGCTAGTAGATAGTTAGCCTGAGCTAATTCATACTGTTTAGAGTTGGAAAGAAATAATTCTATAGACTTCAAGACGTATTTCTTTGCCGATTCAGAATCATCTCTTTCTAAAATAGCTTTAAGATAGTATGATTTTCCCAATTCATTAGTAAGATTCAACTCTTTAGCAATAGCAAGAGCTTCATTCAAATAATAAGCAGCACTCTCATAATTATGAGTCATTACGAAATACATTGCTGTCTTTTGATACCCTTCTACAATTTTGTGTTTAGCATCAACAGATTTAAAGAAGTCCACACTCTCCACTAAATAAGAATAAGCTTCTTTAAATTTATGCAGACTAGTCAAAACTGAACCAATGTTGCCATAGAGATCAGCTTTAATATTCTCGTCAGTAACCTTGGGCAGAAGCTCTAAACCCTTAAAGTAAAGGTCATAAGCGATATTAAATTCACCTCTTTTTTCATAAATTTCACCTAAGTTACTATAAGAGATGATTAGTCCATCAAAATCATCATATTCTAAACATTCATCAATTGCTTTTTGATAATACTCAATAGCTTTATCCCAATCTCCCTTAGAGTTGAAGAGAGTTCCTAGATTGTTATAAGTAGGAATCAAGACGCGAAAGAAGTTGAAATTAATCGCTATCTCTAAAGATTTTTTAAAAGCATCTTCAGAATGTTTATAGTTCTTTTCATCCATATATGTTACACCTAAGTTATTATAGATGTTGGTTATTTGGTAGGGGTCGTTTAGTAATGTCTGGATTTTTAAAGCCTCTTTGAGGTAATAAATGGATTTTGGGCGGTTGCCTTTATCATCCATCAAACCACCAAGATTATTATAACAAACAGAAATACCCTTTAAATTATATCTATTCTTTTCTATTTCCAAACTCTTCTTATACATCTCTTCAGAATTATCATATTCCCCTTTAAACTGAAAAAGGACTCCAATATTATTATAGACAGCTGCTAAGCCAAGATAGTTTTCGGCTTTCTTATAATAGTTTTTTGCATCCAGGAACAGATCTGAAGCCTTATCATAATCATTTTTAAAATAGTAAAGTTTTCCTAAAAGCTTTTTGGTATCTCCCAAAACATTTGATTGAATTTTATTATCTTCAATTTGGAAAGCACTATTGATAACTGTATCAATAATATTATGAGCATCTTCAAACTCTTCACTATCAATTAAAATCTCAGCTTTTAATAGCAATATCTTAACTTTCCATACCAAATTTATATCATCAGGTGAATATTGTTTAATAATCTCTAAAGCAAAGTTTGAGGAATTTGAATTATAGAGAGCAGATGCTAGATAATAGATGATTTCTGGGTCAGGTAAACTATGTTTACTACAAATATGAAGAAATTCACGAAAGTAATCTACAGCTTTATCATTATCATTTAAATCAATATGAGCTAATCCTAATTGCTTAATAATTTCTAATTTTTTCTCAACTTTTTTTGTTTTAGAAAAGAGAAATTTCAATAACTCAATCTTACCCTCATAATCATACAATGAATCTAATTCTTGAAGCGACTGCCTAAACAGATCATTTTTTGGATTGTTTAATAAAATGTAGTAGTTTACAAGATTATAAGATTCCAAATTAAACTGTTGTAAAATATCAACACTTTGTACAATCTTAGAGTGATAACTCTTTATAGGTAAATCTTCAAAATACTTTTTATAAGAAGCGATTTTATGTATATAATAATTTCCTTTATGATTAATTACTAAATAAGAACTTATTAACTGGTCTAAGTTTTTGTCTAATTTGTCAGCAAAGATGTCTTTCAAAATTCTGTATTCAGCATGATTATCAAGTAGATAGATATAAGTTAAAATATCTTTTTGGATATCATTTAGTGAGTCTATAATAGTACTATGAACCTTAAAACTATCTAAATTCTTATCCATAAATGAGGAGAGGTCTAATTTCCCTTTACTTTTTGCTAAACTTAAAACAATATAGATTATGATATAAAGATTACCTTTAGAAATGTTTTTTATTATCTCAGCTTCATTCTGGAAATCACTCTTGATATTTGGAAAACTAACAGCTAATATTCTAACAATGTCTTCTTGTGTGAGAAAATCAAGGGTAAATTTCTTTGAAAAAGCAAAATTACTTACTGGCGTAAAGGCAACTACTTTTATTGGTATATCTGCCCAATAGTTTATGATATACTGAATAAACTCTTTTGTATAACTATCTAAGAGATCGCAATCATCTATCAATATTATACAAGGTCGAGCATAATCTCTAAGTTTTAACTGTTCACTGAAAAAATAAAAGAAATCATACTTCTGGCCAGTTTTGTACTCTTTACTCAACTCATGGATCATTTTAAAATCCTTATCACTAATTCCAGTCAGTATTTGCACAAAAGCCTTAAAATGATTTTGGCCAAAGATACTTGGAGTTAAAACATGATAAAAATTGTCTTTACTTTCTAATCTTTGGATTAAGTTTTTAAATAAAAGAGACTTGCCTGTACCTGAATTCCCCGTTACTTCAATAAGGGAAGATCCCTTTTCTTCTAATTTGTTAATAAGTTCTGATAACTTAGATATTTTCTCAACTATATACTTTTCCATAGCTTGGTTGGTACCAATTTTCATGACATCCTCATTTATAAATTTATAAGTGAATAATTCAGTGTAAACTTAGTTTTGCCTTATGTAAAGAATCGTTACAATTTCGTCAAGTAAAAAAATAAATATTTTTAAGTAGGTTAAGTTTTTTTTTAAAATTGTTTCTCGAAAGTGAGAAAATTCTTTGACTTTTGTCTTATATAACATAGAATTTTCTAAGCGCAAGGAGAGCGGGTGAGAGGGGAAAAGAAATTAACTAAAACATCAAAAAACTATTATGAATAATTAGCCCAGAAGAATAAAAAAGTGAAGAGTGTATTTATTGTATTCACTTCTATTGAAAGTTATGTTTACTCAATGGAGAAGTAATTTGTTGGTTCTATGAAAGACCCCATTACTAAAAGAATCAAATTTTTACAGTTTAGTCAGTTCTAAGACTCCCCTTATCTAAACTCACATCTGAAGGATTTGTAGAGGTTTTTATCTTGACCCTAGACAAAACAGGATAACTTTGTGCATATTATGGTATTCTTTACCTTAAAGATATACATAATCAAAAGAAAATCTAAAACCATATTATTATCAGTACTTTCTCTCGCTATCATTTCCCAAGGCATTTTTCAAATATTTTCTGAATGTAGAAAAGGAAGATTTAACTACTGTGGTAGCTTAAGGTGATTCCAGGGAAAAGTCTATGTGTATCCGAAATCTTTTGGGTTAAAGGCTCTTATTTCTAACAACAGAAAATCCAAGAAAATTATCAGAACATGAATGATACTCCGATTTTATGTCTAAACGTTGACCACAAAATAGACAAGAGCTGTCTTTTGTAAACAGGAGTAAGAATCAGTTAATTTTGAAATCTGGAGTTTAAGAAAAAAACACTATTTTTTTTATAAAAGCATGTAAATATTACAATTAATCTTAAAACTAAACAGCTTATAAGTTACAGATATAGAAAGAGATAGTTATTATTAAAATATCAGCATAAAAATAAAAGGCATTGCAAATAGTGAAATAGGCTAATAATACACATAAATCGCGAAAAATTTATCAAAATAGTCTTGAAATCAAGTTAACTCGAAAACTCAATAAAAAAAAAATAAAATCCTTGACAATTTCCTATACTACTTATCAACTCGACTTTATATAAATACGCTAATAGTAAAATGAAAGTGGTTTTGTTAAAATTTTAATAAATTTATATAGGAGAAAATGCTTATGAATAGCAGATTTAACGGGATTTTGAAGATTGTAAAGAACCGTGGAGAGCCACCAATGTGGTCTGGAAAAAACAAGAGA
>Ga0265294_10009502_pt1 | contig 11205 bp, 12 predicted proteins | sample MunlanPumphouse3_FD_192504 | JGI IMG/M metagenome (GOLD analysis project Ga0265294, IMG submission 192504) | Groundwater microbial communities from a municipal landfill in Southern Ontario, Canada - Pumphouse #3 | ecosystem: Environmental > Aquatic > Deep subsurface > Groundwater | place...
ATATTCCGAGCTTTCGTAACGCAGCCAGGCAGGATGCATCGGCGCTTAAAATGGGAAGTTATTTTTGAGTGAGCCCTTATGGTAGAAGAGCGAATCACACCAGCCTCGAGTCATGCGGCAATTGCAGCAATGCCGCCCACCTTTCTGAATGCATTATTGGTTTTATTGACCAGTTCCGAGCCTGTATGAACCTTTTTGACCGTGCCTTCGATCAGGTCGGCGGTATCTTTCGCAGCCGCCGCCGATCGCAGGGACAGGTTCCGGACCCCACCGTCCCGCCCATACTTCGGAACTATGGCCGAAATTATGATTGAGCCCAGCCCAGACATAGCAGGGCGTGGCGCTCTCGGTTAAAACAGAGTCCAGCCTTTCCAGAAACCGATCCCGGTCCGTATTGTCCCTGAAAATATTGCGTCACTCGATGCCCCCTGCAAATGATGTGATGCAAGGCGCTCAGCACATCTATTCTGGCTTGTCGATGCATATAATCTCCTGTTAACAGAAATTTATAAAAAAAGAAGCGCGCAATTTCAACCCCCAGAAAGAAATTGGCTGTCACCGCCTAACGGCAGACCGAAAACATTAACTTGGAACGGCTGTGGATAGTTGCGCTCATAATTCGGGTTTCAGCGCATTTTTTATCTTCATGGAGTGTGCAATTAATTTCTTCACTATTTTGTGGAGCAGTTAAAAATTTTCACCTCAAAACACTCAATTTATGGATGAACACCAAGTAATAAAATGTCGTTAAAAACAAACCACTTTAAAAATCCAAAAAAATATTGACATAGCAGATAGAATTATGTATTTCTGATCCAAAATCTGATCCGATTTAAAATTAGACCATACGCCTTACAAGGGAAAGGATCATCATTTTGAAAGGAACAGAGGCATACAAGGCGGTGAAGGAACTCATCCGAAATAAAAAACTCGTGCCTGGGCAAAAAATTATATATCGAGACCTTGAAGAGATTCTCGGAATGAGCAAAACGCCAATTATTAACGGTTTGGTAAGGCTGGAAGAAGAAGGCCTGGTTGTCTCAGAAAAGAATCGTGGCTTTTATATCAAGGAAGAAAGCCTGGTAGAAGCAGGCCAGATCTTCGACCTGCGGATAAAGCTCGAACAGATTTCCATGGAGTTTGCCGTTGCCAATCACAGCGATAGAGACTTGGCGATACTGAAAGAAAAGATGATCTCGTACGATGAATACTTCACACCGATATATGATCGCAAAAAATTGGAGCTGGATACGGATTTTCATCTGCAAATTGCAAAAATGGGCGGCAATCAATATTTTGAAAAACTCATGAGCCGTTTTTACGAAAGCGACTTTTTCAAGCTGAATCTGAGCTACTTTTTACCGTATGTCAAAAATTTTTCCGAGGAACATAAGCACCTGTATGATGCCCTGGAAGCAAGGGACCTCAAAAAAGCGAAAAAAATTATTCAGCAGCACTTAACCGCGGGCAAAAAACTTTTTTACGAAAAAAAGGAACTTCTCTCTGACAGATGAGTGAAGCAATTTCAGCGAGGGCTGCACACAATACAAAAAATATAATTTTATAGAACACTAAATAGCCAGTGAAAGGTAACAAGGGGTTGCTCTGTCTATCGTCACTATAGCTGTCTATCATCACTCTAATGAATAAAGGAGACGGATATGACCAAATTAATCGACGGTTACAAATGGGATAATTTTCTGGAAAAGGTAAATCGCAGGGAGTTTATTGCGACATCACTCGCTGCAGGCGCTATGCTGATGACACCGCGGTTCGTGAAAGCCGGGTCAGCCGAGCCTTACCGCATTGGTGTTGCGCTGCCGACTACCGGTGCGGGGGCTAATTATTCTGAACGGCCAATTAAGGGCCTGCCTTCGATTGCAGCGGAGATCAACAAGCGCGGCGGGCTGCTTGGCAAGCATCCCATCGAATTGTATTTTCGCGATACCCAGACCAAACCCGATGTGGGTGCCCGGGAAGCGCGCTCTTTGATCCTAAACGAAAAAGTACAGGCGATCATCGGCACATGGAGCAGTTCGGTTGCCATGGCGATCCAGGAGGTCATCCACGAACACAAGGTGATCCACCTGACAGCCACCAGCAACAGTTCCAAAATCGTGAATGAAAACTATACACCTTACACCTACCTGTTTGGCCCGAACAGCCGCATGCAGTCCGGCGCGACTGTCGTTGCCGTGCTTAAATTGATTAAAACCAACGGCTGGAAAAATTATGTGACCATCGGCCAGGACTATGAATGGGGCCGCGATGCCCAGGGTGTGTTTGTCCATGAACTAATGGCAAAATCGCCAGCTACAAAGTTGAAAAAAGAGTTGTGGTGTAAATTGGGGGAAACCGATTTTACTTCCTATATCACAGCCATCATGACCCTTAAGCCCGATTTTCTTTTCGGCGCCATCGCAGGTAAAGATAATGAAACTTTTTTGCAGCAGGCCAAAGCATCTGGATTGTTTAAGCGTATTGCCTATCCCGGCGTGTTTTTACCCGTTACGGAATTAATGCAGCAGCGTAAAACGCTTCCCCGGGATATTATCGGCATCAACCGCTGCCCCTTCTTTGCCCATATGGACAACCCCATGATGCAGCAATACGTAAAGACGTATCAGGAAAAATTCGGTAAAGACGATTACCCCGATGATTTCGCCTGCATGTACTTTGATGCCCTCAACGGCCTGGAACAGGGTGCTGCCCTTGCACGCTCCATCCACTCAGATGCCATCAAGGACGCGCTCAAAGGTGCGACTATCGATACATGCCGTGGAAAGCTCACTTTCCGAAAATGCAACAACCAGTTGAATTGCGCTTCGTATGTCGGCAAAGTCGTCGATACGCCGGATTATCCGTTTCCGATTTTTGAACGCAAAACCATGATCGCTGTGAAAGGGGATGAGGTATGGGTGCCCACCAGCGAAGAAGTTAAAAAGCTTCAGAAAAAAAGGGTATAGGGACCAGGCCGAATCGGCCGGCAGGCGTGAAAGGCTAAGGGTTTCACGTTTTGTCACGCCCCTCGAAACGGTTCGGCCTTTTTTAAAGACAGGGCAAACAGATGCATTGCAGCACCCCGTGAACTGCCTATGGCTTCAAGGGGTGCTGGATGTGCGTCTTGAATTTGAGGGATACACCATGCCGACCGACATCTCTTCCATTATTCTTCAGCTTTTCAGTGGCCTTTCGCGAGCAATGATGCTTTTTTTGCTGTCTTCCGGCCTCTCTTTAATTTTCGGGGTTATGAATATTCTGAATTTTGCGCATGCCACCCTGTGGCTTTTTGCAGGCTATCTGACCTATACGCTTTTCCAGTTTTTCACCGGTACCTTTGGAGATTATTCGCTCCTGCTGGTGCCGGCAATCGTGATTGCAACACTCACCATGTTTCTGGTCGGATGGCTCATTGAACGGATTTTGATCCGCAGAATGTATGATCGCGATGTGCCGGAACAACTGCTCTTAACCTTTGCCCTGATCCTGATTTTTGGGGATCTGATCAAGTTGATCTGGGGGGTTCAGAACCGGCGCATTTTTCTTCCCATCGAACCTATGGAGTTATTGGATTCTTATATCAACCCGTATTTTTTTGTCATTATCCTGTCCGGTTTCGGTGTGGCCATAGGCCTCTGGTGGTTTCTGCACCGAACCCGTTACGGCAAAATTGTCAGGGCCGCCGTCCATAACCGCGACATGGTCAGTGCCCTGGGTATTCGAATCCCAACCATTTTTGCGCTGGTGTTTTCACTGGGGGTGGGTATCGCGGCCTTTTCGGCAGGCGTGTTCCTTCCGATCATGCCCATCGGCCTCGGGGTGGACACCGACTTGATCGTCCAATGCTTTGCCGTGGTTGTCATCGGGGGGTTCGGGAGTATCCTGGGAACTTTTGTCGCGTCCCTGATCGTCGGGATTGTCTACGCCTTTTCCATATTAATCTGGCCGAATGGTGCACTAGCAATTATTTTTCTCATTCTTATTGCGGTGCTGATCTGGCGCCCGTGGGGATTGTTCGGAACCGAAATGCGTTCTTAAACGGAGAACTATAGAAAATGATGTTATCTGACAGCATAGCCAAACAAGGGTTGGTACGGGCACTCTACCAGAAATACGGATTGTCCGGTTCCATGATAATGATCTTCGGACTGAGTTTCTTGCTGGTGCCGCTGTTGCCGGGAGAATTCCCTGTGATTGTGGCTGTGGAAATACTTATCCTGGGACTATTTGCAATGAGTTTCAATCTCATTTACGGGTATATGGGACAAGTTTCGTTCGGGCATGCCGCCTTCTTTGGTATCGGCGCCTACGGCACAGCCATCATCATGAGAACGGCCATGGCGAGCACCGGTGAAATTGGGTATGGTTTTTTTTTCCTGGCACTGGTCATTGCCATCCCGGTCGCCGCGGTTGCCTCTTTACTCGTGGGTTTCTTCTGTATCCGCCTGACGGGGATCTACTTTGCGATTTTAAGCCAGGCATTCGGCGAGTTGCTATTTTACATCGTTTTTTCATGGTATAGTTTTACCGGCGGTGACAATGGCATTCAGGGATTGGTGCCCCCGCCGTTTTTCAAGGATACCGTACATTATTATTATCTCACATTACTGATTGTCGCCCTGTCAGTGGTGGTGCTCTGGCGCATCACCCGATCCCCTTTTGGATATTCACTGCGTCTGCTGCGGGAAAATCAGCAGCGGGCAGCATTTCTCGGTATCAACGTAAAAAAATGCATGCTGATGAACTTTGTCATAGCCGGTTGTTTTGCCGGCGTGGCCGGGGCCTTATGGTGCCCTTTTCAAAGAAGCGTTTCCCCATTGCTCTTGGGCTGGGGGCAGTCCGGCCTGCCGGTTTTCATGACACTCATCGGCGGTGCCAATTTTTTTGCCGGACCGCTTGTCGGTTCAGCGTTATATGTCTTCTTAAATTCGTATGTCACCCGCTTTACCATATACTGGCCGCTGACCATCGGCCTGATTATTTTAGCTGTAGTCCTCTTCATGCCGGGTGGCCTTCTTTCACTCATCGATAAAAAAATTAAGCGGATAAAACCGAACCCCGATGCCCTGAGCGCCCCTGAAAATGAGCGCATACCTGAAAATCAAGGAGCCGGACATGACCCCCACCATTCTTAAAATATCAGGCCTCAACAAACATTTCGGCGGCCTGCACGCTACAAATGATCTTAACCTTGAACTAAAAGAAGGCGATAAATTTGCCATTATCGGACCGAACGGGGCCGGGAAAAGCACCTTTTTCAATTTGATCACCGGCTATCACCGGCCTGATTCCGGGACAATCGTTTTTAACAACAAAGAAATAACCGGTCTCCCCTCCTACAAGATCGCAAGGGCCGGAATTTCCAGGGCGTTCCAGGTCAGCAATATCTTTCCGAGACTTACGATTCTTGAAAACGTTCGTAGCGCCGTTCAGGCCCAAAAGCGGGTATCCTTTAATGTATGGACGCCTGCAGCGGGTATTGGCACGGAAGCGACCGAAAACATATTGAGTCTCTGCGATCTGGCTGAAAAAAGCCGGCTGATCGCTGGCGTACTGTCGCAGGGAGACAAAAAAAAGCTTGAGCTGGCGATTGCCCTGGCCGCCAAACCCCGGCTGCTCCTGCTTGACGAACCCACAGCCGGAATGTCTTCAGAGGAAACCACCGACACCATGCAGCTCGTGGATCGGCTCAACAAGGAATTCAACCTGACCATTTTGTTTACCGAGCATGATATGTCCGTTGTCTTCAATCATGCCTTAAGGATTGCGCTTTTGCATCACGGCCATATCGCCTGTGAAGGCAATCCTGAAGAGATCCGCAACAACGAACTGGTCCAGCGCATCTACCTGGGTGAGGAACATTCATGACACAATTGGAACTGAACAAAATCCATACGTATTATGCCACCAGCCACATTCTCTTTGGCGTATCGATAGAAGTCAACCAAGGTGAATGCGTCTGTCTGCTGGGTCGTAACGGCGTCGGCAAAACAACGACCCTCAAGAGCATCATGGGGCTTGCCCGCACCGAGAAGGGTACCATCCGGTATAACGGAGTAGATATCAGCCGGATGCAGCCATACCAGATTGCACGCCTCGGGGTCGGTTACGTCCCGGAAGACCGCATCATATTCCCGGATCTGACGATCCGGGAAAATCTGGAAATTGCCATAAAGCCGCCCGCGGTCAGTGGTTACCCCACCTGGTCCGTTGAAAAAATTTATCAGCTATTCCCAGCCCTCGAACCGCTGGATAAGAAACCGGGCGGTTATCTCAGCGGCGGTGAGCAGCAAATGCTGACCATTGGCAGGACGCTCATGGGCAACCCGGTCCTGATGCTCCTCGATGAACCGGTTGAAGGCATCGCGCCGGTGGTGGTCAAAGAGTTGTCAAAACAGATTAAACATCTTAAAAGGCTGGGTCTAAGCATTCTGTTTACCGAACAGAATATCCAATTTGCAACAGAAATTGCGGACCGGGCCTATGTCATTGAGGGTGGCAAGGTCCGCTATCAGGGAACCATGCAGGATCTTGACCGCCAGACCGAAGTCAAAGAAAAATACCTGATGATTTAAACAGCGTGTGACCATTGAAAGGTCATGCCCGCATACCCGATAGCGCACACATATATGAAAGGAAAATATACATGCGTCAAATTAAAGTAGCAGTTGTTCAAGCCGGATCAGTGCCCTATGATCCCGAACGTTCCGTCGATAAAGCGTGTGGCCTCTTATCTGAAGCGGCCGCCACAGGTGCGAAACTGGCAGTTTTTCCGGAAGGGTTTATTTCGACATATCCCAAAGGTCTTGGATTTGGAGCGCGTTTTGGTATGCGGTTCCCAGAAGGACGTGATGAGTTTAAATGCTACTGGAACAGTTCTATTGATGTGCCCGGCCCCGAAACGGACAGATTGTGCAAGGCAGCCCGTGACACGAACATGTTTCTTGTCATCGGTTCTATCGAGCGAGATGCAGGCACGCTGTACTGCACGGCACTTTTCTTTTCCCCCGAAGGCAAATTACTGGGCAAGCATCGCAAATTGATGCCCACAGCCATGGAAAGACTGACCTGGGGTTTCGGGGACGGTTCAACCCTTCCGGTATTTGATACGCCTATCGGTAAAATGGGTAGCGTCATCTGCTGGGAAAACTACATGCCGATGATGCGGATGGCCATGTATTCTAAAGGAATCCAGCTCTATTGCGCGGTAACAGCCGACGACCGTGAAACATGGATTCCCACGATGCGCCATATTGCTTATGAGGGGCGATGCTTTGTACTGTCAAGTTGTCAGTACATCAAGCGAAGTGATTTTCCTGAAGATTATCAACCAATCCATGGCAACGATCCGGATACGGTTCTGATACGCGGCGGTAGTTGTATTGTCAGTCCTTTCGGTGAAATCCTGGCCGGCCCGGTTTACGAAGAGGAATGCATTTTAACGGCGGAAATTGATTTAGACGATATCACCCGTGGCAAATACGACATGGATGTTGTTGGGCATTATGCCCGCCCGGATATCTTCAGACTCTATGTCAATGAAACCCCCATGCCAGCCGTGGTTAGGAGCTCAAGCAAAATTGACGATCCGTTCAACAAAAATTCCAGAAAAGTGTAATTTCGAGAAGCCGGGCGCTGTCCGTTGTGGCAGCGCTCCGGCTATCATCAAAATATAGGCGTCATTTTTTAGGTTTTTCTCAAATTGCTCGATAGCAGACTACTTTCCAGAAACAAAAATGAGGCCAGGCAGATAATGCTTAATGCCCGGCAAGCGTAAGTTACCCTTCTACACGATAAATTTGGCAACGCCGTTCACAACCGTCACCCGGCAGGCGACCAGCTCCTTCAACGGTTCGGCCCGGGCGGTCATCTCCTCGGACGCAGCCGCGGATTCTTCAGCGCTCGATGCGTTGCCCTGAATAACCTTATCCATTTTGCCAACTGCTGTATTGACCTGTTGAATGCCCTGAGACTGTTCGTTTGACGCAGCCGCTATTTCGGCAATCAGGTTTCCGACTTTTTGGGAACTGCCGCCCACCTTTCTGAATGCATTATTGGTTTTATTGACCAGTTCCGAGCCTGTATGAACGTTTCTTTACCGGAATTTTTTGCAATCAGGTCATAATCGCCCGCACCCTTGGGCGTGTAATCCGAAAGCGGGCAAACGGTTATACCCCCCGTTTGCCTGTGCCAGTACGGAACATATCGTCCCGAACCGTCATGGCCGGGGGTATCGGCAAATTCGCCGTCTTTGCCGTCCAACGCGTTGGGCTCCCAGCATGTCCACACACTCAGAAACTCGGAATTCTGCTCCAGCACCTGCTGGAGAATGCGATCCATCAGCCGTCGTTGCGGACCGCCGGCCTCCTTTATCCCTTCAAAAATCCGGGCCAAAGTTCGGGCGGCATACAGTGCAGGTTCAATTTTTGGGGCTTGATCATAACTGCGGCCACAATGTCACGGGGTCCGTCCCGCCCATTGCCGGCTTCTCCAGCACGATCCGGGGGATGCCGCGCCCATGAATCTAAAGCGCAAAAACCCGGCACGCCTCAACCCGTTTCAACGATTCGGTTCTGGCAATACCTGATGCCTTCCAGACAACGAATGCTATTCGTTACGACAAAAGCGACCGTAACGATGGAACACATGAAAATAATCATGCGGGCTCTCAACTTTAAGTGCTTTAACATTGTTGAATGTTCTTCTAGTCCAGAAGATTTTACAGTTTACCGGTTTTGATTCAACGCAGAGGGATTGTTCCGAACGAAATAAAGCAAACATGGGCAAAAAACAATCTGATTACCACTTATTCACCAATGGCGGTGACGCATACCCGTTCGTACAGAAAGCTCCACGGCGGAGTTGAGAAAAAAGACCCTGATGAGACAGACTTATTGTTTTCAACATTATCGGTTATTATTCGTCTTTATTCGTCTTTATTAGTATTTATAAAGCATAATCATGATTTTATATTGACAAATTATAACCTAAAGGGTTAGACACGGCGTATTAAATAATTTTGAACTGCGGCCGATTTCGTCTGTTTCCCGATACGATTTTCCGGAAACATCGTCCGCTTGGCTACGGCTTTTTAAAGAATTGTTTTTTTTACATGCAACTCTTAATTTTCTTCTATTTGACGATCACATGTTTTTTTCTGGCGCTGTTTTTCCTTCTTGCAAGGCAATTTACAGCAGAAAAATATTGTTCAAAAGCCGGCTGTGCATTTTGTGCGTTGACTCTGGCGACACTCCTTATCGCCAAGGGCAATCTCCCCATTTTTAAAGATTTCGAATCCCTCGTCTTCATCACGTGCATTCTCGGCACCCTTGTTTCATTTTGCTCCCCCCGTCATGGTTCCGGCACATCCGTCCGATGTTGGGGATATGGTTTCATCCTGGGGTTATTACTGCTTTCTCTGTTTTACCCCAAAGGCCCTTCTCCCGATGGATACATTCAGCATTATATCTGGGCCATCTTCTTCCTCGGCTTTCGCCAGGTCGCGCTGGCCGGCATGTTGTTTTCGTCCTGTTTTTTCATCCAGTACCGAAAAGACCAGCGTCGGGAAATCAAAGCCCCGATATCCAGCCATCCGGGCAGAAATTATATGCTCCTTTCCGCCGTATGCTTTCTCATTTCAGAATATGCCGGAATGATCTGGTGCCAGAGGGGATGGGGAGACTTCTGGCAATGGAGTAACGGTTTTTTCCAATCCACCCTGGTGCTGCTTTATCTCATGACGGCATTTCACATTCCCGGCCGAAACGGGAATTTCGACAGGGCCCGGTCCCTGATCGGCAGTCTGAGTGGTATTTTCTTTCTGACCATGACGATGCTCCGGAGCCTGATATGAAAAAATTGACCGAATATCTGTCATCCCTTCAATTCTGTCTCTGGCTCCTGATTATCCTGATCGGATGGTTTACATGGGCGAGCATGCTTGCCGCCACCGGTCATTCCGACACATTTGCCCAGATGAACAATCATCTGTTACTGAACTGGCTCTCGATTTCGTGTCAAAAAGCACCCCTGATTTGTTTCTGGCTTTTCGGATTGTGTGCGGTCATGACGGCGCTGGGCATCAACCTGATATTCTGTACATGGAATAAAATCCTGAAAATGGCCGCCAAACACATGAATCGATCAGCCATGCTCATGCTGATGATTCATCTCCTGTTCGGACTGGTCATACTGGGCCATCTCGGCAGCCTGATTTTTGGATTCAGACATTCAAACATCCGGCTTCAGCAAGGGGGATCCTTTGAATTTGAAAGCGGATACCGGGTAACCGCCGATCAAATCCATTTTGTAAATGACTTTGCGGTGCTGACAAAACCCATGAAAGCCCTAACTTCGGAAGAATTCAGCTTCGGGTCCAATTTCGTTCAGATATCCGTTTACCGGAATGACCGTTTCCTGAAATCGGAGCGGCTGTATTTTCTCAAACCGTTTATTCTGGACAACATCCAGTTTACGCTGAGAAGTTTCACTCCACCCGTGTCAACCGGCAAGACCGCTCAAAATCAACCGTCCGCAGGGACGATTCTTTTTATTTCTAAAAATCCCGTCAAGAGTTTAGTTTTCGGACTGTTTCCTCTCATGATTATCGGAATTACTGCCTACCTGATTATGACCTGGAAACAGCCCGGTCTTCTGAATCCTATATCAAAATCAGCAGGAGGTAATACGAAATGAGAGTCAAAACATTTTTATGGACCCTGTCTCTGGCCCTTGTCTGTTCATGGGGAGCAATCGCACAGGCCCAGGACACATTGCTCGCGTCGGGTTCAGCCAAAACGTTTGATATTGGCGAAGTCGTCGTGGAAGGCAAAGCAGAAACCATCACCCAGGTATCGACGGTTGAAACCATCGACCAGGAACGTATCAATCTGATCAACGCCAAAAACATTTCAGATGCCCTGGATTCCCTGCCGGGCGTCAATATGTCGGTCGGCGCCAAAAACGAGCGGAATATCAACGTCCGGGGGTTTAATGAACGTTACATTCCGACATTTCTTGACGGGATTCCCATTTACATCCCCAACGACGGGTATGTGGACACCGGCAACCTTCCCACCGGCAACCTCTCGAAAATCACGTTGACCAAGGGCATCAGCTCGGTGCTCTACGGCCCCAACACCATGGGCGGAGTGATCAACATCATTACCATGAAGCCGGAAAAACCCATCGAGGGGGACATTGAAG
>Ga0265294_10009503_pt1 | contig 11204 bp, 10 predicted proteins | sample MunlanPumphouse3_FD_192504 | JGI IMG/M metagenome (GOLD analysis project Ga0265294, IMG submission 192504) | Groundwater microbial communities from a municipal landfill in Southern Ontario, Canada - Pumphouse #3 | ecosystem: Environmental > Aquatic > Deep subsurface > Groundwater | place...
CCGCGGAGAAACTGTGGATAAGCATGGAGAACGTCAAACCGGACCCAGCCGCATCCGTGGCATTCGCGGCGCTGATCAAGGCGACGGAATATGGAAAAATCTCTCCCGACGAATGCGTTTTTCTCAACATGACCGGCGGCGGATTGGATAGGGCCAAGGAAGACCTGTCGCTTGCCGCGATGGGTGTGACATCCGAATTGAGCATGGGCATGACTGATACGGAACTTAGGAAGTGCATCGATGTTTGAGAAGGAAATGGTTGATCAGCTGATCCTCGCCGGCGTGGACATTGTCGTCAGTCTGCCGTGCGACAAAAACAAAGGATTCACCGATTGCATCCATGACAATATGAAGGTAATAGACATAACACGCGAAGAGGACGGCGTAGGCATATGTGCAGGCGTATCTCTTATGGGAAAACGCCCGGTCATGTCGATACAGAGTTCCGGTCTGGGAAACATGATGAACGCCGTTATGTCCCTGGCCGCCTGCTATGAGCTGCCTCTTGTCATTCTGGCAAGTTGGAGAGGCGTGGACGGAGAAAAGATCGAAGCGCAGATTCCGTTCAATTCCAGAATCCCGGAGATGCTGGACTGCTATGGTATCAGTCATATCGAGATTGACGAAGCATCCGATATACCATCTGTACACACCGAGATCGACAAGGCATTCTCCGAGAATAGGATCACAGTGATCCTAATCCACCCGGACATGTGGAAAGAATCGAAACGCATGAATGGATGTTATCCGCCAAGATCGCGGAGTGTGCGCGGTTCTCCCAACTTCACAACCGAAGAACCCCACATGACACGTCTGGAGGCTATCGGGGCCACACTGTCCGCCATCGGGGACGAGGACATTCTGGTCTCCAACATAGGCGTGCCGTCCAAAGAGGTTATGGCCATCCGCGATCGTCCGACCAACTTCTATATGCTGGGAAGCTACACGCAGGCGACACCGATCGCCGTGGGTATGGCGGCCGTATCGGAACGCAGGGTATTCGTTATTGATGGCGACGGCAGCCTTCTGGGTTCATCGATATTCCCTGTGCTGTCATCGGCAGAGCTCAAGGCAGATCTGACGGTGGTGTGCATGGACAACGGCACGTTCGGATCGACCGGCGATCAAATAAACCCCTCATATTCCCATGTCGACATGGCATCGGTGGCCAGAGGATACGGCATAGAGGATGTCAGAACCGCATACAGCCGGAAGGAAATCGAATCGTGTCTCGCTTCTCCTCGGGGCATTAGGTTCGTTCAGGTTATGATAGTCCCTGGAAATTCAGATTCTCCCAACATCACGTATTCCGCTGTTGAAATCAAGAGGAGATTTATGAGATCTGTATGAACACAGAAAGAAGACGCATCGTCATGGGGGAGACATGCATCGATGCAGTGACCGACCACAAATATCTCGGCAAGGCAGAAGCCTTGGCGGCCGAAGCACGTACGATAGTCACATCCAAGATTGAGAATAGCCCCGAATTCGGGTCATCGTACAAACCCGTAAAATCCCGTATCGACGATGTCCCGCTGATAAGCAGGATGTGCACCGCATCAGAGCTTGCCGGAGTCGGTCCAATGGCATCTGTCGCTGGAGCCGTTGCAACATATGTCCTGAACGGATTGATCAGAGATGGTTGCGAATATGCAGTTTTAGATAACGGCGGAGATGTCGCTCTGATATCTGACAGGGAAGTATTCGTTGGATTGTTCACCGGAAGAAATGATCTGGAGTGCGCCCTGCATCTTACGCGGACATGCGGAATCCTGGGCGTATGCTCGTCTTCCGGAACATTTGGCCATTCGATATCATTCGGCCGCTCGGACATCTGTTCCGTTATCTCCGAAGACCCAATACTCGCAGATGCCTGCGCAACACGTTTAGGTAATCTTGTGTCGGAAACAGCGGATCTCCAGCCAGCTGCAGAGTATATATGCACCATCAAAGGCGTCAAAGGATGCATTGCATCAATTGCAGGTAACATCACGATATGCGGGGATGTTCCCGAACTAGTATCTGTCGGACAGGAGAATCATACTCTTGAAATGCAGTGACCTGTGAAATTCCCGGATGATCTGAGTAAACCCCACTGTGAATACCCAGAACCAATCTACACGAACTTGACATTGAAATCCAATTTCTTCACGACATACCATACCTCTGACCGTGGTCCCACGAATGCCCACTCCAAAAAAACCTGCAAAGTTCGATGATCTAAAGAATATCGAGTGAAATAAAGCACTTAACATGCTGTAGATGATAGAACAAAGGTAGAAAATTACAATATCTGAATACTATTTACACCAATCCAATCTCCATCAGATACACGTTCTCTCATTTACTGTCGTATCTACCATTCAGGCATGATGGCGCAATGTGAAGGTGGAGAATACTTCGATCAGTCTGTCTTTGCATTCCATTTGAAATCTACTGCCCTTCATCCCATGATTACTATTTGCCTTCGAATCATAACATGCGAATTTATTACGATTTTCAGTTTCACGACAACGAATACACACAACCCAATTCTCCGATTTTGAGCTACATTGTTCATGAGTTCTGAGGGTCAGGTTCGAGGCAGGCAGGGTCTTTGACCCCGAATACCTCGAATATTCTCCTCACACGTTTGGTCCTCTACAAACGCACATTCACTCACGATCAACAACGCTATACTTTTCTTATCGATTGGCATCCGATCTGCGATGACACCCGACGTTTCAGTAAAAAGTAGTATCAGATGATATAAAATTGGTGTGACTTTGGTACGACCGATTTTGAATCAGGATTTGTTATCGAGCACATATGAATACAGAATCTTATTGCCGTCGCGCGATGATGGTTGTATCAGCCCTGCCTCTCTCAGTTTTGCAATATCCGACCTTGCAGTATTCACGGACACCTGATAGGTTCTGCGAAGCGATTCTATTGAGATCTGGTCCTCTGAGCGGATCATGTCTGCAGCAATCATTTTCTGACGCATGTTAAGTCCCGCACCTTCGATCTCTGCCAGTCCGAATCTCTGATCGCTCAGCTTCTTTTTAAGATACTTTTCAAAGATACCTATTGCTTCAACGACAATGTCCAGATTATATCCAATGAAATATGTGGCATCGTTGTCATCTGTTTCGGTCAGCATGAATGCGCGATAGTATTTTCCGCTGTGATTCTTGATGCATTTGGATATTGAAAGGTATTCCATCAGCCAATACCCTTTTTTCATTGTGTACCAATAGAACAGCGCACGGGATACACGTCCGTTCCCGTCTTGGAACGGATGCATGTATGCAAGCATGAAGTGTATTATGATCCCCTTGACGATGGGATGAACAAAAGTGACGTCAGAGTTTACGAAATCACATAGGTCTTTCACCATTGGGAATATCTTTGAATGGACTACAGGCTGATGCGATACTTCTTCCGTCAGCACATCTATTACCACAATGTCGTCATTGTCTCTGAATTTCCCAGTACAGTTTTCATCCATGGTGCCTTTCGAAACTATTCTGTGGATGTCGCATATCAGCTCGGGAGTGAGGTCCTTGGTCAACACGGTCTTAATGAACTTCATCGCATCGTAGTTGTTTACAATCATCTGCTCTGACTTATTCTTCGGACGTTTATTCTCGCGCAACATCGTTTTAGCTGCTTTGGCGGTCGTAACAGCTCCCTCGATCTGACTGGATGCAATGGACTCTTCCATCGTAGAACTTACAGAATAGATCAGACTTCTCTTTTTATCCATCAGTTCTGGCGGCATGATGCCTGTCGTCGATCTAGTGTCTATTTCATGGATCTGTTTCTGAAATGCGTCGGGAAGATTATATTGGATGTCAAGTCCAGAGAACTTCAAATGTCTCGATGAAGACCTGCGGACAAGCTTCATCGTGGCCCAGATGGCCTCGCGATTCACATGTCCGACGTCTTTGTAATATAGATCATCCCAGTGAAGGTAGGCTTCGTTGTATCTGCTGGCAAGTTCAAAGACATCTTCGGATAACATCTGTTTTGCAAAATCTTCGTTACGAATGAGCGTGTTGAGATCCGGAGGCGATCTGGGTTTTTTCACATCCCCCTCATGTTTTTGATAATATATAGTCGTATCAATTGATACGAAATTGGTGTGACATTGGCGGGATTATTTTTGGTGCAGACGTGTGCAGCAATCCCCATCGCAGGTTCATCCGAACTTAGCATGGTGGAGAACTTCACCGCCATGCCGTCTTGCCGGCTGTTAACCTCGGGAGACGTATGCGAACAACCGGTCGCAGTACGCGGAAAAGTGCTTGGAGACGGGCAAGCAGTGTGGGAGACACAGCGTCGGAATGGACCGGTTGAAAAAAAGCGATGACCGGGGTCCGGCTGTCGCGAAGGAGATCTGCGCGGCCATATTGGGAATTTTACCGCAAATCTACGGTAACACACGATACTGTCAGGTCACTGAGACCTCTGTCGGCAAATCCGCGATGACACAGCGAAGAACGTCCGCTGAAACTTCTCAGGACTGCAGGAAGACGATCCTCGGCGGAAACCTTCCGGAAGGAACGGAATTGCTCTGTGTGAACACTGCCGATTTCCCGCCAGGCAGACGATTAAACAGAGCAATCGAAGAGGGGCGGGGCGTTCGACAATACGTACAGCGTTGTCGGTTTGACCAACTGTTAATAACATCTATGTGTCTGTCCGGCCGGAAAGAAAATGCCGGCAGAGAAAATGATCGTCGTATCCAACCTGCACAAGTCCTACGGTGAAGTGAAAGCGGTCGACGGGATCTCATTCAGCGTCGAAAAGGGGCAGCGTTTTGCTTTTCTCGGACCGAACGGTGCCGGTAAATCCACAACGATATCGATGATGTGCACACTTTTGAAATCCGATTCCGGTACCATCACGATAGACGGCCATGACATCAATGACAGAAATGTGAAGGACAGCATCGGCGTCGTTTTCCAGGAGAGCCTGCTCGACAAAGATCTGACGGTCCGTGAGAACATCGAGTTCGTAGCCGCACTGTACGGTGCGGATAAGAAAAAGGCGAAGGAGACCGCGGACTCCCTGTCGGCCGAGATGGAACTGACGGACATCATCGACAGAAGATACGGAAAACTCTCCGGCGGACAGCGCAGGAGGGCCGATATCGCCCGGGCGCTGGTCCATGATCCGCAGGTGCTCTTCCTGGACGAACCTTCCACGGGACTCGATCCTCAGAGCCGGAAACTCATCTGGAAACTGACCAAAAGACTCTGCGACAGGGGGCTCACCCTGTTCTTCTCCACCCATTACATGGAAGAGGCGACAAACGCGGATTTCATCGTCATCATCAACAACGGCCGCATAGCGGCCCAGGGAACCCCGGACATGCTGCGCAGAGAATACAGCAAGGACCGGATTCGCATGTTCCCCCGTTCCATGGAGGAAGTGCTCCGCAGACTGACCGATGACGGTCTGGAACACCGCAGAGAGGGCGATGCGGTCATCGTCAACGTTCCGTCGACACTGTCGTCAGTTCCGATCATCGACAGATACAGGGAGACGCTCATCGGGTTCGAGGTCGTCATGGGAAGCATGGACGATGCCTTCATCAATATCGTCGGCGGAGGTGAGGATTCATGTCAGTGATACCCGCTTTGGTCAGAAGGCACTGTCTGATCTTCTTCAGAGACCGGATGAACGTCTTCTTCTCCATGCTGGGCGCGATCATAGTGCTGCTGCTCTACATCACATTCCTCAAGAATCTGATGATACAGAGCGTTCCCGGCGAATACGGCTCGTCCCTGATGGACAGCTGGATCATTGCAGGGATCCTGGCCGTCACATCCGTCACGGCCGCCCTCGGATCGCTGGGGATACTCGTCAGCGACAAGACCTCGGGCGCAAGCAAGATCGTCACGGTGTCACCGGTAAAACCGATCCAGGTGGCCGCCAGTTACATCATCTCGTCGTTCTTGATAACGATGATGCTCGGCATCTTCGTGCTTATGTGCGCCGAGGTGTTCATCGCCGTCTCCGGGGGTCCGCTGCTTTCCGCAGTAGCTCTGCTGGAGGTCCTCGGCGTGATGATCGCCGGCACGGCTTCGAGCTGTTCGATAATGTTCTTCGTCGCGACGCTGCTGAAGACCACCGAATCCTACTCCACCGCCTGCGTCATCGTCGGTACCCTCGTCGGGTTCGTCGCCGGGACATACATCCCCATGGGGACCCTGCCGGAGGCCATGAGGAACGTTGTGATGATGATGCCGGTGTCTCACGAGGGCATGATCCTCAGACAGATATTCATGGATGTGCCGGAGGGCCTGTATTTCGAAGGCGCCTCCGCCGATGCCGTGCATCAGTTCAACGTGGATATGGGGTACGTCTTCAATGTCGGAGGCACAGACCTGTCCATCTGGATATCTCTGCTGTTCCTCGTCGGTACCGCCGCTCTATTCCTGCTGCTCTCGTCGTATATGATCTCCCGGAAAAAGGACTGATCGGCCGTCTCCGTAAACGCGTATCTCGGATCGGCAGATGCAACGACAGGGGTTCACAGCCTGATGAAACCGACTGCCAGATCGGCACTGGTGCCGGAACAGATCCTGCCGCGGCGACCAGCCGGTGCATTTTCGGACATGCCGTCAAACCCAGCAGACCTTCGGAAACGACCGCTACGTTGCTGCTGTACGACCCACGCACAACGGGCTCCGTCGATGCCGGAGGTGCCGACCGTCATGATGCGGAGCAGCAGACCGCCCCTGGTCGCAACGATCGTCCAGATCTCTCCGGCCACGACCAAACAGCCCAACGTTCCGCCGTCGAACGGGAAGGTCGAGAGCACACCGCACATGTACGGACCCGTGGCCTTCCCATCCGCTGTCTGCCCTGCGATCCCCCTGAAGGTGTGCTTCCGCCACAGACCGATGCGACCCCGCTGTCGATCGGTTCATGCATCACGCCGGCCGCGTCCGCGAATTCGGCACCATACGCCGACCGGCTGCACTCGATGTCCGTACCTTCGGCACAGCACAGTCCGTCCGGTCTGCATTCTGACGTAGATATTGGAATACGCTGGCAATGCCGTCATTATTCTGCTCTGTGACCGCCACGTGGCGGAAATTCCGATGCTGCTGTGTCCAGCTGCGTTCAGTGCCCCAAGTTCGTTCTCCGCCTCACTGATCTGCCGGCCCTGCCGGACAATGACAATCGCGGCTTCGACGAAGATGACAGTCACAACAGTCGTTGCCGCACCTTGCAATGCTTCTTCATAGAGAATAAGAGAAGAAAATAATCCTGGAAAGTCTAAAGGACTGACCGGCCAGAACCGGCCGGTAATGGGTTTGAATCGGGAGATACTCTCAGACGGACTTCAGCGGGGCCGTGAAGGTATCCTTCGCAGTGATGATCATCCAACCTACGAAGATGCCGACAATCACGCCGAAAATCGAAGATATGCAGAAGAACGCCGCCAGGAAACAGGCAGCGACCGCCACGATCCAGTACCGCCGCAGATAGCAGCAGATGAAACTGATCAGCGCGCACCCGCCGCTGACGGCGATCATGACGCCAGATGCGGTGATGTACGTGGCGATCGTGTCGTAGGTCACTTCGGTATGCGAAGCAAACCACGACTGCAGGTCGGCGTTGGTCCAGATCGTGTTGGCCACCGCCGAGGTGTCCGTTAGCACGTAGACCGCCCAGATCAGTGCCGGGATCGCGTAAATCATCAGCAGGAACATAATCCACGTCCGCCGGGATTCCCGAACCATGTCCCCCAGTTGCTGCGCCTGCGCTTTCCGGTGCAGGTCGGCCTCGCTGCCTTCCACGGTCTGTCCGCAGTACTGGCAGAACTGGGCCTCAGGTGCCAGTTTCTTGCCGCACTTGATTCAGTAGAACTCTTCGTTCATGCAGTAAGTAGTGGTTTGTGACCATTTAAAAGAGATGTATGAATTCGCCAGCATTTCTCCAGTAAAAATGTACTAAATGTCGGAACTCCGGGTCGGAACAAGCTGTCATAAACTATTTTCCGCACCGGCTACCTATGCGGTCTTCAATGTGCAAGACAACCAGTGGTTAAATATCCCTGTTCCGATTGCCGCTCGATATCTCATGAACAGTGAACTTCCCTCTGCGCTTTCCGAACACCGGTACTGCGGGGTGACCGCATGAGCAATGTCCGCATCGGCCTGGTCGGCGCCTGCGGTAAGATGGGCGCCATGATCATCCGGCGCATCCTCGCCACCGAGAACACCGAGCTCTCTGCGGCCTTCGACATCGTCAACATCGGCCAGGATGTGGGCGACCGCCTCGGCCTGGGCAAGAAACTGGGCGTCCCGGTCTCCGACTCCAAGGATCTGGCAGCCGTGCTGAAGGCTTCTAAGACCGATGTTCTGCTGGACTTCACGGTCGCTGCCGCGACTGCCGTCAACGCTCCGGTCGCCGCCGGCGCCGGCGTCAACCTGATCATCGGCACCACCGGCCTCTCCGACGCGCAGAAGGCCAACATCAGGGACGCCGTCGTCAAAAACAACGTCGCCGCTGTGATCTCGTCCAACTATTCCATCGGTGTCGGCATCTTTTTGAAACTGGTCCGCCAGGCCGCCCGGGAACTGGGCAACGACTACGACGTTGAGATCATCGAGGCCCACCACAATCAGAAGAAGGACGCTCCCAGCGGCACCGCTATGACCGCCGCCGAGATCATCAGCAAGGAGATGGGCGGCAAGGAGTTCGTCTACGGCCGTCACGGCGTCTGCCCGCGCGGCAAGGAGATCGGCATTCACTCCATACGGGGCGGCGACATCGTCGGCGACCACACCGTCATGTTCATCGGTAACTCCGAACGCATCGAGATCCGCCACCAGGCCCATTCCCGGGAGATCTTCGTGGCCGGCGCCATTATGGCCGCCAAATGGGTGGTCAAACAGAAAAAGGGCACCGTGTACTCGATGACCGACGTCATGGCCTGATTCCGAAACTTTATTTTCAATAGAACAGGGGGCCCGGTGCCACGGCACCGGCGTTTTCCCTTCCCGTTTTAATGACGAAGATCTTCAGACAGACCCCGTCGGCATCGGTTGGCCGAGGCCGGCAACTGTCTGCGATAACTGGATCGGCAGTCCATTCCGGATGACGCATTCCGCGCACTGGCCCATTAACACCCCGCCGTTCCGGGCCGGTTTCCGGATCGTCCTGGACCGGGCCTGGAAGACTGGGTTGGGCGCGGAGATGCTTTCAAGGGAAAACAGCTTCTTTTCGATACTTTCTTCCTTGGCGGCCATCTTGTCGGCGGATACGCAGGCTTCCTGAGCTACGACCACGATAAGTCCCTGATCGCAGATCTGAAAAGCCGGGTTTGTAGACGTGAACTTCCCGACCCCGCGGCCTCCGCCACCGTTCTCTCTCCCGATGATGATCGGATCATTCATTGACCACACTTTCCTGTCCCTCTGCTCCTCTGCGCAGCTGGCGCAGGTGCAGATGTTTCATTACTGCCCTGGCAGTCGGCTGCGCCAGCAGCACCTCTACCCAGAACGCAGCAAAAAAGTTCGTCGGCCACCGTGAGGCCCATTCTGCGGCACACTGCCAGGTGATATCCATGGACAGACACTCGCCCACGAACGGACCCAGGAAAGACATCGAAGCGGACATCATGGTCACGCAGAAAATGATGTTAAACACGATGCGCGTATTGAATCCGTCGGTGGGCGCGACGAACCGCCGCATCCCGCGATTGGCAATGCGGCCAACCACAAAGACCATCAGCAACATAACGACTACCCAGATAACGGGCAGCGAGATCAGCGAGGTCCTGATGACGCCGGCGTCCAGCCCGCCGTTATTCTGGGCGATGTTGAGAGTTGACATAATAAAGGCAGTGATCAGTGCGATCACACCGCCGTAAAGGACACCCTCCCGGGCGTTCCAGGGCAATCTTAGTTCTTCCATGATTTTTACACTCCGGTCCAAGCGGTGCACTGTTTCCGGGACCGTCATGAAAGACCCCTTGCGATTGTACGTGGCAAAGTTGGTGTTGCACCTAATTAATAGGGAAGAATTGCCACAATGTAAAATCATATATGAGCTTTGTTCACTGACCGTGGTCCCGCCGGGAGGCAATGACCGAACGGTAATAACCTTCAACGGCCGCCGCGGGCGTGGTACCCCGTTCCCGCAGGATCTTCTCTGCCTGTTCCTTGACGACCGGATCGATGCGGGCAATGACCAGCGCGCCCCATTCCCGGTCCGGTATCCCGACTCCGACCTGGGCACAGAGCGAGGCGACGTACTCGTTGTACTGCATCCCGGCGGCCTTCGCCAGTCCCCGGACCAGATCCGTGGTGCCCGAACCGTACTGCGAGGACTTCTTGCGCCGCTCCGCCAGAAACGGAAACCCGAGATCTGTGGCGGTTTCCCGCAGGACGCGCTTACGGGAGTCCAGGTCAACCGGGCGGAGGTCGGCGGGATCGAGACGGCCCACTGCCGCCGTCACTGCCGGATCCAGATAAGGATAGACCAGAGTCTTGCCGAAGTGGACCGCGATCTGCTTTTCGCAGGGCACGGAGACCTGCAACAGCCGGTCCACACTGGCTTTGGTTAGAATCCCGTACTCCTCGTCGCTGCAGCCGACGTACTTGGCGCATCCCATGAAGTATTCGTCCGCGCCCTGGCCCGTCAGAACTATCTCCTCTGCGGCCTCCCGACAGACACAGAACAGCTGGAGCTCGTAGGAAAGGGTGAACGGGTCGCCGTTGCCGGTGGCGGCGATCAGTTCCTTCAGTCGGGCCGCAGTGTTTTCCGGCGTGAGCGCTGCCCGGGTATGGGGCAGTTGCAGCCGGGCCGCCAGGTCCTGCGCTGTCCGCACATCGCAGGCATCGGGAGTCCCGCATGTGTACAAATGCACCGAGCGGGCGTACCGCTGGGCCAGAGCCGCGACCAGTCCTGAGTCGAGTCCGCCGGAGCATGCCACTGCCACGTCCTTTCCGGCCACGGCCGTGCGGATGGCACTGACCAGCGTGTCCCGCAGCTCCGCATATCTGAACATACGGCAGCGATAGCCCTGATTGCGTATAAGGACGACTGTCCGTTATCATTAGAAATATTGGACGATTTTCCGGCCATGGATCTAAAAGCAAGACGGCCCCGACCGCCGTCGCCACGGTGACGATCGTTACCGTGATCCGTATCGCCGGATTCTATCTTGACAGTGATAAAAATAGCACCGACATGAT
>Ga0265294_10009505_pt1 | contig 11204 bp, 9 predicted proteins | sample MunlanPumphouse3_FD_192504 | JGI IMG/M metagenome (GOLD analysis project Ga0265294, IMG submission 192504) | Groundwater microbial communities from a municipal landfill in Southern Ontario, Canada - Pumphouse #3 | ecosystem: Environmental > Aquatic > Deep subsurface > Groundwater | place...
TAAGTATAACTTTTCTAAATCCATTCCATCTTTAATAACATCTTTAACTGCAAAATCACCTACAAGTTTCCCTTGATTAATGATACAAATACGATCACACAATTTCTCTACAACTTCAATAATATGAGTTGAGAAGAAAACAATATTTCCATTATCTGCATGTTCTCTCATCATTTGTTTAATTTGAAAAGAACTTGCTGGATCTAAGCCTGTTAAAGGCTCATCTAAAATCCAAACTCTTGGATTGTGGATTAAGGATGCAATAACTACTAACTTTTGCTTCATCCCGTGTGAATATGATTTAACTTCACGGTCGATTGCAAATCCTAACTGAAACTTCTCTAGATATTCTTCTAATCTTTTATCTCGATCAACTGGTTCTACCCTATATAAATCAGCTACATAGTTAATATATTCTCTACCAGTTAATCTTTCATAAACAGCATGGTTATCAGAAACATAACCAATTCTTAACTTTGCTTCCATTGGCTGAGATTTAATCGAATACCCGCAAACATACATCTCACCTTCAGTAATTGACTGAATTCCTACTAAAGACTTAATTGTAGTTGATTTACCAGCACCATTATGGCCTAAAAAACCATAAACATTACCAGCTTCGATTGTTAGTGAAAAATCATCAACAGCCTTTTTCTTACTACTTCCGTATCTTTTAGTAAAGCGTTCAATAACTACTTTATCTTTATATTCAGGTTTAATTGGATCTGATAAATTCTTGCTTCCTAAAGCTTCTCTTAGTTTATTCATCTCTATCCTCTTTTCTTTTTGTTTTTTAATTAACGCTGCTTGATTATCAATTGCTTGATAGACAAGGTCATACACATACCAACTCATAAACATCAAAAATACAAATGCAATGTATAATAAGATTTGGTAAACATAGAAAAATTTAAATGTTAGTTCATTATAAGTAAATGATGCTACATAATCAGTTTGAATACTTTGCCAACCAAATCTTTTCGTAATATCAAAACCATAGGTGAAGAAATAGTCTACACTTTGATAATTATTAAACCAAGCATTTAAAAATACAACTAAAATATAATAAAGTGTAAATATTCCAATGGCTTTAGCCATATCCTTAAGTTTAGGCTTTTCAAAAATCTTTAAAGCAACACTTAAAATCGGTATTATAAATACTAACCAGTGACTATAACTAAAATGTATTACTCCGATGTTAAAGACATCACTTGAATAGTTTGGTAACATTATCGCTACAAATGCCCCTAAGACATTCGCAAAGTAAGTAAAGTAAAATACTCCTTTTAAATTGAAAGCATAAGCAATAAACAACAAAATAACAGCTGTATTACATAAGTGTAGAGGCAATCCCCCATAACCTGTTCTTTCTAAATAGAAATACTGAAAAACTGCAGCTATTACCATATATGTAAGAAACATCTTCTTTGTTTCAAAAGTTCGTTTCTTCAAAATAAAGTAAATAATAAAGATTGAAACAACATATAAACTGATTAAGAATAAGTGAACTTTATTAAAGTTTTCTGCTACTTCCCCATATTTACCAAATAAGTTATAAATAAACCCAAGAGGCATTAAAAAGATCAAACTTCCCAAAAACAAAAGAATAGTGTCTTTTACCTCATTTTTATTTGGCCATAACTTACTCTTGATTAAACTAAACCAGTTTATAGCCGTCATAACAATAGTTATACTTATCTGAATCATAATTAAAATTGATCGATATTTTAAATAATTAACTTCTCCATAAACTGCTAATATATGTTTATTTAAGAAAAGCAAATTTAAAACAATTAAAACTGGTCCTAAAAAGATAGATAATAACTTAGCATGTTTAGACTTAATAAAACTACTTATTAATGTCATAGCAATTAGGATTGTAGTAAACCACCTTAAGATATGTATCCATAAAGTCATCCCCGGCGAAAATATCCATGTGTCCGGCGCATAAGCTGGTTCAGTTGACTTTACATCAACTAAAAATACATTAAATACGTCATCTAAGGCATTTTCAAAGTTTAACCCAATTACATATGATGTAAATAATAAAACTGCTAATACCTTTAATACTACTTCTATATTCAAATCTTTCTTTTTATAAAGTAAATACAATAATCCTAAAACTATAATACTTACCCCTAATATAATTATTTGCGGCATAATAACCTCCACCTTATAAAACTATCTATAAAAAAAGCCAGAACCTTCCTTTTATTCCTTCAAAGGTTATTTCCCCATCTCTAATAAAATTCAAAATTCTGTCTTATTTTAAATTTATATGTTTTATAAGTATTAAAATTTCAATGTCTTATATAACTTTTTCAAAAATCAAGTAAATTTCTTTACAATTACTTTACTCTTTCTTTATCCATGTTTTATCACAAGCAACGATAAAAGTAAAGCAATATTGGACTACCTACAAAGACCCTATATATAATACAACTAACTATCCCAAAAGGTGACATATATAAATTTGAGCTAACTATTAATTAGTTAACTCAAATTTTATACTTTTTAACTTAATATTAGTGTATGCTTCCCACCTGTAAATTTTTTAAATTGAGGACAGCGATATACCATCTGACTTTTTGCACGCACAACTAAACAATTCCTAAAAGGTAGATAACTAAAATATAAAACAAAATCTAAAATGTCATACGTCAAAAAGTAATAAACAATTATTGATCTTGCTTTATTAAACAACTTACTATCATTATGCTCTTTAGTTGTTATATATTCCATCAATCTTCCCTCAAAATTATCAAGTTTAGGAAACTCTTTTTCCTCGTGATATGTTCTAATTCTCACTCCACCAATTACTTTTCCCTCATACTCAACAGCAAAAGAATCTTTCATTTTAATCATATCTTCTAAATTACTTTTAGCTTCTTCTATATTATTAAGATATGACCAACCACCTACAGCACATAACAACTTATCTTTCACAAGCTCATAATACACCTCCAAATCTTTCTCTTCCCAAGGTCTAAATTCAAAACCTTCCGATGTGATTACTAAATCACAATAGTCTACTTTTTCATTTAAATTTTCATCCATTTTCTTTTCCTCCTTTTGAATATAAAATTTAAAAAAACGCCACTGATGATGGCGTTTGTTTATTACCATCGATCAAGCTTTAGCACCTTACTTTTAAAAGCAGGTTGCTGGTGGATCTTAGGGCTTGTCCCTCCCCACACTCTTTATGGTTTATACTTATTCGTTTTTTAATAAGTTTCTTTACTTCTTTATACAACTACATTATAACACAAAATTACCAAAAAACAAAGAAAATATTTTTTTTAATCTAAACTTACAAATTCCAATTTGTATTTACTTGGTGATACCGATAAATAATAGTTATCTTCACCAACCTTTATTAAATGAGTAGCTACATCTTCTAACTTTAACTCTTTATCAAAAACTAAATTTAAAGCTAATCCTTTTCTTTTAAGATATGCTTCCTTTTTAGTCCAAATCATATAAAAACAAATGTCTCCAGTTAAACTTTTATTATATTCTTCATCAGTCATTATTTTTTTAGCAAGTTTACTATTATCTTTAAACTCAACATATTCTAAATCTATTCCAACTTCTTCATTTGCTAGCGCTAAAGCAACTAAATTATGCGAATGAGTAAGATTAAAATGAATACCTTCAATTAAAGGTTTCCCATTTGCATTTAAGTTTACCTTTAAATTTCCAACATCGATATTTCTCATCTTTAATTTTAAATAAAGTAAATACCAACTAAAGAAACTTCTTTTTCTTTGATTTTCTTCATTATATTTATTAACTTGATTTAAGAAATTATCTGGAATGTTATTTACATAGTCTTTTACTTCTAAGTCTTGAATATTTAATAAATAAATTTCAATCATTTAGATAAAGCCTCTTTTATATCTTTTAAAGCAGAATCTACTTGATCAGACCTTTTAACTCCAAAGACACATTCATAAGCAAAATGCTCACAGTTGTTTCTAAATAAGTTATAGTTACCTTCTCCAACTCTTGATAAAGCTATACTTACAATCTCCTCATCACTTCTTTTTTCTTTTAGTTCTTTTTTATCATAAACTCTAACTTCTAAAAAACCAACTAAAAAGTCTTTCATATTAGATCTTAATACTTTAATGTTTTTAGGATTTTGCATAAACTCACTAGGTAATCCAAATTGAACTACTTCATCATTTCCAATATAAATACCATGATGATAAACTTCACCGACTTTAGTTCTAATGTGAGAACCAGGATAAGGATCTATTAGTTGCCACTTTTCCATTATTTGTTCTCCAAAATAAAATCAATTACATCTTCAATAGTTTTAAATGTATTAAATGTAACTTCACTCATATCAACACCATACATCTCTTCAATTGCAATTGCTAGATAAATAACTCCAATTGAGTTTATCCCTAAGTCAGTAGTGATATTGTTTTTCATAGTGACTTGCTCTACATCAATCCCATTTGGAATCACTAATTTGAATATTTTCTTTAATTCATTAAAAACTTGTTCTTTTTCCATCTATATCTCTTTCTTTGGTCTAATAATCTTTAAGCTAGGTGTTCTTGGAAAATCTTCTTTCCTTACAATAACCTTCCCAATTCTTTCATGAGGAAGTAAACTTTGATTTACTTCTTCGATTTTTTTATTTAAATATTCTTCTAAATTATCAATTTGCTTTTCTCTTAGAACTTGTTCTCTAGGTAAAAGTTCAGCTACTAAAATAACTATTCCAAATTCATTTTTATCTTCATATACTAATGAATCTTGAATTAAATCAATTTCATTAATTTTACTTTCAATATAAGCAGGTGATACATTTTCACCATTAGGTAAAACAATAATTTCTTTAGTCCTACCAGTGATATATAAGAATCCCTCTTCATCTACTCTTACTAAGTCGCCAGTTTTAAAATAGCCTTCTTCATCAAAAGCCTTAGCGTTTTCTTCAGGATCATTATAATAGCCTAACATTAAGTTATCACCTTTAATATAAAGCTCTCCATTTACAATCTTATATTCTTGATAAGGATAAAACTGACCTACTGATGCTGCTTTATAAGGAGCTGAGGCATTACCGCTAACAAGGTTAGCTGATTCAGTTAAGCCATAACCGGCACCAAAAAAGTCAATTAGCTTATTAAACTCTAAAGTAATATATGGAGATACATGAGCACCACCAGCAATAACAGTCTCTAACTTACCACCAAGTACTCCAACTCCCATATCTTTTGCAAGTTTTAGGAAAAGTTCAGCTAAAGCTGGAACAACAATTAAAATAGTAGGTTGAGCAACTTTTAAGTTTACAAATAGTTTCTTCATATCAGGAGTTGTATGAACTGTGCTTCCTGTATATAAAGCAGTAAGTAAAGATCTAATTAAACCAAAAACATGAGTAAAAGGAATTACAGCTACATAAACTTGATCAAAAGGCTTTTTCATTCCTAAAGTTCCATTTCTAACTCCAGTATATAAAGCTTTGTGTGATAAAACAGCACCTTTACTTTTACCAGTAGTTCCACTAGTTAAAACAATACAAGCAGGATCGTCTTCCTTAATTGTTTTATCAAATTCACCTAATGATTTTGTTTCATCATTAATCTCAATAAACTTCACATCAGGTAAGTTTTCCTTTGCTTCATTTACTTTTTCTTCTAACTTTTTAGAATAAAAGACAACTTTTAAATTATACTTCATACTTAAACCAGTTAAACTTCTTGCATCTAACTGATAAGGAAGTAGTGTAGCTACACAACCATAAGCCATAGTACCTAAAGCCGCCCTAACAAAATCATAATCATTTAATGAAAAAACACCTACGTTTTCTCTTAAATTAACTTTATTTTCTTTTAAAAGATAAGCTATTTTTAATGTATCTTCTTCTAACTGTTTGTAGTTTACCTTCTTTTCATCATCTACAATCGCAATCTTTTCTTTAAATTGTTTTAGATGCTCCATAAACTCATAAGTTGTTCTAATATGCACTAATTTACTAAAAGTTACATCGTCTGTAAATTGTTTAAAATATTTTTCTTGCATAGATCCTCCTAATTATTTTTATAATGATCTGCTAATTCTTGTTCTAAAGCTTTTAATTTAGCTACAACTTGATTAATCTCTTCAACCGATGGATATTTAGATGTTAAATAATCCTTTACATAAAACTTAGGACCAATAACTACTTTCTGTCTATGATACCATTTCTTAGACTTTTGGTAGTAAACAGGTAAAATAGGACAATCTGCAAACAAAGCCATTAAAATTACTCCTGCTTTATAATCCCTACCAACTCCATCTAAACTAACTCTACCTTCAGGAAAAACAGTAACTAAATGCCCTCTATTTAATCTTTTCTCGACATCTTTAAATGTTTTTAAAGAAACATTTTCTCTATTTACCGGAATACAACCACCAGCTCTAAAAAACCAATTTCTTAATTTCGTGTTAAATAGCTCTTCCATCGCTACATAACCAACTCTTCGAAACCAGAAAATTGTTCCGATTCTAAAAATGTCTGTAAGAGAGATATGGTTAGCAGAGATAATATAAGACCCCTTAAATAAACCTTTCTTTTCTGTCTTGTAATATAACCTTTTTACTCGATAGAAAAACAGAAATGGCCATCCACCAGTCCATTTAATAAAATCATATAAAATCTCTCTAGGATCAAAAATCCTAAAAAACAATGGCAATTTTTTATTTTTCTTCTTCTCTTTTTTCATCTAACTTCATTCCTAGTCTAATAATATAATTCCTTGCATGATTTGAAAGTAAGTCAATATTTTCTTTCTCACTTTTTGAATTATCATATAACTCATGTAAATATAAAGGTTCACCTACAATAACTCTAGCTCTTTCTTTTTTCTTATAAGAACCATTAGTATATAGAGGAATAATAGGCGCTTTAGTTTCTAAAGCCATATAAACAAAACTTGGTTTAAATTCTAAAAAGCCTTCTCCTTCTTTCGGTAATCTTCCTTCAGGAAAAATCAAAATCTTTTGGCCTTTTTCAATATATCTTTTAGCCTTAGACATAAAGCTAAAATCATAATCAGCACGCTCTACTTTAATTGCTCCTAAAGCATTTAGAAACCAAGAAAAAACTTTATTTTTTTGATATAAAGCTTCTCCTGTTAGTGGTCTTAAATTATTTAAAGGGAAAGTAAACATGTATAAAGCAAAATCATAAATTGAAGTATGATTGGAAATTACAATTGCTCCACCTTTAATTCTTCTTCCTTGTTTTTTTCTATTTTCGTAATAAATCTTTTTCTTAAAATAGAAAAGGCTAGGAATATATCCTGTTATTTTGATAAACCATTGAACTATCTTATACATTTAACTTCTTCGCTAGTTTATTTAAGTGTACTTGCGTAATAATGTAAGATACAATATTTAAGCCCATTAAAGATAGTATTAAATAAAGTACTGATAAATCTTTTACCTTTAAATCTTTTTCATGGCATTTTTTAACTAATGCTTTATTAGCCTTATAAACTACAAAGGCAAAGTAAGGAGGTAGTAATAAAGATAAAATATAATGAACTATGCTCATCTTCTTTTCTTTGAAAGCATTAATGCTCTTAAGAATTCCATATCTCCAAATTGCACCAAATAAAGAACCTGATAGGATAAATAAAGCAATATTTACTCCTAATACCTCTTCTTCTACAACCTTTTCTTTTTCTTCAATAAACAAATGTTTGTTTTCTTGATATTCTTTTTCTAAACCTAAACTCTTAGCTACAATCTTTGGACTATAGTTTTTAGGCATTAAGAAAGTACAACCAAAAGCAATCATACAAAATAGAGCTACAATAACTGGTACTAATAATACACCTAAGTTAAAAACTGTATTTTCTGCTACACCAAATTTTGTAGCTGCTTCAGCTAGGCTCTCAGCGTAAACTATACCACTTGCTGCCTTAGAAACAAATAACATTTTAATATATTCATATACTAAACTACTAGCAATTGCCCCTACAACTGATGATGTTACAGCTTGAGCTGCAAAGTACATTGCTGAGTGATTTCTCTTAGTTAGTTTTTCCTCAACTGAAGAAATTTGCGCTGGAATCACGTAAGGCATCATAAAGAATGATCCAATTGCCCATGAGCCAATAATACTACCTATAGTACCTATAATGATCTTTAAAGTAACATTACCTTCTCCTAAAATAAATTTATTACAAATCAAAAACGCAAAAATTGCTACAGAAAAGCTAACTAAACTTATCTGATAAGCAAATCTTAAGCCCTTTTTATCTCTAACCTTCTTAAATAAATAAAGCATAATTGGAACAGGAGCAAAAGCAAAAGTGTTAAGGATTGTCATTTGTGCTCCAGTTAAACCCATTCCTCCCAAAATTAAAGCATTCATCGAAACTAAAAACATTTGAAGTCCAAAGAACGAACATAAGTTAACTATTAGCCATCTTAAAAACACTTTGTTTGTGAAGGTAAGTTTAATACTTTCCCAAACTCCAACTTTTTCTTCTTCTTTTAAAGGAGTTATATCATAACCCTCATTAATCATCTTCTTTTCCCATTTGTCGCCTTCTTTAATCATAAATAACGGAATTAACATTGTTACCATTAAAGGAAGCAACATAAATGTAAATTTATCAATATGAACACCTAATTTCTCTAAAGTAATAGGGACTAAAGCATAAACTAAAGCATAAACAATTGTATCAAAAAATGCTTTATAACTTGATACTTTAATTCTTTGATTTTCATTTGCACACATATTTGATAAGCTTCCATAAAAAGCAATTAAGCTCATTGTGTATGTAGCAAAAAAGATTAATGCCATTGTTGTAATCCAAATTGTGTTTACTAATTGGTCCTCTCCCCCAATTGGTATCCACATTAAAGCATACGATACAACCATTGGTATAAAAGCAATCGCAATTGGGATTCTTCTTCTTCCCCATTTAGTTCTTAGTCTGTCAGTTAAAGCTGCTAGAGGGATATCAATTAATCCATCAAAAATCTTAGCTAACATCCAAAGAATTGGAAATACAGCAGGTAAGATTAAACTTACTGTTGTGATTGCTTGTAATGAGCCTTCTGGTAAGGCTGCAGGGTTAATAGCATCAGTAAAGTATGCACCTAATAATACCATAAGTAAGTTAGGTCCAAATCCTGATGCTGCATAAAGAATTTCTTTCCACGGCTTGTCTAAAATAACAAGTCTTTTTTTGTTTTGCGCACTTTGCACTGTTTCTGTCGTCATCTTTTACTCCTTTAAATATGTTTAATTATATAGTCAGATAACCTCTCAGCTGTATCTAAACCACCATTATGCAAAAAATCAAATTCAATTTGGTATTTCTCTTTTAACTTTACAAGTAAAGTTAAGTACTCTAAACTAGTTCCACCTATATCAAAGAAAAAATGTGAATTAAATTTAATATTATCTTTTTCTTTATTTGTAACTTCGGCTATTACCTTTATTACTTCATCAATTACTGCCTTATTTAATTCACTTACATCTTTAACTTCTGCTTTTTTTAATTTATTGTAAGGAATTAAATTAACTTTACCTTCTTTAATTAACTGGTGAAGAATAGTCCTACTTACCTTAATTGCAGTTGGGGCAGCAATTGGATCATATGTAATAAAGACTTTTTCAATATTGTATTTATTCTTTTGTAAACTCTTTAAGTTTGACTCGATTTCTTCAATTACTTTCTTCACACCAAGTTGGTGTAAATCTTTCTCCACTTCCACAATCAAACTTAAATAATAATTATCATCTTCACTAACACCAGTAATCGTAAACCTATTAATTGTTTGAAAATAAATCTCCTTTTCAATCATATCAGGATTATACTTTTCTCCACTAGGTGAGATAACAATATCATCTTCTCTACCTTTTAAGTAGTAATGTTTTTTATCTTTATAAGCAATATCTTTAGTATTAAACCATTTACCTTCTTCTAAGATAGTTACACCTTCATTAGTAATAGTTTTACTTGCAAGTGATCTACCCCTTACAAATAAAACATCATCTTCTAACTTATATTCAACTGATTCAAATGGCTTTCCTATTGAGCCTTTTAATCTATGTCTAATACATTTTCTTAATTCAACTGAGACAATACCAATTTCACTCATCCCATAACCATTAAATAAAGGATAACCAATTGCATTAATAACCCTTAATGTTTCAGGACTAATATAACTTCCACCAGTAATTGAGAAATAAACACTATCACCAAATAGTTTATTATTAACTTCTTTAAACATTTTCCTTACAAGTTTTAAACCCCATCTAGGAAAGATTCTTTGAATAAAGATACTAAATTTAATTGCTCGATCAAACTTCTTTTTAGTTTTCTTTCCCTTTTGATTAACTTGTTTGATAATCTCTTTATGAATTCCATGCCATAAAAGTGGCACAGCAAAAACATGAGTAACTTTATGTCTTTTAATTGTATTTAAAATCGTATCAATTGAATAATCTTTTAAGAAAACAAAAGTACGACTAAAAAATGCAAACCAAAAATAAGTAGCAATTAATCCAAAGACATGATAGAAAGGTAAAAACGCTAATTGTTTTAACTCTTTATTATAGTGTTTTAAAATTAATGTGTTTTCACTTATAATCCTATCTGTATTTAGAATCTGTGCTGCAATATTTTCACCCTTATAAACACAAATTTTAATATTAAGAGTTGTAGCTGATGTTGTTACGGCAATTTCATTTTCCCAAATAAAATCATCAATTGTTCTATCGGTTTCTTCTAATTTAATTTTATTAATGTTAATTTCATCATTAGTTAATCCAATTTCTTGATCAGAAACAATCATCTTTAAATCAAGTAACTTAACTACATCTTTATTTAAAGTAAGACCTAATCTAGTATTTAATAAAACAGGCTTAAAACCTGCCATTAATAATCCCCAAAAAGAAAAGATCCATTCCTTCTTGTTTTCCATCATTAACCCAACATAGCTTCCTTTAGGTAAACTAATGTTCGTATCAAAATAATGGCCCATTAAAATGGAACTCATCTTAGCTTCTTTATATGTAGTTTTTACTATCTTAAAACCATCTAATTCTTCAGAAAAAGTGTTGTTTTCTTGATAGTGAACACAGTTAAATATATCTTTAAAAGACCTATTTGACTGCTTTATTAATGAAATTCTCTCATTAATTATTGCTTTTAGTTCTCTTACTTTCATCTATATAC
>Ga0265294_10009506_pt1 | contig 11203 bp, 8 predicted proteins | sample MunlanPumphouse3_FD_192504 | JGI IMG/M metagenome (GOLD analysis project Ga0265294, IMG submission 192504) | Groundwater microbial communities from a municipal landfill in Southern Ontario, Canada - Pumphouse #3 | ecosystem: Environmental > Aquatic > Deep subsurface > Groundwater | place...
AGTCTTCTCTGTCACACTCTTCTCGATTGCCCCAACGTCCGCGTTCAGATCAGCAGGCGAGTTGTCGATGAGAACAGGTTGTCCCCCCGCGTCCAGGATAGCGTCGATAACGCCCTGAAACGTGAAACTCTGGACGATCACCTCATCCCCGGGTGATATCGGGAGAGATTTCAGCGCTATGAGGAGGCCTGCACGCGCCTGGTTTGTTGCGAAACACCTGGGAGCACCGATATAGTGTGCGAACTTTCTCTCAAACTCTCTAATCGTATCCTCGTCGAGCACCCGGTCAGAATGGATGCAATCCACGATCTCTTCGATGTTCAGGTATGAACCAAATCTGGCCAACATTCCCCATCACCCGAAAAAGCACAACCGGCATACCAGGCATCATACCAGGCATGCAGACCCGATTGGATCGTCTTCCTGGTACCACCGAGTGCCTGTTTAGGGGCAATACCCGTCCTCTGTATAAATAGTATTTGGCAAAAACGGGATCAGGAAGATGCAAAGCCAGGTACCCGGCTTTAGCCGTGGAAGGGTGTCAAGCAACCCTCTGGTATCGTTCTGAAACTTCACTCCGGCAGGGGTGTTCTCACGCTGAGCCAGCGGCCGGGATTGTTCCTATCCGGGATGCCCTTGCGATCTGCCGGATCTCATCCCGGAAAAGAGAAGCAGGGGCCGGGCCGGATCACCGACTGCTTACGTCCCCGGGGTTGCTTCAGCAGGGCGCACCTGCCCGTGCTGCGGCAGGATGATCCAGAGCAGGATGTAGGCGACAATACCAGGGATGAACCCCGTGATCGCGGTGATGACAACCCAGATCACCCTGATGATATTCGGGTCGATCTCAAAGTATTCTCCGATGCCGCCGCATATCCCGGCGATCCACCGGTCGGCCGTTGAACGGTATAACTTCTTCATGACAGTTCCCCGGGGTGCTCACTTTGCCGTATTGATAATAGATGTTTCCCCGGAGGACAGGGGCAGGCGCCCGAGTTGATACGTTGAGATATGCGGCGGTTCAACCGGATGCGGGGCGGGCAGCACCAGACCTCCGGCGCTCAGGTCTGCGGGACGGGGTGCAGGCGTCACATCCGCTGCAGGGAAGAGCCTCAAACCGCTCCCCAAAGTACTCAAGGATCTGCTGTCTCCGGCACCCTGCCGTGGTGCTGCAGTAGTCGACCATCTTCTGCAGTTTTGAGCGTGCAACCTCCCGCTGGAACTCGGAAGGGAGATCGCGGTCGATGAAGGACCTCAGGCGTTTTGCGTCATCGTCGTGATAGAAGAGGATGCAGTCGCTCTCGCCTCCGTCTCTCCCCGCCCGGCCGCTCTCCTGGTAGTAGGCCTCAAGCGTCTTTGGCATATCGTAGTGGACGACGAACCTGACATCCGGTTTATCGATACCCATACCAAAGGCACTTGTCGCACAGATGACGGGGACCTTCCCCGCCATGAACCTGTCATGCGTCCGCTCCCGGGCCGCCGCCGTCATCCCGGCATGGTAAGGGAGGGCCGGGATACCGTCGGCACGGAGCCGGGCTGCAAGGGTCTCGGCCCCATCCCTCGTTGCGGTGTAGATGATCCCTGCATCCGTGCCCCGGCCCTGCAGGTAGTCTCGGAGGCGCTCGTATGCATCCTCTTCTTTCTGGACGACGACATACCTGAGGTTCTCCCGGTTGAAACTCCCGACATAGATCGAGGGGTTGTTGAGGTTGAGCTGCCGCGCGATATCGTCACGGACGTCCGGCGTCGCAGTCGCAGTCAGGGCGACCATCGGCACCTGCGGGAACCGCTCTTTCAGGATCTGGAGTGACCGGTACTCAGGGCGGAACTGGTGCCCCCACATCGATATGCAGTGCGCTTCGTCGACAGCGATGAGCGTTATGGGGAGGGATGCGATGAGGGCGAGGAAGTCATCGCTGACCGCCTTCTCAGGCGAGACGTAGAGGATCTGGACGACATTCTCTTCGAGTTCCGAGAGGATCCGCCGCGTCGCTACGTAAGAGCAGGAGGAGTTCAGCGCTTCTGCAGAGATCCCGCGGGCCTGCAGGTCGTCAACCTGGTCTTTCATCAGGGCGATGAGGGGCGATATCACGAGCGTCACACCGTTGCCGATGAGCGCAGGGACCTGGTAACAGAGCGACTTGCCCCCTCCTGTCGCAAGTACCGCGAGGACGTCGCGCCCCTCCAGGAGGTCCTGGATGATCTCCTGCTGGTAGGGTTTAAACGCCGTATGCCCAAAGTAGCGTTGCAGGATGAGATGCAGGCGATCCATTGCTATAACTGTGGGCGCTCTACCGGCATAGTATCTTCGCAAGGATGAGATCCCGGCAGAACCGGGCTCGATCGGGAAAACGCCTGCGATGGTGCGCAAGGCTAAACGGATGAAGATCAATGCTCCGGGTGCATCGTACTCCGCTCTATCCCATGCAGTGGACCGTAGTGGGCCATTTCACCTTATCGTGTGGGTCCTGGTGCAGATCGCCACCTCAAGCGAAGCCGCGAAGTTCGCGAAAGGGTAGTAACCTCACGGATTTCGCGGCTTCGCGTGAGGCGGTATTGCATGAACAATGTCAGATAAAAAGCTCCAGTAGTAGCTATCGCATTGGAGGGACCGGGGAGGGAGCCTCACCCGGAAACCTCCTCCCAGAACCCGGCGACTGCTGAGAGGATCCTCTCCCGGAGTTCGGCAATCCGCGCCTCGTCGACCTGGTGAGTCCCGGGGTCGATATACTCTTCAGTCTCATAGAGGTCGCGATTGATCTCAATCTGAATCCAGGGAGTCCGTGTCCGCCGGTGGTGCGCAACCGTTATGAACCCGCCCCTGAAGGGTTCGTTCATCGCAACCCGCCCTTCCCCGTCGAACTCTGCCTGGAACGACCGGGCGAGGGCTGAGAGCCACTCCGGCGGGCAGGTCACATGACCCCCCTTCCGGAGAGGCTTCCCGAATCGATCGCCCCTGTTGCTCAGGCAGAAGAGTGGACGCGGACGTCCGGCGTCCATCCTGACCGGTGGGGCCTTCGGCAGCATGCTGTGGCAGTCGAAGGCGACCTCAACAGGATGGGTATCGATGACATCGGCCAGCCGGTTATGGAACGGGAAGTAGTATTTCTGCAGGAGGGTTCCTATCAACTCCCTCCCTGGCACCAGACCCTTCCGGTATACCGGGGTCCCATCCTGCGTGATGACCTTGATCACGCCATCCTGGGCCCGCGGCGGATACTCATAGGGCGCCCGGTTGGTGTCGACAAAGATCCGGGAGACCTCAAAATCAACCAGGGCCTCCACTGCATCATCGAACCCGTAAAGGAGGCGGGTATGGGGGTCGCTGTTGAAGACTATCTCCTTTCGCGAGAGGTTGACGAGACCGCGGACTTCAGGCGGAACTGAGACGCCGCCGTGGGGGATGGAGAAGAGGAACGGGTAGCGGCCGCTCAACCTCTCCTCCCTCCCGCCCGGTGTTCACGGGAACTGATGCTCATGCTCTTCCCGGTAGTATGGGGATAACCGGGTACAAAAGTGCATTGGTCGCTGGGTACCCGGCCAGAACCTGCCGCCAGGGTGCCCGGTTCCAACGGGGATCCGGCCGGATATGCATTTATCTCTACGGGGTAATTGGTTATTATGAGGTGACCGGGACGATATGACAGGAAACACAGGAAGAGAGCGATGGTCATCGACTCTGGGTTTCATCCTTGCAAGCATCGGGTCGGCAGTAGGAATCGGGAATGTCTGGCGGTTTCCCTACATCGTGGGTGCCAACGGCGGCGGCGCATTCCTGATCCCGTACCTGATCTCAGTCCTCCTCTTCGGCCTCCCCCTGATGGTGCTGGAGTTCGCCATCGGGCGCAACACCGGGACATCAGTGGTCACCGCTTTCCGGTCCATACAAGGACGGTTCTCCTTTGCGGGCCTGGCCGTCGTCGCCATCGCGAGCCTTGTACTCAGTTACTACCTCGTGATCACAAGTTGGGTGCTTGCCTACGCCCTCTTCTTTGCCCTCAACCGGCCGGTCGACTTCGGTGCGTTCACAGGCTCCTATCTCCCGCTCATCTTCTTCCTCCTCTCCGGGATAGCCGTCTTTCTGACAGTGCGCTCCGGGGTCAGGGAGGGAATCGAGAAGGTTTCCCGGGTTCTCATCCCGGTCCTCGTCGTGATCCTCCTCTTCCTCGTGGTCTTTGCGCTCACTCAGGCAGGGGCCATGGACGGAATCGGGTTCTACCTCTCCCCTGACTACTCAAGGCTTGCCGACCCGACCGTCTGGACCGCGGCGTTCGGGCAGGCCTTCTTCTCGCTCTCGGTGGGTATGGGCGTTATGCTCACCTACGGGAGTTACCTTGAGGGAGGAGACCTCTTCCGGAACGCCTCCGTTATCGCCGTCGCTGATATGCTGATCGCGATCCTTGCCGGACTCGTGATCTTCCCCCTGGTCTTCACCGCAGGCCTCGACCCTGCAGCCGGGGTGAACCTCACGTTCATCACCCTGCCCGCAGTCTTTACCGGGATGCGGTTTGGTATGGTCCTCGGGGCGCTCTTCTTCGCGATGCTCTTTACCGCGGCACTCACCTCTGCGGTATCCATGCTCGAGGTTCCCGTGGCGGCCATGATGGACTCGCGCGGTTACTCCCGGAAGCGTGCGACGCTCCTCGTCTTTGGCGTAATCATGCTCCTCGGGCTCCCGTCAGCCCTCAGTTACACGGCCCTGGAACTCGAGCTCCTCGGGACTCCGCTCCTCGATCTGAACGATTATCTCTTCGGGACAATCGGTCTTATCGTCGCAGGACTGATCATAAGCATCGTCGGGGGGTGGTACATGGACCGTGCCCGGGTCTGTACGGAGATTGGTGGATGCGGATGGCAGCAGAAGATCTATATGGCGCTCATCCGCTACTGCGTTCCGACAATCCTGCTGATCACGCTGATCGCAAGCCTTCTCCAGGCTGCGGGGTGAGCGGTCGGGTTCTCCGGGGATCCGCCCCCTCCCCCTCAAGGCGACTGCCCGGTGAGAACCGGATGATGGGGTTATGCGATTGGGGCAAGACTGCCAATCACCCCATTCATAGGAGGTACCCATGTAGCCCGGTCCTTGCGGTTGCACCCGGGCACCAAAAAAGAGTTACGGGGACTGGATGAACCAGCCGGTCTGGGTGTTGTCGAGCGCGCCCCGGGAGTTCGACGCAGTCACGAGACTGACGACGACCATGGTGAGGGCCGAGATCACGAGCGCATAGAGGCTGAAGTGCACCGGGAGCGGCGCCACAAACTGGTGCCAGTAGCCAAAGACTGTGGCCGCGACGAGCCCGAGCCCCATGCTCGCGATCGCTCCTTCCTTGGTAGCCCCACGCCAGTAGAGCCCGGCGAGGAGCGGGACCGCGAATGTCGCGAGCATGACCCCGATGCCCATCCAGATCAGCCAGGCAAGCATCGGCGGCGGGTTGATAGCAAGCCAGAGCGTGCTCCCGGCGGCAACGATGACCGCAACCTTCGAGACGAGGAGCACCTCCTTGTCGGGCGCCGAAGGCCGGAGGATGTTTTTGTAGATATCCCACGCGAACATGGTCCCGACGGTGAGCATGAGCCGGTCGGTCGTGGACATCACCGCTGCAAGGACGATCACCGCGAAAAGCGCCCATAACGCCACGTTCGGCATGGCGTACTCGACACCCGATATGAAAGCAAAGTCCTGGGCGTTCACGGTAGCAGGGAGCACGATCGTCCCCTCCTCAACGAGCGACCGCACGGCAAACCCGGTGAACTTCACCAGGAACATAACGACCCCGTAGATGCCGAACGCAACCAGCGGCGCCCACTTAAAGTAGCGGGCCTCCTTTGCCGCCAGCACGTTGTTGATGACGTGCGGTGCGCAGGCAAGCCCGACCATCAGGAGGATCCCGAACGAGACGAGGAATTCGGGCGTCGCAAAGGCGTATGGTGCGTAGGCCGGGCTCGGGAACCAGGGTTCGACGAAGTTCGGGTCGACCCCGGCAAGCACGGTATTGATGTGGGAGAGCCCGCCGGCGCTGACGATGACGAACGGTGCCATCAAAAAGACACCGAGGATCAGGATGCCCCCCTGGATCAGGGTCGTCCAGGATACGGCGTAGAGCCCCCCGACAACCGTGTAGGCGGTGATGATAACCCCGGAGATGAGCAGGGCCTCCCAGTGCGGGATACCGAAGAGCCAGACGAGCACGATACTGATGGCGGTGTACTGCCCTACCAGGTAGACCAGCGAGACAATGATCCCCGAGACGGCGGAGAGCCCCCGGAGCGCTCTTGGGCTCTCGAACCGGTCTGCGAGGTAATCCTGGACAGTCATGTAGCCCCGCTCCTTCCCGACAGCGTGGAGTTTCACCCCGAAGACGATGATGCAGAACGAGGCCGCGAGCGGCACAAAGATCTGTTCCCATATCCCAGGCCAGCCTGAGGAGTAGCCGAACCCGCTGACACCGAGCAGGGTCATGCCGCTACAGACCGAGCAGATGATCAGGATCGTGAAGACCCAGAACCCAAGCGACCTCCCGGCGAGGATATAGTCCTCGGTATTATGGATCTTCTTCGAGGCCCAGCTCCCGATGCCGATGAGCACGACAAAGTAGAGCCCGATCAGTACAAACGTTATCAGGTCAGCCATTCAGGAGGCCTCCCTGAAGGAGAGCCCCCAGAGGGTGAGCACCACAATGACCAGAGCGACGGCGCCACTCACAATAAGTCCCGTGTGGAGGGGTAATCCGAAGAACATGCTATGTCAATGTGTGGCACGCTAACATATAACACAATCGCTGGAGGCGGTGATATCACCCCATTTCAGAGGCGGACCGCACATACCAAAAAGAATGTTATTTGGAACTCTTTACAGTCTTTGCGCCCCGGAGGATGGCAATCTTTCCGGTGCGGACGAGTTCCTTGATACCATACTGGCGCAGGAGTTTCTCGAGCGCGTCGATCTTCTCCGTATCCCCGGCCACCTGGAGCACCAGCGTCTTTGCACCGACATCCACGACCTGAGCCCGGAAGATATCGGCGATCTGGAGGATCTCGGCGCGGGAGGTGCCTGGTTCGGCAGCCACCTTGATGAGGGCAAGCTCCCGCTCCACACTCTCCCGCTCGGTCAGGTCGGAGACCTTGATGACGTCGATGAGCTTGTTGGTCTGCTTCATCACCTGCTCGACCACAGAACCGTCGCCCTTCACCACGATCGTGATCCTGCTCATATCAGGCTCTTCGCAGGTCCCGACGGCGAGGCTCTCGATGTTGAACCCCCGGCGCGAGAACATGCCTGCGACCCGGCTCAAAACACCTGCCCGGTTCTCCACGAGGACGCTTAACGTGTGCGACTTCATTCCTGGTGCACCCCGATCATCTCGTTGATCGCGGCACCGGCCGGGACCATGGGGAAGACATTCTCCTCGCGCTCGATCCTGAAATCCAGGACGAACGGCCCGTCGGTGGCAAGTGCCGTCTCGAGTGCCTCCCGGACATCCTCCTTCTCCTCGACCCTGATTCCCTCGACCCCGTAAGCATTGGCGATCTTCACAAAGTCCACCGGTGGGAGCTCGGTGTAGGCGTAGCGCCGGTCGTAGAAGAGTTCCTGCCATTGGCGCACCATGCCGAGGTACATGTTGTTTAAGATCACGACCTTAACCGGGATCTGGTAGTGCGCCACCGTCCCAAGTTCCTGGATGTTCATCTGGAAACTCCCGTCACCGGCGATGTCGACGACCGGGAGGTCCGGCCGGGCGAAGTGGGCGCCGATGGCTGCCGGGAACCCGTAGCCCATCGTCCCGAGGCCGCCCGAGGTGAGCCAGGTCCGGGGTTTCCTGAAACAGTAGTAGAGCGCGGCCCACATCTGGTTCTGACCGACCTCGCTTGCGATGATCCCCTCGCCCTTCAGGAGGTCGGAGAGTTCCCGGATGATGTACTGCGGGCGGAGCCGGTTGTCGTCGCGGTAGCGGAGGGGGTACTGTGCCTTCCAGGCATTGAGCCTCGCCATCCAGTTCGCCGTATCCCCGCGTTTCTGCATCCGCCGGAGGAGCGCCTGGAGCACTGCCTTTACGTCGCCCACGATCGGGACGTCGACCGACTTGTTCTTCCCGATCTCGGCAGGGTCGATATCGATGTGGATGATCGCGGCATTCGGCGCAAAGGTCTCGATCTTCCCCGTCACCCGGTCGTCGAACCTGACACCTATGGCAAGAAGGAGGTCGCACTCGGTGACCGCGTAATTCGCAGTCTGGGTGCCGTGCATCCCGAGCATACCGAGGCAGAGCGGGTGGTCGCCGGGGACTGCGCCAAGCCCCATCAGGGTTGTCGTCACCGGGATGGCGGTGGCCTCAGCAAACTCCAGGAGTTCTGCCGACGCCCCTGAGTGGACCACTCCACCGCCGGCGTAGACCAGGGGACGTTCAGCACGGGCAATCAGGTCGAGCGCCTTATCGATCTGGCGGACGTGCCCCTCGTAGGTGGGCTGGTAGCCCCTGAGAGAGACCTTCCCGGGAGCAGTTCCCCCGCCCTTCACATGGCTTGTGGTGACGTCTTTTGGGAGGTCGACCAACACCGGGCCGGGGCGGCCGGTTCGCGCTATGTAGAACGCCTCCTGCACCGTACGGTCGAGATCACTGGCATCCTTCACCAGGTAGTTGTGCTTGGTGACCGGCATCGTGATGCCGGTGATGTCCGATTCCTGGAACGCGTCGTTCCCGAGCATGCCGGTCGGTACCTGGCCGGTGAGCGCTACGACAGGGACAGAGTCCATGTAGGCCGTCGCGATCCCGGTTACCAGGTTACACGCACCGGGACCTGAGGTGGCAAGACATACCCCTACCCGGCCGCTGGCCCGTGCGTAGCCATCGGCTGCATGTGCCGCTGCCTGTTCATGCCTCACCAGTATGTGCCGGATCGACGAGTCGTAGAGTTCGTCGTAGATCGGCAACACTGAGCCACCGGGGTAGCCGAAAATGGTGTCCACCCCTTCGCGCTGTAGCGCTTCAATCAGAGTCCTGGCTCCGGTCTTCATGCTCTTCCCTGAGTAGTCTGTTCATCCCGGCTATAACCGCTTCGACACTCGCCATGATGATGTCGGTCCTCGCGCCCCGCGATGTTACGGTCTTCCCGTCTTTGCTGAGTTTCACTGATACGTCAACGAGGGCGTCGGTGCCGCCGGTTATCGCATCTACGCGGTATTCGTCGAGCCGCACGCTGCCGACGTCGGCCACCGATCGCTGGAGCGCGCGGATCGCCGCATCCACCGGCCCGGTCCCGACTGCGGCACCGGTGATCTCGCTGCCGTTGACGAGCATCGTCACCGATGCGGTCGGCACCGCGTTGCTCCCTGAGACGATGGTGAACTGGCGGAGTTCGAGGCAGGGCTTAAACTCAATCGCCATGACAGTATCGGCGATTGCCATGATGTCGGCATCGGTTACCCGCATGCCGGTATCCCCGATCTGCTTGATCCGTGCCACGATATCGGCGAGCTGTGCGCCATCCGGGGCATACCCCATATCGTGGAGGGCGGCCTCGACCGCCGCCGACCCGGAGTGTTTGCCGATGACGATGCGCCGTCTCCGTCCGACCTGTTCCGGGCGGATCGATTCGTAGGTGCTCGCGTCCCGCATCACCCCGTGGGCGTGGATGCCGCTCTCGTGGGTGAAGGCCATCTCGCCGACGATGGGTTTGTTGGTGGCAAGCGGTACACCGGTGAGCCGGGCGACATGGGTCGAGAGGGGGTAGAGCTCTTCGGTCGCGATCCCGGTATCAACCCCGTAGAGCACCTCAAGCGCCATCGCCAGTTCTTCCAGGGCCGTGTTTCCTGCCCGTTCCCCAAGGCCGTTGACGGTGACGTGGGCACATGATGCCCCGGCACGGAGGGCGGCGACTGAGTTTGCAAGTGCGAACCCGAGGTCATCGTGGCAGTGGATGGAGAGCGGGGCGAAGAGGAGCGGCGGGATGAGTTCAGCGGCCCGCTCGGGCGTGAGGAGCCCGACGGTGTCGCAGAAGCAGAGCCGGTCGGCGCCTCGCTCGACCCCTTCCCGGAAGATCGCCGCGAGGAACGTCTGGTCGGCGCGGGATGCGTCTTCGCCTGAGAGTTCGACGACAAGACCGCGGCTCTTCGCGTACTCAACGGCACTCCAGGCCATATCGCAGACCTGCACACGGGTTTTGCGGAGTTTCTTTGCGATATGAAGGTCGCTCACCGGGACGACGAGGTGGACAGAGTCGGCACCGGCATCGGCGGCGAGGTCGATATCCTGGGCGAGCGCCCGGACATACGTGCACGTTTCGGCAGCAAGCCCGGCATCGGCGATTGCACGGATGGACTGGCGTTCCCCGAGGGACGCGGCTGCAGAGCCGGCTTCGATGACGTGGACGCCGACGTCGGCAAGGTGCGTTGCAATCTCAAGTTTCTCGGCCGGCGTCAGGCAGACACCCGGTGTCTGTTCGCCGTCCCGTAAGGTAGTGTCAAAAAAGCGGATCGATTCACCAAATAAAACAATCACTCATAGTGGGTTTCACCGCAAATAATTGGGAGCACCCGTATTTAAACGTTGGGGATTCGGGAGCAGGGGAAAAGGGGGGAGGGGGTTATGCCGGCGCCGGTGCGCTCTCATAAATGAGAGTGATGTAGCGGTAGGTAAAGATGATGAACGCCGGCATGAGGAGAAGGAGGATGATTACGCCGATGATTGGTACCAGGATGAGGGCGAACTCCACGACCGCGACCACGACGGTCAGTACCACGAGGGCGACAAAGACGTTCAGCCACCCGATCCTCCCGATATGAGCAAAGATCGCGCTGAAGTTGAACGCCTCGCCGAACCTCCCCGTGTGGGCGAACCGCACGACCGCGAAGAGGGCAATGAACGATATGAGGATCGCGACGAGCACCGCAAGCAGGATGCCGGAGAGGGCGGCGGCGACCGCAGGAGCCCAGGCTGCAGGGTCGGTCGCCCCCTGCACCCCGATGGCAGAGAGGACCGCAAGCCCCCCAAAGTAGGCCAGGATCAGGAGAACCGGGATCATGTAGATCAGGCTGATGATGTTCCACTTCCACCCGTCGATAAAAAGCCTGCCCCACTGGTCCACGTCGGGCGCGGGCCTCCGGCCGGCAAGCACCCTGACGATGTAGCCGTTGTAGAGCGGAATCAGGAAGAGGGTAAAGACCTGGATAAGTGAGAGAACGACCAGGAGGATCCACCGCCCC
>Ga0265294_10009507_pt1 | contig 11203 bp, 4 predicted proteins | sample MunlanPumphouse3_FD_192504 | JGI IMG/M metagenome (GOLD analysis project Ga0265294, IMG submission 192504) | Groundwater microbial communities from a municipal landfill in Southern Ontario, Canada - Pumphouse #3 | ecosystem: Environmental > Aquatic > Deep subsurface > Groundwater | place...
GAACACATTTGATGAATCATTCCATCTCCGAAAGATATAACCTCTACTACTGGCGAGAAGGAAATTACGAAGTTGACTTTGTCTTGGAAAAAGGCGATAAAGTAATCGGACTTGAAGTGAAAAGTGGAATGAAAGCAGAAAATGCAGGAATAGCTCTCTTTTCAGATAAGTTTCATCCTGATAAGATTTTGCTTGTTGGCACGGGCGGAATTCCTTATGATGAGTTTTTGAAGATAAATCCAAAAGAATTGTTTTAACAAAATAATATCAATGTCAAACGATTTAGTATCATATTCCCGTGCTGGCGATCTATTTCACTATAGATGGGCAGCTCGACGTTGCCTAGGACTCATTCATCCAAACTCTATATTACAAAAAATCGTAATAGAAGGTTCCGCAGAAAAGAAGAAGGCGGGAGAATATGTTATTGACGTTACAGAATATATTTACACACCGAATGGCAATAAACAAATCTGTTATTATCAACTAAAACACACAACTGTTCAAAAAGGCACACCATTTACATGGAGCGATCTTCAGGATACATTTTCCGGATTTGCTAAAAGATTCATTCAACATAAAAACGAAAAGCCAACTGATATTATTAGTTTTTCATTTACCATTATAACCAATAGAAAAGTCGCTGATGCATTTAAGAAAAATATAATAGCCATTTCAAAAAAAGAAGCAATTGATGCCAGATTCAAAAATAAGATTGAAAAATATACAACTTTAACATCCGACGATTTAGCGTCATTCTGTAAGAGCATAAAATTTGAAGATAGTGAAGGAGATTATAATGTACAAAAGGATGAATTAAGAGCTGAGTTATCTCAATTAATTGCGGGCTCAATAGATAACCCGCAGATCAATAATCTCATTTCTTTAATACAAGAGAAAGTATTGCCTGATTCTAATGGAGAAATTAAGCAAGAAGATTGATTGAAAAGGTTGGGTATAACATCAGAAAGAGATCTGTACCCCGCACCTGCAGTTTGGGAACAACTAGAAAATGTTATAAAAAGAGAGCAAGATAAAACTCTCATAAATGATATTAACAATTCCCAGTTTCCTGTCATAGTGCATGCGGCAGGTGGTGTTGGAAAATCTGTTTTTTGTCGTCAATTTATAGATTCTATACCGAGTGGTTCTGTGGGAATTTCTTATGACTGTTTTGGTGCAGGAAGTTATAGAAACCGAAGCGAATCTAGACATCGACATAGAGATGCCTTGGTACAAATTGCAAACGAGTTGTCATCTCAGGGATTCTGTAACCCGTTGATTGTGCAAGATTCTACATCGGACGAAGATATTATGCGGAGATTTCTAACATTGCTAAAAAGCACGATTGTATCTCTTAAAAAAGCACAACCAGCAGCCCAACTTTTTATCCTTATTGATGCAGCCGACAACGCAGAAATGGCAGCCAAAGAATTTAATCAATCATGCTTTGCTCATGAACTGTTAAGAGAAAAAATACCTGATGGGTGTAAACTTATTTTTTTGTGCAGAACAGAAAGAATTTCTTTGCTTCAGCCTCTTAGTTATGTTCTAAAACTTGAGTTAAATTCATTTACAGTTGATGAAACCACCGAAAACTTAATAAGACGGTATCCTAGTGCGACAAATAATGAAGGAATAGAATTTCATCGTTTAACCGGTGGAAATCCAAGAGTTCAAGCAAATGCCTTAGATGGGAAATATGATACAATAAATGAATTGCTATCTTCATTAGGGCCATCTGGCACTTCGGTAGAACAGCAAATAGAATTACAGCTGAATGCAGCTGTTGCAAAAATGCACGATCTATTACCCGCTGAATTCAGCAATACCATTGATTCAATATGCTTGGGGTTAGCAAGTTTGCCTCCGCATATCCCCATTGTCATTTTGGCAAAAGCAGCCAATGTAGAAGTTGAAGCGGTTAAAAGTTTTGTTTCTGACATTCGACGAGCATTGTGGTTAACAGATAAATCTGTTCAATTCAGAGATGAGCCAACTGAAACTTGGTTTAGAAATCACTTTCTCGCAAGCAAAAAAGACTTTGAAGCTTATATAGGATTTTTGGAACCTATTGCTGTTAAGTCATCATATGTGGCCGAAGTTTTACCACAGCTGTATTTGCAGGCTGAACAATATGAAAAATTGATTCAGACCGCTCTCTCAGACAATTATCTTCCGAAAGACAATCCCATCGATACTCGTAATATCCGTGTCCAACGTTTACAATTTGCCTTTAGAGCAGCTTTGAGAGCAAATCATCTAAAAGATGCTGTTAAATTAGCAATGAGGGCTGGAGAAGAAATGGCTGGAAACCAAAGACAGTTAGACCTGCTTAAGAAAAATATAGATTTGATTCCTCTATTACAAGGTAAGGAAAAAGTTCAAGAGATAGCTTTTAAAAGATTACTTAGCAGCAATTGGGATGGCTCGGAAAATATCTATGCAGCTTCGTTATTATCCGGAATAGAAGAATATAAAGGAGAAGCCAGAGGTTATTTACGCTCATCTATGAATTGGCTTCAAATGTATTTTGATGAACAGAGAAAAAACAAAAAGAGATATCGGAATAATGATGGCATTTCAGACGAAGATATTTTAGAATTGGCCTATGCTCATCTAAACATCTTTGGCATAAAGTCTTGTCTTGCTTTTTTATTAAGTCTAATACCAAAGGAAATTATATTCAGAACAGTTCAAGATATTACGAGAAGACTTATCGAACTGGGACGTTTGGGAGAAGTTGATGAATTATTACATAATTGTGTGCGTGAACCTTATTATGTTGTGGCAATAACAAATGAGCTCTTCTCTATTGGAATAATTCCTCAAAAAATAGACCTCGAAACTTGTTTAGACTTACTTTGTTCCTCTAAAGATAGGATTAAGAATCGTAGCAATTCTTATAATGACAGAATTACGCCTGCTATTATCTCTTTTCTGGAAGCGTGCATATATAGAACGCTATCTTCTCATAAAATTTTACGGGCATTGAGATACTATGTGCCTCTTAGGGCATCTCGGTTGGTATCCGATTCTCATTTTTCCCATGAAAGAGAAATATATCTTAAAGCTTTAGCTATTAGGATAATTCTTACTGAAAGGACAGAAATAGATATAGATGAAATTCTTCCTAAAGAATTTACAATCAAAAAGAAAGGTCAAGAATCAAACAATGAGATTAGCAATTTCAAAGAGGTTGTTTCTGGTCTTATGCCTTGGTTTCTACTTCGTATAAATATCTTATATGGGAATATTGAGAAGCTTAGTGAAACAATAAAACAAGCTAATGAAATATCTCATAAAGCAAGAACTGACAGATATCGAAATAATGATACATTACCTTACGAAATAACGGAAATCTACACATCCATTTTGATTTTATTCAATTTTAAAAATAAAGAAGAAGCCTCTGAATTTTATCATTCACATTTGTATGATAGCAAAGCATTCAGATTAAAGGATCAATTAGAGTTACTGTATGCTGCTTATCGCATACCGCTACTATCAGACATTAGGCAAAATTTGGAACAAAAATGCTATGAATGTATTTGTTCTCTACGAAATGAAACTCCTGATGAAATAGCAAGCCAATATATTTCTATGACTCGTGCAGTTTGTATTGAATCAATAGATGATGCTATCGTGTACTTTGATGAAGCTGTTAATATTATTTCCAAATTTGGAGATGAAATAGTTCAACGCTGGGACGCAGTAGTATCCCTTGCAGAAAAGGCTAGTGAACTGAGTGAAACTTCGAGTGAGCTCGCCTATCGTTTTATTCGGTGTGCTGAGTTAGTAGGCGAATATGTTGACAGAGAAAAACACTGGAACAGAAGCGAAGCAATACAGATATGCTCTAGAATGTCCTCTGGCATAGGACTATCTGCATTTAGCAGGTGGCGTGACAGAGATATTGGACGGTTCGAATATCAACTTGAAAGGTTATTGTATGAATTAATAAATTCAAATAAAATATCCTCTGCCGTGGGATGGGCATTAACTTATTTCTTTCCACAACACCAACTTAACAATATATTATCAATTTGTTTGGAGAAAGAATCTTCGCAAGAGATAAAGCAAGCCCTTTTAGACGATGCGGTTTATTTATTGCAAATAGAGGGGACCAATGAGGATTATTGGGAAAAACTAAAAAATATTGCTTCTGGATATAGACTGAATAACCCTCAATTAGATTCAATTGTAAATTCATTTGGTAATACGGGGAACGAATTATCAAAGAAACACTCTGACAATAGTGACTTTGATTTTAATTCTGATCAAAATGATTGGGAGAAGATATTCAACGGGATATCCATAGCAACCCATGATGGCTTTGATGAACTTAATCAACGGTTTAAAACAGTTCAGGCTGAGGATGAATTTAAATGGCATGAACGGAGTTTTCATAAAGAAATCCTAAACCGACTAGCTGGAATCTCTGCCAGGGATTTTATAGAAGTTCTTCTACAGTCTGTATATATTGATTACTATGATGCTGTTTACATTTTCGCCAGACTTCCTGAAGAATGGACAACTAAAATTAGTTTCAAAAAAAAATGGCCTGATATCGTGTTCCGATTGGGGCAACGCTATGCGAATAATTTAACTAATGAGTATTCATTTAATCATTTTAAAGAAGACCTTAATCTTGATGAGAGCTTGATAGAAAAATTGAAATCAGGAATATTATCCGGTCTGGAAAACAGCAATGAACTAACGAATGCTGATTGTTTTTTTGGTTTTGTGAAATTGGCAGCACCCTCGTTGGAAATAAGTGAGTCTATTGATTTGACAGATTATTCATTATCAAGATTTGAATTACATATTGATGAAAATTTGGGTGATGGTGTTTGGAGTGACTGGTTGGAAGTTTCAAAAGACACTTTTGTAAATGTAGCAGGCTTTATCTGGTCAGCATTAGGGTCACCGCGATCTAAAGAAAGATGGAATGCTGCTCATTGTGTAAGAAAATTAGCAGAATTCAAATGCACAGATATATTGGATGCGCTTATTGAGTGGTTAAGGTATGATAAAGTGGATGCATTCGGCTGTAAGCAATACCCATTTTATAATCTTCATGCGAGACAGTTTCTTCTAATTGTTTTAGCTAGAGTTTCCTTGGAACAACCTGGAATATTAACTAAATACAGTGAAACGTTTTCAAAATATGCTTTGTCTGAACCTCATATCTTGATTCAAAAATATGCTTCTGAAATTGCTATAAATATTGAAAAAACCTTTGAAGGCACATATACAGAAGAGGAGTTTGCGCTAATCAATAGTGTGGGAAAAAGCGCATTTGATGTTCAAGAAGAAAATTATGAATATAGAACGAATAGTTATTGGCATGACAAGGGAGAGGTTGATGCGAGTTTAGATTATAACTTCGGATGGGATTTTGAAAGATATTGGTATGAACCTTTAGGCAAAGTTTTTGGAGTACCTACCAAACAAATTGAAAACTTAACTGCAAATGTAATCATTCACGAATGGGGAATAACCAATAGTGAAGGGTATAATAAAGATCCACGAGTTGGATTATGGAATCAGTCTTATTCAGAACGTGAAACATGGCACGACCATGGTAGTTATCCACGAACGGACAATTGGGATTTTTATCTGTCATATCACGCAATGCTTGTCGTTGCGGCGAAGTTAATCAATAAAATGCCGATTGTCAAAACAAGAGACTGGTATGATGATGAATGGGAAGAATGGTTATCAAGACATATATTGACTCCTGACAATGGAAAATGGTTGTCTGATTTTAGATCTCCATTACCATTAAAAAGACCTACATGGATTGTCAAGGAAAAAAAAGATAATTGGAGAACTGATATCACAGAGAAAAACTTCATCGATTGCTTGAAAGTAAGTGAGGACAACGAGTTATGGATAAACGTAGAAGGAGGTTGGCATGAAAAAGATAACGAACGAACTGAAACCTATTCTATTTCATCAGCATTAGTTGCAAGAGAAACTTCGGATTCTCTTTTAAGAGCCCTCCAAACATGTTTAGATCCTTACGATTATAAATTACCATATTATAAAGAGGATAGAATGGAGATTGAAAATGGAATATTTGTTCTAAAAGGCTGGATTGATGAGCATTCAAATTCTTTACGACTTGATGAAGCAGATCCATATACTAATGATATAGCTTATCCTTTGTATTCAATAGGAGATGACATTGTAAAACGATTAGGATTAATCTCTATTAATGATGGCAAACAATGGATTAATGAATCAAATGAAATACTCTTGACTTGTGAGACTTGGAGCAGTCATAAACAAGATAAAAATGAAGAGTCGGATCAGTCAGGGATTAGATTAAAAGCAAGTTTATCCTTCTTGAAGTATCTTTGTAATACTCTTGACTGTGATATAATACTTGACGTAGGTATAAATCGAGAGATTTATTACAAATACAATAGAGAGAATAAAGAATATACTAAACCTCAGCATGAAATTTTTATATTATCAGGAAATGGAAGACTTAAAACGACAGAATCAGATTATCAACTTGGGTAAATTATTGGTTAAGGAACTTGGTTTGGAAAATGGAGTTGATACCCTTTCCAGATGGATGTCTCATTATGTGGCTGAGAAAATATCACTTGTAGAACGATTACCTGAGGGAAAAGAAAAAGAAAATACTCTAAAAGAATGCTTTGATGCTATCTTGAAACTTTGGGAAAATAGATGGGAACTCCCTCAAGGAAAACGACCATTGGAAAAATTCGAACCAATATTAAATGTTTTGAATAGAATCAACCCTGAAAAGGAGGAATCATTTTTTTATCGGCATTCTGAGGTAGGCAAAATTTCTAATTCTGACGATATAAGCAAATATATTACTATGATCGAGCAAATTGATAAAGTAGCGAGAATATGGATAGATTTCCTTTTGCAACAAGCTACACAATTAGTAAAAGATGAAAAAACAAAAGATATGCTTGATTATGCTGTGGCAACATCTAATAATTATGATATTGATACTATTCAGATTCTATATAATGATATAGAAGATTTCACGAAAAAATATAAGGAAGAAACATTTCAAAAAAGAATTGATGAACTTGAAAAATTTGCAAAGCTGAATGAGTTCATATTGAATGAATATAGAAAAGAATCTAATGTAGAAGAATGATTATTCAAGAATATTATTTTATAACATTGGTCTATGTCAAAGAAGAGACTATTTCTTGTTTCTAATTTTAAAAACGTATAAAAAAGCCATATATAATAATATGAACCTAAGTTTTCTTCATAAATACAATAAGATAGATATGATTCAATTTCTCTCTTTCTTGATGTCTATGCGAGAAAATTCGAGTTATCTAAAACAAATACATTTATTATTAAGAGAGGCTGTTTTGTATTGTAATGGGAATAAACACATAGACATTCTTGAATTTGAAAAAGAAATAAATATTAATTGGGATTATAATTCAGAAATAGAACCTCAAGAAGACATGTTTATAGAAACTATATCTACTACAAATGGTTCTTTTTCTACATATACAGGATTATCAGAATACCATTATAACCTAGAAGTACTTCTTGAAATTGCCTCATATTATAAGATAACTGATTATGATTTAAGAGTTGTCTATCTACTGTTAGATATATCCAATAATTTAATAAAAGATAGTGGATTGTCGAGATATGAAATAGGAGATAATGAATCTGTCAGTATAACTTTCCCCCCAAAAGATACATATCAAAAGGGTAAGAGTAATTTGGTTCTAGAACGAGAAAGCGTACAAAACATACTAAATAAATTTGATCTCTCATATTCCAACATAATTGAATTAATCTACAATCCTCAGAAAAGTAATCAAGTCTTGATGAATCGCACCTTTGAGGAAAACAATCCACTCGACTATTATCCATTCTATTATATGAATAATGGAGATCTATTAATTATATATCCTGAATCACTATTAACAACAGCTTACACAATAACAGTAAATATATATCTACAAAATGGATTCACAGAGAGCAAACTAATTTCGACATTTTTCAATTATCAATCTACACAGATTGCAAAGAAGATGGAAGACGTCGGTTTTGTTTTTATAGGGCAAAGTGCAAATACAACTAAAGATGTTCTTCATTGTTTATATATGTTCTCCGATAATAAAGCTGTAATCCTGACAACAATATGTAATTTGGAAGAAAGATTGTCGCACACGAGCATGTTCTCAACTTCAAAAAACAAAGCACTTACCTCAAAATTGGTATATTCTATAGAAAGAGAGGAGAGAAAATTAAAGAAACTGAGATTTGATTATTTTAATTTAATTGTTCCTATATACTTATCTAATCAAACGATATTAAGTGTTCCACCTGATTCTTTAGTTTTTGATCTAAACGATCTTAATATAATATTATCTACTATTGGACAGAATCCGAATAGATTATACTCATATTATATAGATAGAATGAAAATCAACTCCGACTCATTTAGCCAAGAGCGTGACAAATGGGGCTTTTATATGGATAATAAAAAGACATTCTATTCAACAGTTAATCCTGCGATTCTGTTATTTTCTTCAGGTATCTTCTTAAAACATAAAGCAAAATACTTAATAAAATGGGATACTCATATGATTAAATATGAGGGTAAATATTCAAAAATAGAGCACCACAAAGATTTCCCTCAATCTATTCCTATCTATATGTTTGAGAAAGAACAGTTATTGGAAGATTTTGTCATACTTAAACTTCAGAATGCTAATATTGTAATTTCATCAATAGATAACACATATAATGAAGAACAGAAATATTTAGCTTATTTAGTTGCTAAAAGTATAGCTATCTGGATATTTACTCTAGAATATAAGATCAATCGAGTATTAGTTATGCATGATATAAGCATTGATGTTGTTATCCTTCATGAAGAAAAAGAATATAAATCAATGTATGTAGAAAGAGTCAATTCTGATAATTACAAACTATTCATACACTGTTTGGAAATAGGAGAGAAACGGATAAATCAAAATCAATTTGAACACAAAATGATTAATGTCATATTAGAAGCTATTTCTCCTCATATAAACTCAATCAAATTGGAAGAAATTAATAATATTTTCATCCAATGTAATGGTACTTTTCTGCAACAGGTAGGGAATGATCTAGTCCCTTTGAAGAAAGATACAAATGCTTCTTATCAAATAAGTGAACGATGGTGTGATGTTATTTTAGAAGATATTGCAGAATATCTCAATTGTAAAGGAAACGATATAACATTAACCGTGGAAGAGTCAAAAGTAACGACAATGAGAATATTAGAGTATTTGAATTCTAGGTTGTTTAGAATATTATCAGAAATAAACACAGAATCACTCTTAAAACCTCTATTGGAGCTTCACCATGGAACTATATTCTGGATACAAACAATAAGAGGTCGTTATAATGCAATACAATCAATATTTAATTCTCTTGGTATAAATGATGATGCTCAATACCGAACAATAATGGAATATACAGGAATAAACCATTATACCAAATGTATCATCGAAAACATGATTGTAAAAGGTAATACAACTGGGCAGAAGATGTGGAGTGTTAACCTGATTGATGAGATATTTGCTATAATTAAACATTTAGATGGATTTGGACGGCATCTTGATATGTTTACATTTGGAGGAGAAGGTTTTAATTTAAGAATTCTTCCTAATGGGCGGGTTGTTCTACCAATTGAAGAAATTGAAAAAAGACATGCTTATTATTATAGGATGTTAGATGATGAACTTAATCTAAATGATAGCTATAATAAGGTTCATGAGTATTTAAATATTGATGTATTTGATTTTCAGTCAGAAGATTTTCAAAAGATTTTTGCTACTGAATTTGGTATAACATATAGAGATTATCTAGGTATAATCAATTACATTTTTGAATTTTATATGTCGGATGACAAGGCTGTAACAATTTGTTCTGAAGATAGCTTTAAAAATGATATTTTAAAGGGGGCTTTGTCGGATGATAAATATAAAGTTTTTAAAGAATCATTCTTTTTATATCCAGAATTAAAAGAAAAGATAGGTAAAGATGGACAATCTCAATTTCGAGACTCTGATTTGTATCCTAATAGGTATAATCGAAAACTATCCGTTTCTTATAGACCTTTTATTCTTTTAAAAGACAAAATTTATTTTAGTGCAAAGAGTATTTATCAGAGTGTATTTATTCTTTATCAGCAGATAGAGGAGGGTAAGTATAGAGCTTCATCAAAAGAGATGATCTCTTTCCTTAGTAAGATTAACAATAAGAAAGGAACGGCATTTACAGAGAAATTGGAAGTACTTTATAAAAGTTTTGATAGTCTTACTTTATATAGGGAGAAAGATATTGGACCTAAGAATATTTTACAGCATACTGAACGCTTGGGTGACATAGATATATTAATCGTAAATAAAGAACTTAAGCACATCATATGCTTAGAAGCTAAAAATTATGTCGCTAGTCGAACCTTCTTTGATATGGAGCGTGATAGCATTAAAATTCAAAAAGATTTAGAGAAAGTAAAAAGCCGTGACAATTGGTGTAAACAAAATGTGCATCAGTTTAAAAAGATAGACTCTAATATTGATGAATCTTATTCTATTTCTACAATTTTACTATCAATGAATGTAGATGTTTATCGTTACATCATTGGAGAACAATCTTCAATTAAATTCTATTCAGCTATAGAGATAATAGAAAACCCGTTGATTATTTTCGAATAAAAATTATTGTGTAATATATATGATGGGGTGTATTATAGATAGAAAATGAAAACAAAGACTGAAGATGTTAAATTTGTTTTTATGAGTTGGCTAAATTTCAGCTAAAAGCTAGGATTACATCCTTCCGATATTCAAATATTTTCTATTTAGCTATTTATTAGAATTATATACTGACTGTGTCCCATTTTCCATTTCTTAAAAAAGGACACGATTTAGACACTTTTACAAGAGAAAATTGAGGAAAAAAATAGGCTAAATTTGAATAGGGGGAACAGTTTAAGTTATTGATTTATAATAGTATACGAAAAATCTGGACCGAGGGTTCGAAAAAATACAAACCTCTTGTAATCGATTGATTATAAGAGGTTTGTATTTTCTGCGGTATGGACGGGACTCGAACCCGCGACCCCCTGCGTGACAGGCAGGTATTCTAACCAACTGAACTACCACACCGTTTGCAAATC
>Ga0265294_10009510_pt1 | contig 11201 bp, 6 predicted proteins | sample MunlanPumphouse3_FD_192504 | JGI IMG/M metagenome (GOLD analysis project Ga0265294, IMG submission 192504) | Groundwater microbial communities from a municipal landfill in Southern Ontario, Canada - Pumphouse #3 | ecosystem: Environmental > Aquatic > Deep subsurface > Groundwater | place...
ACTCCACGTGGCGAGATTTTCCGCTTACTGGTATGCTGATAACCGTGCTGTTCCCTTAAAGCTTTCATGTAGCGATAGAAAGTAGCTCGTTTAACTTGTAAGTCAGGAAAAACTTCCATTAATTTGAGATAGATATTCGTATCCCGGATTTGCGGGCATATTTTCAATTGCTCTAATATGTACTGTCGATAATTATCCATATGATACTTTTCCTGCTCAGCTTCCCTGGCATAATCCTCTTTGCTCATATTCCAGTATTTACTGACAGAAGTATAGGTGAGCCCCAGCGCTTTAGCAGTCTTGGTCTGGGCAAGTCCAAGTGCTTTATATTCCTGGATTTTTTGATATTGCTCGATACCGATCATTTTTAATTCCTCCTTTTGTTGTGTTATCCAAGTAATAATGTGTATATCAGTGCAAGCATAAGCATCACCCCCTTAAAATAGCACGCTAAATAAGCTACTTAAATATCCTGTAGGATTTAAGTAGCTTATTTAGCGTATATAGCCCATACATTAATTTATATACCCTCTAGTACAGAAGTTTTCGTCAACAGCATTATGTGTATATTTTTCCTATCAATAATTATTGTCAAGTTATCCAAATAACATATCTTGTAAAGACAGGTTTGTATTCTTTTGCCTTACAAAGATATAATTTTATTTTTGCAGTAACTCGCTATAAAATCCTATGCCTCTATCTTCAAATGTTCCAATAAGCATACCTCGATCAAGAAATCCGTTGCGTTCTTCACAACAAGTTTCTGGTAAAAGTACACAAGTATGGCAAGCAGCAAGATTTAGGGATTCAAGTCCTTGGCCTTGACTTAGAATACATACAGGATCATTTGAACATGCTTTTGCTCCAGCAATCGCTTTTCTAAAAATACGCGGAAATGCATCCGATTTCCCTTGTCTGACTAGTCCGCCTAATGTGCCTTCAGAATCGCCGCTAGCTGTATAAATAAATATCCCCGCCATTTGTTTCCCTTCAGATTCCTCAGCGCAGTAAATACGTTCGCTTAGATTCGCTATACTATAACCACACTCAAAACTAAGTTGCCTGATCAGCAAATGGGATATTGTGTGAAGCAAAATAAACTTCGGGGATATGGTTCGAGGGTTGCCCTGTCCAATAAACGACATAGCATAATTTTCATTAATTCGGTGCACGCGCTCAATTACCGAAGGATTATTCAAAATCCATTCATCAATATCATTTTGTGCAAACTCAATGAATATTCCTTCCCCTCGAACCTCATAAGCAGGATACCATCGAGTATCTGGTTCTTTTACATGGACAAAACCCGCATCATTCTTCCCAACAACAGGATTGATTCGTGAAAATCCGATTAGAGCATTTACGACTTTAACTTTATCGATAAGTGAAATAGACTTGATGTGAGGAAGATGATACTCATCTATTGGCATTTCTTCTCTTGAAAAATCACCAAAAAACCCGGATGAAGAGGACACTTTTCCGCTTAATGCTGCATATTCATCAGCACGATACTTTACGCTCGTTACATCAATTTCAGATTCATAATAATCAAGCCATTTTCTAATTAGAATACTCTCTATTTCAGATTCTGCAGCACCTATTTCCAATGCAATTTTTTTCGCCCATCTTGGCAATCGACTTTTTATAGTATTAATTTTATCCCCAGGTTCTTCGTCCTCAATAATGGTCAAACAATCTGCAAAAGCTTTACTTTTTTCTATTTGAGCATTTAGCTTATCCGCATATGGAGGAATCACAAGAGAGCTATATACCACAGGAAAATACACCGATGATGAGCCTCGTTGTACAGTTCGCGGATAGCAATCACATTTTTCTTTGATATGTTTGTGAGGGTGATTACCTTCACAACGGAAATCATTCGATCCTGATGCTTTATCAAGTTTTTCAAAACAGTCCTTATCAAAGGCACCCCTAAGAGTCGTTGAGGCGCCGCAAGAACAAGCTATATTCAATCCTTCCAGACCTTCACTTCCTGAAGCACCTGTTTTAAACTTTAGGGTAGGGTTGGCACATATCGGTTTTTTGCTTTGTATATGCACCCATTTAATCCAAGGAAAATCATTAATATGACCGTGTTCGCAAACAGTAACGATTCTAGCTACAACCAAATCTTGACGGCATTCCAAACATTGCATGTGCCTTACCATATGCTCATCACTTTCAAGTGTTCTAGCCTTTGATCGTTTCTTATATTCATTAACCCACTGAGTTATAGGCTGAAACTTTCGGCACTTCGGGCAAAAATACCATTCAGGAAATCTCATATATGATATATCTACAGGCATCGCAAAATAGTCTACGCCAAGTGCCTTTGCAAACCGTTCGTCATCGATTCTCAATTTTCCACTCCAGTATTCCGGCGCCGCCGTAATAAGAGTCTGATCAGGAAAGTCAACCATAGCACCAACCCCATATTGCAGAACGGCTTGGGTAGCGCGCACCGAATGTGTAACTTTATTAAGATCGACTTTTTCTTTGATTTTATTTACCATTGACTTATCCCTCCCAAATAATAACCTTACCTTTAACTGGAGTATCTACATTTCTCATAGAGGTAAGAGTTTCAATCGAATTGTCTTCTCCAATAGTATTATACGGTTTAAGTAAGCGTTTCATATCTGTGCCAGGAGGATTGACCATGAATCTACGTCCAAAAAATAATGGTACATTCGCTTCCAGACACAAATCAACTTTCGTTTGCCATTCAGTAATGAAGGAGCTCATTTCGCATTTCACTTCATCAGCATCATAATTCACTCCGCTATCGACACGTTTATTGATATTTTTAATTCTATCAAGTATAAACTGCTCTGCACCTGAAACTATATCTGAGAAGTATTCACTGTCAAAGTTCACCGCGTCCTTATCCTCGTTCAACCCAGCTTGTTGCCGTATAATCGAAACAAGCACGGCGTGTAGAGCTCTTTCTCGAGCGGGTTTTGAAAACGGTGTCGCTCCAGTCGGCTCTACAAAGCGATAAAACGACTCATGGTATGCTCTGAATTGTTCATAATGAGAACGATCTCGATTCTTAGTAGCATCGTATTGCACGAATACCACACCCGGAAATGAGCGTCCGACACGGCTGGATGCCTGAATATATTCACTTGTCAGCTTTGGTTGCCCAATCATCAACATAACATTTAGTCTAGCAACATCTATGCCGACAGAAATCATATTAGTAGCCAGGAGAATATTAGAAGCATAACGTTTATCGTCAATATTTTTCCTCGAATATTCCACTTTTTCTAGTTTGTCTAATGTTTCGTTAAGCTCAGTTGTTGTTACACGACTTGTCAATTCATCAGCACTAATAATCAACCTACGCGATGTGAACATACGATTTGCTGTTCGAATAATAAAATCCTTGACGTCATCTTCTACAAGTGTAGATGCTTTACCAAGATCTTTAAGGCTGTTAAAATACGCTGTTAAAGTCCACATTTTATCCTTTACTTCATCTGGTAGGTTCATCATATAAATTCTTTGTAAAAGAGCAGCCATAACTCGTATTTCAGTCATAGCCTTTGTTTTTCCAGACGGCATAATCCCAACATATTTCCGACCGAACACGCCTTCTTTATATGATATTTTAGCTTCCCGGGCGAAAAATGAGTCATCTGAATTTAAGCCAGGAGCAGGGAATTGAACAACTTCACGATTATACAGAACTGAACATTGCTCCTTAGCTCGGCGTATTGTTGCAGTTGAAGCTATTATTTTGGGACGTATACCTTTACTGCTGCATAAAGCATCAACAGCAGTTTCATACAGACCTACTATAGTTCCGAGTGCACCTGAAATCAGGTGAAGTTCATCTTGAATAATCAATTCAGGCGTACGATTACTAGTGTCTGTTGCAAAGAATGATCCAATGCGTCCGTCCCAAGGTAGCATTGCAAATTTGTCCACTGTTCCGAAAAGCAATGTTGGGGGATCTTCGTATAGTTCTTCATCAATTATTTGAATAGGCAATCGCGTAGTAAAATCGCATTCATCTTGCGGACAAAACATATAGAAATGCTTATTGTCCCTCATACTGTAGCCCCACTTACCGACAAGTTTTTTGTCCTTCTCATCTTTGACAAGTTTTGTGCCGCACCAAGGACATTTTAATACCTGGAATTTATTATGTCTGTCTTTCTCACTCCGGACATAGTAATGCTCTTTTACATTCAACAACTTTTCTAAATGAAACTTTGCATCTTCATTTCTGTTTGGAATATGAGTTCCACCTATCCACAAGCCAATAGTAACTGGCTCTTTACCTAACATATAAGAAGGATACCTGTGGCGTTTTGCTTCACAATCTCTGCGGATATATTCGCAAGCACATATCAATGTAGAGGCACGAGTGAATTGTTGAGCTGCAAGCAAACGAAGTGTATAACGCATCATCACTGCAGTACCACCTGATTGTTTAGGGTGTTTTAACCGACGATAGAAAATCGTAAATGCAGTTAACCCGAGATATGCCTCTGTCTTACCCCCGCCAGTAGGAAACCAAATAAGGTCTACAATGTCACGTTCAGGCGATGCATCATCAACTATTGAGTTAATATCCATCAGTAAAAATGCAATCTGAAAAGGTCGCCATTTGCAATCTCCATCGTCAGCTTTTCTATAATCCATATTACTCAAAATTGAAGCAATTTGCATATCATCAGGATAACGGTCTTTGTCGGCTGTTTCTGCTTGCATTTTAAGGTGTATTCTTTGCATAAACATTGCTCTGTTTGCCAGCATAAAAGCATTATATGCAATATCATTATCTCGCAATGTTTTAATTCCTGAATACATTCGATTACAAGCGCGTTCGCATTCTGCAATATTTTTAGCTGCTGCCGATTTATATCGTATATCAAGTGTTTCAGCAATATTTTTAAGATCTTCAACCCATTTTTTATATAAGTCAACCATACTTTTTAAATCGAAGAGTTTATGCGATTTATCCGTTGGATCTAAATCTGACAAATACTTCATTGACAGTTTTTCCGAACTAATTTTATCATTTACTGGTAGGTTGAAATCCATCGGCGCAACCTCTGCTATCGGGAAGAATTCACTCCAAATACTGCCTTTACCTTCATCATTGATATTCCAATCAACTGAAACACCAAGACCTGTACCATACACTTTTTTGTGTCGATATTGCAACTCAAGTGAATGTTCTTCATCATCCATTGTTTCCGGATCATCATTAAGTTCCGTTTCTACAAATACAAATTCATTCTTTTCAGATGAAACGTTAATAAAAGGTTGAAAAATACAATTGTTGGGCTTTGCTGGTGTTTCCCTAAGATCGTTAACCAGCATAACAGTTATTGACCATAGATTGTCTGAGATTCTTGTACGCAACGCCGTGATTTTAGCAGTTGTACCATCTAGTTCTCTATTATTATCTATATAATCGCTTTGCGAAAAATCCAGTGTAAACTCAACCATATGGGGGACACGAACATAACCGTTTCTACAAAAATCAACAAAACGATAAGCTATTCTTTTTAATACAAAAGACTCATTCTCAGGTATTGTGTCCCTTTCAAAGATGTCTCTGACTTCTTTTGCATTAATTGAAGAAATAAGTTTAATTATCTTCAATTCTTTATCATAAACCATTTTATGCTCAAGCTCAGGTGGTATGGAGTAGCTTTCGGAATTATCTGGAACATAAGGGATTATGCAGTCGGAAACTTTTGCTTTTCTATATGTAGCAAAATCAGCACTGCCATGTACTAAATCTGTTTTTCCCCTTACAATAAAAGTTATCCCCATAGACGAAGGCATATACTGAGAAGAAAGGCTTATTTCTTCATCTAAGTTTTCTTGAGCAGTTTCGTCGTATTCACAGTTTCGTATCGCTTTTGTTATTGTCTCATTCGGTTCATCATTCTGCGTAAAAGAATCCTCAAATTCGTATGCGATTCCTTCACCGTTTTCTTCCTTTGGTATGGTTTCATCGTTATCCTGACTGATTTCGTTCCCTTGCGGATATAATATACCTACTGAGTAACGGCTTGTCGGGCTGCTTGAAATAAGCTCGTGTTCAGCATCAGGTATGCTGAATTCCGAACCAGGCCCTAGAAGCTCAGACTTAGTTAATTGAATATATTCTTCTCTAGCTGCAATCATCTGCTCTCGAATTTCATTATTTGTCATATTGTAACCTCCCAATCCGTAATCGGTTTATTGATTAAGTTAGCAGAAACAGTAACTGGTTCTTCAAGCAAATTTAGTGTGGCCAACTCTAAAATCTCAGACAAATTTTCCACATTATCGTATACTATTTCAAGAATACTTCCTATAGGTGGTTTGTGTCCGCGTAGCTTGTCTAAAATAGCTTTTCCGATTAATTCTAGTATTTCTTTTCTTTGCCGCCGTACAATGCGGCATGCTTCGAAATAACTGTGCGTGTCATTAAGAAGGTATGGATCCTGAGTAAGTTGGGCTATATGTCTTAACGTAATTTCATCTCGAGGCCCCACTATATGACTTTCTTCGATAAGCCACTGACGAATGGAAGCCTCTTGTAATGAGCTTCCGAGTTTTTGAAGCCTTGTTGCAATATCCCTATATGAAAGGTCATAAATTACTTTGTATTCGCGCAAAATATCTTTCCAATAAGATGCCTTTTCAGTCGCATCCAAAACATCTGAACTTAAGCGACCGCTTATCTGTAAATTCTCATATATATAATCAACCATATTTCTGGCATATCCGTCTCGTTTTAGAAATACAAGCTGATCCCCTGCAGAAAGACTTTCCGCAGCAATTTCAGATACTGTTCCAGTTACAGAATCAAAAACAACTGCTTTGTAGTACTTGGAAAATAATACTTGTTCATCGCTTACAAATCGCCCTATAGCGCATACTTCGGATGTTAATGTGTCTCCAGCATTGCCAGAAACGTTAGAAGTATACTTATTGATATCAAGTATACTTATATTATTTATATACTTTTCCAAACCCACTTCCTCATCAATAAATGAGATTAAGTCATTGTTCTTATCTTCATTGTTTTCCAGGTCATCATCAAATAGATCATCTTGAATAACACCGATTCTGGAATTCAATTTATTCTCAAAAGTTTCCGCTTTGTATTTTTTGTACTTGAACCAGTGCGTTTCGCATTCATAAAGCAATACAATAACATTTTCAGCCGCTCTACATTTTACCGGATCAAACCGTTTTCCGCAGAAATCACCTATAGCTATGATCTCGTCATAGCATACAGAGTTATCAAAACGGTTGGCGGTTACTATAGTTATTCCTCTTCTGTAAAATATTTCGTCCTCACAGAGGATATTGACATAATATGCTTTTGGTACAACAAGAGCAATTTTTTCTGCGTTCGAAGACTCGAGGTATCGCTTTAAAGCATTATATTTAGAACAATCTGCGAAGCAAGATTTGTACAACTGTTCTAAAGCATCGATAACATATATACAATGATATTCTACAGATTCTGCATTTTCTGCTAAATCCCTAAGTTCACGGATCCGGATAGCAGGAGAAGTCACACTGGCCTTCAACATGCCGTTTTCTATAGCTTTTTCGAGTTTTTCAATAGGAAATACAGCTGTGATTAAGAGGTTAAGGAGGGAATATGCTTTAATTAGAAAAGAGTTCTTATTATCGTCATTCCATTCAGAGTTCTTTATTGCATATAACGCTTCTTTGATTTTACGAAAATTTTCCCATGAGCATCCGCCATCAACAATCTCTGTCTTAACTGTATTATTAACAATATTCTCAATTTGTCTGTCAAGTTCAAGGGTTAGGTTATTTATCTCTTGTGGAGGAAGAGAATTTTGCAACAGAAATTCCCTTGTACACGCAAATACTGCAGCTCCCCCCTGCGATTCAATAATATCTTTCGCACATTCTGAATCAATTTCTACCGCAATATGAGAAAATTTAAGAGTTTTTCTTCCCAAGAGGTCAATCAGTTCGGAACCACCATTTGATACTGCATCTGCACCGATAACCATCAACCCGACTGTTGTATTTCCATGTTTCTCTAACACCAACTCACGAGCGGTCGATATTTTCCTCGTTATCTTCAATACTGGTTCTGTTTTTGCTGGATTGTTACCTAGTTGATATTCTTCACCGCTGTCCGCATAATACGATGCTGTAACTATATCCAGCAATCCTACGCTCATGTTGTCTCCATAAGAAATGCGTAAACCTTTAGATAAACGGGCAAAAGTGTCACGTTCGGTAACAATAACCACAGAAGCACCAGTAACACTTGGCACCTCTGTTACTGGAACTCCCAATATATGCGAAATGAAATCAGCTCTTTTGTTATCTTGTCGCCTTATTCCTCTTCCGTCGGTCAAGCTTGAAGTCCCATAGTAGGGTTTTATTAAGTTTTTATTATCCTCAAACGGAATCCAAGAAATTGTTTTTCCGTTTTTCCCTCTGCCATCCTGCTCTAGAGTAATGTATTGGGTTCCATCTCTGAAATCCAATCCACGCCAACGATACCGACCATTTCTGAACAGAACAATATCACCTTCATTTAAAGAATCAATAATCGATTCGGAGTTAGTCCTATCAAACGATACAGATGCTAATGCAACCATAATAAACGATACAATATCAAAGCAAATGGAACCCGTATGCAACGCTACGCTGACTGAATGGCCATTACCAGACAAAGCGGACATGAAAAATTCGGCATACTTTTTGACAATTAGCTCTTTAGATATAAGCGAGTTTTCAAAGTATATGTCGCACTTATCAGTTAAGCAAAAGCGCTTCTTATCATTTGTCATGGTACAGCTACCTCCGTAACAAAATCACTTCCTGTTGAACCCCTCAGCTTGTTTAGCCCCTTCCTCCAATACCTCAAAAAATCAGCTGCGTTTTTTTTTAATTCTTTTCTCTTTTACTATATACATTGCTTGTTTCAGTACTATAGCACTCGCCTTTACAAGGTCTATCGGTACAGCATTGCCAATTTGCAGAGCAGCCGCTGTAAGCGAGTTACTGAATATGAAATTGTCTGGAAATGTTTGCAAACGAGCCGCTTCACGAATTGAAATTGCCCTATCCTGTTCGTAGTGTCCATAGCGCCCCTTTGAATAGCTTAGGCATCCTCCTGTCATTGTAGGTGCTGGTTTGTTAGCATCCATAATACCGTAAACATCCTTATGTCCTGAAAAGACATTGCCATTAGCATCCTTTTTTTTATGGCACTCCAAGACCAAATCTTCTGGTAATCCGTCACGCGAACCACCGTTGGCCCGGATTGCCCGTATGCGCTGAAGGTTGATATCGCTCAAATTAGCGCACTTATGATTGTGAATTTTCCCTTCGGGATCCACGTAGGTTTCACCCGCTCTAATGGGCGGTAGATCACCGATGGCTTCTTGTACCGTTTTCCACGGGAGTAAACCGTCAGTTTCTTTCTCTGAGTGAGTTGGCTTCGGAAGCTCGAATTGAAACCCGCTATCATTCAATTCCTTGTGAATGTCTTCTCGCACGGCATGTAGCACAAATCGCTTACGTATCTGCGGAACTCCGTAGTCAGCAGAGTTAAGAATGCCTTCTACCACCAAATATCTCTTTCTCAGACGAGTTAGAAATTCGTCGAGGATTTCCTTGTTGGATTTGGTCTTAAGGCCTGGCACATTCTCCATCAGTATGAACGGTGGTTCCAATTCCTCGATTATTCGCAAAAACTCAAATAAAAGTTTTTTGCGTTCAGCAAGGGTTTTCTTTATGTTTTTTGGGTTTTTACGTGAGAAGTTTTGGCATGGAGGACAGCCAGCGAACAAATATATGTCATCCTTTTTTATATCAGCGGCTTTAAGTATTTCCCAACCGCTCAAATTGCAAATGTCATCATGCAATACTTTTACCATGCTAAGCGGTTGATAGCTTTGATAGGTTTCTACTGCGCTACGATCAATTTCAACCGCAGCTTTTACTTTAAAACCAGCCAAAGTAAGTCCACAGGATACACCTCCGCAGCCTGAAAATATGTCTACTGCTTCAAATTCAAATCTCATTAATAACCTCCCTCACTTTCAATGTCCAACGCGGCGATAGTTTTCAAACCCGCTGGAGTGTTGATTTGCGGAGGGGTTTCCGTGTTTTTGAAGGCTTGGAGCTTTTGAGCGCACATTGCCTTAAAGTCGCAACTAACACAGTTCTGTTGACAAGCTCTCATAGGAAAGTCACCAATGAGTATCCCTTTGACAGCCCATTCAATAACACCGATGGCGTTGTTTACGGATTGGTTGTCCACTGGCACAGCAGTACGCTGATTGTCTTTTAATGTATGTATATAACCTGTTTCCACATTTTCGCCTAAAACCTCTTTTGCCGCCTTTGAGTATAATTGCACCTGAACAGACATATCCCGCCAATCATAAGATGCAACGTCCTCAGGTGTTTCCATCGACTTAAAGTCGATAACATCCGCTGTAATAATACCTCTTTTTGGATCTTCCAGCAGAAGCAAATCAATGGCTCCTGTTATCAATGCATCCTTAACTGAAATTTCAAAACGCGCCTCGTCTTGCCGCAAGCGTCCAAAGTCAATTTTATAAGCAAGCGTCCGAGATTTCCCCGAACCAGCGCAAGCCAAACAAAGGATATACTTTGATTCGTCTACAACTGCGTTGTACTGTTCGTCTGTTAAGTTAGCTCTCAGGATTTCCTCAGTGGTCATGATAACCTCCAAATCAATTTGTATTTTTATCACTTAAGTCGCTATTTTATTTTCCAACTAAAACTCCATAGAATTCTGATTCTAATTTACTTATATTAATTATGAAATAACCTCAAATTGGTCTGAACATTGTGATACAAGCATTAACCTCGTTTGGTATCATCCATTTCCATAATATCGCAGACGTCACATTCCAACGCTATGCAGATTTTTTGTATTATTTCTGTACTAACATTTTCATTTTTACCAAGCTTTGTTATCGTAGCAGAACTAATACCTGCAAGCTTCTGCAAGTCCTTCTTTTTCATATCTCTATCAATAAGAAGCTTCCAAAGTTTTTTATAACTAATTACCATTGTAATCACCTCTATCTATGTATAATTACATAATATCATTGGCCTCATTATATTGCAAATAATTTCTTTACGTTCTCATGATTTTTGATTTGTATTCAATAATTCTTATCCAAATCCTTCTAAATCCCATTCTACAT
>Ga0265294_10009511_pt1 | contig 11201 bp, 7 predicted proteins | sample MunlanPumphouse3_FD_192504 | JGI IMG/M metagenome (GOLD analysis project Ga0265294, IMG submission 192504) | Groundwater microbial communities from a municipal landfill in Southern Ontario, Canada - Pumphouse #3 | ecosystem: Environmental > Aquatic > Deep subsurface > Groundwater | place...
CGCGTCGATGCTTATGAGTTTGTAGCCTTGAAGAATTTCGTCTATTTCTTTATCTTTCGGATAATCGTGGATGCTTACCCTTGGCGGTAATGCCTTGTAGCTGTTGAGTATTACAGTTCCTCCTTCTTTCAAAAGGTCCAGAAAACCTTCCCTTAAAACTTCCGACTTTTCCATAACGACAAGAACATCCGCGGTTTTGGGCATGAACAAAGGAGAGTGAACATTTCCGCACCCGAAAGTCGAAATAACCGGGCCTCCGAGCTGAGCCATTCCGTGCGTATCGCCTTTTACGATGTGAATGTCTTTATACGGCGTGTTCAGAGCGACCTCTGCAAGCACTTTTCCGAAGAAAAGATTACCCTGGCCGCCTATGCCTCTTACAGCTACACGGAGTGATTCGGGCAATAATTTCGGGTCGATATCAGCATTTTCAGCTTCTTTTACATCAGGCAGATCGGGCAATTTGATCTTAGTGTCTTCCTCAATGAGCTCGATCGCTCCGAACGGGCAGATCTGCATGCATACCTGTCCCTGACCGGCGCAGTTCGTGCAAAGCTGAGTGAAGTGAGGCTGTTTTTCCTCATCGAATTCGATACCCTGACACATGTTGCATTTTCCGCAGCGGCGGCATTTATCGTAATTGAATTTTACTTTTCTGACTTTCTCTTTCGACGGCACCTGATGGATGCACGGACCTTCGAGCACGAGAGTGGTATATTCGCCCTTTTCGGCATCGGTCAAAGCTTGCTTGAGCACCTTATCGACTTCCTTCAAATTATACGAATCCGCTACAACCACCTTTGCCTGTTCGGCTTCAAGTGCTTTTACCATGTTGAATTTGTTCTGCACTCCCGCGAGGTTGTATTCCGAGCTCGGAGCAGGCTGCCCCCCCGTCATGGCGGTGATCCTGTTGTCCAGCACTACCTTGACGCCTGGTGTGTTGCGGAATACTGCATTTCTTGTCGAGTCAAGCCCCGAGTGGCATTCGCATGAGTCGCCGATAATGCTGATGGTTTTATGCGCATATTCCGGTCTTGAAAGCACGAAACCCTGCCTGACGGAATCACCCGCTCCCATGCAGAGAACAGTGTCAAGCGCGTTCATGAAGTATAACAGCGTAGAGCAGCCGATATCGCCGAATGACGCATAAATTTTGCCTGATTTTTTCAGGCTGCTTACTGTCATCCCGAATGCCTTGTAAGGACATCCCGGGCAGATCGACGGCGGCCTGTTCAGAGGTTTTACCGGCAGCACATTTTCTTTATACTCGCAGGTCATTCCGAGCTTTGCGCAGAGATCCTTCATCAGAAGTTCAGGCGTCCAGTTCGTTATCACTGAATATTTATCTTTTCCGGTGACATCTATGCCGAAAAGCTTTATTTTTTCCTCGAGAAATTTGTCGCCGTCCTCATAGACAAGGACTTTCCCTTTGATCTTAGAGCAGAAATCTTTAATCTTGTTTTCAGGCACAGGATACAGGCATGACAGACTCAGTATTGAAGGTTTCAGATGCAAATATCCGAGTGCTTCTTTTACTATTATTGCTGTCTCGCCGCCCGCGATTATTCCGAAATCTTCTTTGCCTTCAGTTTTAGTCACGAGATTTGAGCTTTCGTAGTATTCCTGAACCGCGGGTATCCTTTTAGTCGTAGTCTCATCATAGTTTTTCCTTGCGACTCCCGGCATTACGATCCAGTTCTTCATGTCGGAACCCAGTTCGCGGGGAGTTATTCTGCGCGGTTCTCTGGTGACTATAAGTCCTTCCGAGTGTGCGAGAATCCCCGAAGCAAGCACTACCACGGGAGTGTTGAACTTCCTTGAAATATCGGCGGCCGAAAAGGCGATGTCGTACATCTCCTGATGGTCCCTCGGCTCAAGCACGGGGATCCTTGCTGAGGCGAAGAAATACTTAAGGTCTATGACATGCTGCGTGCTTGAAGGAATATAATCCGATGCCACATAGAGCACGAACGCTCCTGCTTGTGCAGTATAGAACGCCGATGTTGTTATCGGATCGCCCGCCTGGAAAGCTCCGGGGGTTTTCATAGTCACGACAGTATCAAAACCCGCTATCGAGTGGCCGATCCCCACGCCGACCGCTACGGCCTCATTCACCGACCAGCCCACATTTATTTTATCCTGAACCTTGCTCAGGTATTTATCAATTACTTCTGTGCTCGGTGTCCCGGGGTAGCCGTCGGCCGCATGAAATCCCGCGTGCATCACTCCAAGCGCGAAAGCCTCGTTCCCCTGAGCGACATATTTTGTTCCGGCGACTGATTCCGCCATCTCGATAAAATTGGACATTCTATCTCCGTTTAATTACCACTGATATACAAATTTCAATCCGTTTATGCCTGGTTTGAGCGAGAGCTCGTCACCTTTCCTAAATACATCTCTTTTAAATGATTTAAAATGAGAATCGACAAAAGCATCACCTGCTGAAAGCAGTACTGTTGCTGCGCTCATCCAGATAAAATTATTCCTTTCATTAGTGTAAGTGTTTACATAGTATTCATATTCGTTTATCCTTTCGAGATCGCCGATATCCCTGAAATGTTCCAGATCATCCTTTGCATCATTCATTCTCTGATTCTGCTTTACTGCTCCATAGATCAGAACACCCTCCAGAGCTGCATATATTCCGGCCTTTAAATATCTTCCGTTATAGATCTGTCCTCCACCCGGAAAGACAAAAGAAAGAAAAAGGGGAACTTTATGATTTTGTTCCCCGATCTCCGCCTTGAGTGAAAATAATAAAGCCGATATCAGAAATAAAACTGCTGATCTTCTCATAATATCCCGTAATCCGCTACTCGAGCAGCTGACCCATTGTGAACATCGGAAGGTAGATAGCGACTACGATACCGCCGACAACTATACCCATGAATACAATAAGCAGAGGTTCGATAAGAGATGAAAAACCTTTGATCTTAAGCTCAACTGCCTCATCATAATATTCAGCTATCTTGACCATGAGATCATCTATCTTACCCGTTTCCTCACCGGTCTGAAGAAGCTGAACGAAAATATCATCGAACTGATTAGTTTTCTTGAAAGATACCGAAAGGTCTATACCGTTACTGACATCTGTTGCAACGCTTTTAAGTGCTGTTTCATAAACAACATTATTTGCCACCTTGCTTGATATCTCGATCGATTCAAGCATAGAAGTACCTGATCCGAGCAGAAGCGCTAAAACGCTGGAAACCCTCGAAACGATTATCTGTTTGACCAGCTCTCCGAAGATCGGTGCACTTATTGTAAATTTATCCCAAATATCTCTTACCGCTTTCACCTTGAACGCGTACTTTATGCCTACATATATTGCGATTGCTCCTCCAATAATTAAGAGAAGGTGATTTTGGACTATACCCGAGGCATCGATCAGAAGCTGCGTCGGTCCCGGTAGATCTCCTCCGAATGAAGAGAACAGGCTTTCAAATACCGGCATGATCTTCCACATAATTACGAATACAATAACGACCGTAAGTATCATAACGAATTTCGGATACATCATGGCTGATTTTATGGATTTCTGCATTTTTGATGTTTTGTCCATGTATCCTGCAAGAGAACCCAGAGCCTTATCCAGGTTACCCGACGTTTCTCCGGCCTTTACTATATTTACATACATCTGATCAAATACTTTAGGATGTTTTCCTAGAGCTGCGGAAAAATCGGATCCCGCATTTATGTCATCATACATGTCGTTCAGTATCTTTCTCATCAACACATTTTTTTGCGAATCGGCAATGTTCTTAATACTCTTTGTGAGGGTTACACCTGCATTAAGAAAAGTTACCATCTGCCGTGTAAAAAAAACCTTGTCTTCAAGCTTGACTGAAGTTGTCATAAGGGTTATCTTGTCATTGATCGCCTGAAAACCGCCCCCCGAATTCTGCATGCTGACCTCAGTAATACTCATGGGGATCATGTTCTGCATCTGAAGCTTGTTAATTACATCAGCCTGACCGCCCGCCATTATCTCGCCGGTTACGGTCTTTCCCGCAACATCCTTGGCTACATATCTGAATTTAGGCATAATTACCCCGCTATTTTTTTATATTTCATTCATCGAGTAAGCTAATGTTTCTTCGAGATCGAGTTTTCCGTCTTTAAAATGCCTTAAAGCATCTTCTTTTAGAGTCCAGTAGGTGCCCTGCTCCTTTGCAACTCTGCCTATCTCGAGAGCCGTTCCCCCTGCCATTACCGCAGACCTAATCACATTATTCAGTTCCATCATCTCTACAACGGCGACCCTGCCTGCCCTTCCTGTTCCTTTGCAGTTGGGACAACCTTCTCCCTTGTAGAACTTTGTATTCGCGATCTCATCTTCCGTCAATCCTAAGCTTATGAGGGCTTTTTTATCATATTCGTACTCTTTCTTGCACATTTTGCAGACAGTTTTCGCCAGCCTCTGGGCAAGTACCAGATGAACTACAGTACCGACAAGGTAATCCTTAATACCCATCTCGATAAAACGGGTAACTGTTGAAGGAGCATCGTTAGTGTGTAGAGTACTGAATACAAGATGACCTGTCAGGGCAGCCTCGCAACCAATATGGGCGGTTTCGTAATCCCTCATCTCTCCGATGAGTACAACATCGGGGTCCTGACGGAGGATCTGTCTCAGGGCTGTTTCGAATGTCAGGTTCTGCTGTATGTTTATCTGCACCTGGTTTATCCCCTCGTTCTGGATCTCGACGGGGTCCTCGACAGACACAATGTTGATGCTTGGATTTTTTATATAGTTCAATGCTGACGCAAGAGTGTTTGTCTTACCGGATCCGGTTGGTCCAGTAACCAGCACCATGCCGTCTTTTCTTTTAATGTTCTTTTTAAAAGTCTCGATATAAGTTTCGTTATTACTGAAAATACCCTCTATCGGATAAAGCTGCTCTGTTTTCAATAGACGGAGTACCACTTTTTCACCGTGAATAGTGGGAAGCGTACCAACCCTGAAGTCAATATCCCTTCCTCTGAGTCTCATACGGATCTTGCCGTCCTGGGGTCTGAGCTTAACATCGAGTTTCATTGTTTTTGTTAATACTTTTATCCTGGCGCATAAAGAATTATGCAGCTTTTTTGGAAGCTGTTCGAATCCGGTGGGGAAATAAAGGTCGCCGTCCTTCCTGAACCTGATCTGCAGAAATTTTTCCTGAGGTTCAATATGAATGTCTGATGTTCCGTCGAGATCTGCCTTTAAAAGAATACTGTTGACGAGCTGAATTATCGGCGCTGAGTCGGGATTGTCCTCGTCTTTAATGTCAGTAATATTCACTTCCTCGACTTTCATGTCGTCACCGGCGAATATATCGCTTAGAGCGGAATTCGAGGCAGTGGAAGACTCGAGTTTTTTATAGAAAACGTCTATCGCCTTTTCGATCTTTTCTTTAGTTGCGTAAAGCGGAATTATAGATACCTGAGCTATCATTTTAAGATTGTCCGTTACAGCGAGGTCATCAGGATTAACCATGGCTACTGACAATCCGTTATCATCCAAGCTTATCGGGATCAGCTGATGCTGTTTTGCAAAATCAAGAGGAACCTTCATAAGGGCTACTTCAGGTATCTGTGAAAACGCTTTTTCATCAGCTATCGAATAACCTTTCTGTTCGGACAGGGCACTGACCAGCTCATCGTTCGTCATCAGACCCATTTCAACAAGAGTATCACCGAGCATCATCCCGGTCTCTTTCTGCTGTTGAAGAGCTTCGAGCAGATCCTCTTCGCTTATGTAACCGTTATCTATCAGGAACTGTCCGAAATAATTCCTCGAACTGCCGAATTCCTTTCTGACCATATCGGACATAATATTTTCAACAGGCTCCTCGCCAATTTTGCTCAAATGCGATCTTATTTTTTCAAGAAGTTCATCGTTTTCAACAGGTTTGGAAAGGAAATCGTTTATATGGCTTTCAGAAAAAGCCTTTATAGCCACATCCATATTACCGAAACCGGTGAGGATCATCGATATGACTTTAGGTTGAAGCTCCTTGATCTTCTTTATCGTTTCTATGCCATCCATTTCCGGCATGTTAAGATCAGATATTATAAGATCGAGCTTCTGGGTTTTTGCCATCTCAAGGGCTTTAATGCCGCTTTCGGCCTGAAAAGTGTTCTTAAAACCTTCTGAGATCAAAAGGTCGTAATATGTTTCTCTCAGGTCGTCGTCATCGTCAATGATTATCACATTTGACTTAAGTATGTCTTCAGCCATTTTCTTTCCTGTATTTTGTTACTATCTTATACCCTCTCTGCTCATCAGATCCATCAGGACGCTGATCTCAGTATTACATGCGTGAATTGCCGTTTCCTTAGTTATCAAACCTTCCTTAACAAGCTGAACGAGATGCTGGTTCGAAGTCATCATACCGTACTTCTGGCTGACCTGGATCATACTGTCAAGCTGATGTACCTTGTTTTCCCTTATAAGCGAGTTTATGGCCGGCGTTCCTATCATTATCTCCGCGGAAAGAACCCTTCCGCCGCCTATTTTGGGCAGCAGTTTCTGAGTTACGACCCCCTGAAGCATCATACCGAGCTGAGTCCTGATCTGCTCCTGCATGTTTTCCGGGAAAGTGTCAATTATCCTTCCGATGGTCTGAGCGCAAGAGTTGGTGTGCAGCGTTGTCATGACCAAATGCCCCGTCTCGGCGGCCCTCAGCGCGAGCTCCATGGTGTCACGGTCCCTCATCTCCCCGACAAGTACTACATCCGGGTCCTGCCTTAAAGCAGCTCTCAGTGCGTCAGGGAAAGACCTGAAGTCAGTTCCGAGCTCTCTCTGGTTGACTATGGCTTTTTTTGATTTATGCAAAAACTCGATCGGGTCTTCAATAGTCAGTATGTGTACAGGCTTCTCGCTGTTTATTTTGTCCACCATAGTAGCGAGCGTCGTCGACTTTCCCGAACCTGTAGGTCCGGTCACAAGCACGATACCGTTGGGTTTATCGCAGAGCGTGGAGACAACTGAAGGAATACCTGCCTCATCGAATGATCTGATGTCATTCGGTATGGACCTGAATGCGATAGACATTGCCTCTCTCTGACTGTAAACGTTAACCCTGAATCTACCGAGGTTCCTTATGCCTGTAGAAAGGTCGACCTGAAGGTTTTTCTCAAACTCGTTCTTCTGATATTCGTTGAGCACGCTGTAAGCGATCTCCTTAGTTTCCTTGGGCATCAGAACGGGCCTGTTCAGTCTGACAAGGTCTCCGTCTATCCTGATTATCGGCGGGCTTCCTGCACATATATGCAGGTCGGATGCTCCTTCCTGAACTGTTATTTCGAGTAGTTCAACAATGTCTGCCATATTATCTCCAGTTTATGATCAATTTATATCCGAACGATCTTCGATTCCTCAACAGTCTAAAAAAATACATTTTATTATACCCAATGTCAAGAAAATAAAACACTCTGTAAATCCTCTAAATTTCACCTCGGCGATATTGCAATTTAACAACTTTTATCGGCTTATGCAAAAAAGAATAAATAAAAAAGGAGGCCTGAACCTCCTTTTTATCAATCGCTCTTGAAATTATTTTTTTGCTTTTTTCTTAGAAGAATCTTTTCCCAGATTATGTTTTTTTACAAAATCTTTTAAAATTTCATCGAGAGTAGGAGTTCCGATCTCCTGTAATTCGTAACCCACTTTAACGCATGGCTTGTTGATCTTGACAAAACGCTGCAGGTCGATCGGTGTAGCAATAACAACTGCATCACACGGAGTCTTTGCGATAGTTTTTTCGAGATCTTTTACCTGCTTGTCGCCGTAGCCCATAGCGGGAAGAAGAGTTCCGATGTTCGGATAGTTCTTGAATGTTGTTGTGATGTCGCCTACAGTATAAGGTCTCGGGTCAACAAGTTCTGCCGCACCGAATTTCATTGCCGCTACTGTTCCTGCTCCGATCTTCATTTCGCCGTGAGTGAGCGTCGGTCCGTCTTCGATCACAAGTACTTTTTTACCTTTTATCAGCTGCGGTTTGTCAACTGACAGTATCGAAGCTGCGTCAACTATAGTAGCCTTTGGATTTATACTGGCCAGATTAGCTCTGACTTTGTTGATATTTTCCAGTGAAGCTGAATCGATCTTATTGATCACGATAACGTCTGCCATACGGGCAACAACTTCGCCGGGATAATAGCTGACTTCCGCGCCTGGACGAAGAGGATCTGCAACGCCGATGAAAAGATCGGATTTGTAGAACGGGAAGTCGTTATTCCCGCCGTCCCATAAGATCACATCGCATCCGTCAGGATCTTTTTCGGCTGCGCGAAGAATTTTTTCATAGTCAACACCTGCATAAATTACGTTTCTTTTTGAAACGACATGCGGTTCGTACTCTTCCATTTCCTCGATAGTGCAGTTATTCTTTTTCAGATCCGCAACGGTAGCAAAACGCTGGCATACCTGCTTATTCATGTCCTGATCGTAAGGCATAGGGTGACGAACCGCTACAACTCTTAATCCCATCCCTGTCAACACTTCGATTATCCTTCTTGATGTCTGGGATTTTCCGCAGCCGGTACGGGTAGCTCCAACAGCAATAACGGGCTTTGTCGATTTGAGCATAGTATCTTTTGGTCCCATCAGTGTAAAGTTAGCTCCGGCCGCATTAACGATCGCGCTCACTCTCATAACATATTCATAAGGTTTGTCGCTGTACGCGAAGATGCACTCGTCAACTTTAAGTTTCTTTATAAGTTCGGGCAGCTGGCTTTCGGGATATATCTGAATTCCCTTCGGATAAAGCTCTTTTCCTGCTATTTCTTTAGGATAAATCCTGGTGTCGATACCGGGGATCTGTTCAGCCGTGAAAGCTACAACATTGTAGTCTTTGTTACCCCTGAAGTAGGTGTTGAAATTGTGGAAGTCTCTTCCGGCTGCGCCGATGATGATCACATTCTTTTTTGCCATTTTGTCTCCTTTTTATTTACAAATAATGTTTATTTTTCTATTTTAGCCTTGAACACACGCCTTTTCAAGGAACCAAAATATAAGAGTTTAAATTCTAAATGCAAGATTTTTTTTTAGCTTAAAAAATGTAATATTGACAATATCGGAACTATATAGTAAATTTATGCTTTTGCAGAAGGAGGAGGTTTATGGCAAAAGTAATCGCTCTTATAACCGCAGGAGGTTCCGGGTCAAGGATGGGCGCAGAAATAAAAAAACAGTATCTGGAAATAAATAATAAACCGATACTGGCCCATACTATCCACAGGTTCCAGATAACAGAAAAGGTCGATGAGATCGTTCTTACTCTGCCTGAAGAAGATATTCCGTCCGTGAAAAAAAATATTATAGAAAGATACAATTTCAGCAAGCTTAAACTTATATGTTCCGGGGGTTCTACCCGGCAGGATTCAGTTCTGAATGCGCTCAATTCGATTTCTGCGGAAGAAGACGATCTGATCCTGATCCACGATGCTGTCAGGCCTTTCATATCGCATGAGATTATCCTGAACTGCATAGCGTCACTCAAAGGCTCAGACTGTTCTGTAACCGCAATAAAACCTGTAAACACGATTAAGGAATTATCAGGACAGAGTGTAAGCGTCACACTCGACAGGGACAAACTGATCTCCGTTCAGACACCCCAGACTTTCAGGATCGGACTGATCAAAAAATGCCATGAAGAAGCAAAGGCTGATAATTTCTACGCGACTGACGATTCGGCACTGCTTGAAAAATACGGGGAAAAAATTCTGGGAAGAGCTCCTGTCATAAAAGTAGTTGAAGGCAGCTCTTTCAATATTAAAATAACAGATAAGAACGACCTGATCCTGGCTTCGGCGATATTCGATTCACTTTCGATCTGATCATCTGTAGTAATTTATTATCTCGTCCTTCCACTGCTTATAAGGTTTGTACCATTTTGCTGAGCTGTTAAGGCTGTCAATGTAAATTATTGAAACAGAATCGATCTCAACATATGCAAGAGTGTCGGGAAAATCCGCAGGAATAAACACGGCGAGATCAACGCTGTCCTGAGGCTCAAGCAGATTCAAAGAATACAGCAGACTGTCCTGATATCTGAACCAGAACCTGCTCCCGTCCCTTTTTACGGCAGTGATATTAGAATCATTCCCAAACAAATAATAATATACCCACGGCTTATCGTCGCCGGGTCTGTAATATAAAGCGTTAGCCGTATATGTTGTGTCTTCGATATGAATACTGTTCCTTGAAAGTGCCGCGGAATATTTAACTTTAACAAGAACTGCCGATGTGTCCGAATAAAATCGCTGATACTCGTTCCTGTTATTAAAATCTATCCTTAAATAATCGTCCTCCATTTCCGGCGTGCATGATATTAATATTGCCGTTATCACTGTAAGCAGTATCAGCAGTCTAATATTCATAATATTTCCCCCGTTCTTAATTTATATCTGTAAGTTTTAAAAATATTTCTCTGTCTTTTCTGATCTTTTCGGCGTTGCCGATCGCAGAAATTGTTGAATTCTTTAAAAATTCTCTGAAATATTCCGCAGACGAAACTACATCTTTCTGTTTTGTGTTCAGTATTCCGCAGACGATATTTTCCATATAGTCCTGATCGATACCCGTCATAAGATCCTCTCTGGATTTTTTTCCTCTTGCGTAAGGGGAAAGCAGCGGATCGAAGGCTGCGTATGCGCCGATCTTTATGCTCGTGAAGGAATCTTCGCTCATGCGGAATTTTGAAAGATGTTCCGGGATCTTTTTATAGACTTCGACGGTTTTTGCGACATTGGGATCTCTGTAGCTGGTCATTGAGAGGAAGCCGGAAAACTGATTGAAGTACATCCAGGCTCCGTAAGCCCCGCCCTTAAGTCTGATGCTCTCGAACAGGTAATCTGAAGAGAGGTAATTTTTTACTACTTCGAAAGATCCGTTATATTCATCTCCGGAGACAGGGTAATTTCCGCCCATTGAAACGAAAGCGACTTCAGAACTTGTTAAGAATGCCTCGTTAAAAGTGAAATCAGGATATTTCTTCATTGTTAATTCAGGTACAGGACTGTCTGACATCAGAGCTTTGACCTCCAGACAGAGTTCTTTCGCAGCCTTTATACCGTCGGCATCTGATACGACACCGAAGTGAATATTCTTAGAATTGAATATATGCGTCGAAAGCTGCTTAAGTTTGCCTATCGCCCCTTCAAGTTCAGAATCGATGTTATCATAAACTTTCTTGGTGGCGAAATATGAAGTG
>Ga0265294_10009513_pt1 | contig 11198 bp, 12 predicted proteins | sample MunlanPumphouse3_FD_192504 | JGI IMG/M metagenome (GOLD analysis project Ga0265294, IMG submission 192504) | Groundwater microbial communities from a municipal landfill in Southern Ontario, Canada - Pumphouse #3 | ecosystem: Environmental > Aquatic > Deep subsurface > Groundwater | place...
CATTTTCCTCCGGTTTTTGTAACTCCGGAGGCAGAGTCTGAAAAGCTTCAAGTAATCTCAACGCCAATGCAGTCTTGCCTCCGGGCACGCGTGGGGTTCAGCTGTTCTTGATCGGTTCAGGCGGACCCCGTGTGACATTTTTTCTGTGCCACATGCAGTAATATACCGGGTGTTATATATACGGCTTCTGGCCTGATCGTCTATATATCATGGAGGTCTCATTCGTCTTCGCAGATCCCCTGAACCTGAAATATGTGAATGTTTGGTTTTGGGGTTTTCCTGTCGCAAATGCTGTGAGATAATCGTTGTCGAGTGCGCAATATTTTCTGAGGGATGAAGGATCTGCTCAGAAATCCTGATATCTGGCGATTTATCCCTGACTGGCAGTACCTGGGCACGTACTTTGATGATGCTGACAGAACGATCGATGGGAGAATCAATATTGACATAAAAAATCCTGATGGCATAGCCACAGGAACATGGCATTATGAGGTCTATGGATATGAGGTGGAAGAAACTGAAGATTATTATATCTGATACCCATATGGTTCATCCATGCGGAGGATATCCACCCTTCTTCTATGTGTCCTTCTGCTCTCTCTGGGCACCGGGGTCCAGGTTGCAACAGCAGGGTATACTGTAGAACCCCACGTCTCTGACCAGGATCTTCTGGATAAAGGGCTTGTGGATTCTCAGGGTGCAGATGCGACCGTCACATTTATTGAACTCCCCCTCTGGATTCAGATCTTCTATATCTCAGGGATTCTGGCTGGATTTTTTGCAATCTTCAAAGGCATCCCCCTGGTGCTTGGCAGGATCAGAACATCCTCTGGAAATCAGAACAGGAATGCCATCTTCGAGTATATCTCCGGAAACCCGGGCTGTACCATAGCAGAGGCCTCAGAAGACATGGATATGAACAGGGGGACTCTGAAATATCATCTCAGAAAACTCAGTTCAGAGAGCAGAATCACGGTATTCAGAAAAGGAAAATTCACTCATCTGTTCAGGAACTCAGGGGCCTATGATCAGGATGAGAAGATGATTGCATCATATCTGAGAGATGAGACCAGCATGATGCTCCTGCTGAGTATTCTGGAGAATCCTGGAGTCACAAATCAGGAGCTTGCAGAGAGCTTCAGTCTTGACAAAAGCACCATCCACCGGTACCTTGAGAGATTCCGGAATTCTGATATTATCCTGTATGTTTCAGAGGGCAGATTCAGGAAATGTTTTGTGAATCCAGCCATGGAAAAAACTCTGCTGAAGTTCATGCCTCTGTAAGCACTGATCTCCAGAACTTTGCAGACGAACATGAAAATCCTATGGAAAATTATGCATTTACCCGGGTATTATCATGTTTTTAACTGATATGAAAAGTCAAGGTGTTAATATCATTTCAGGAGACGGATTGCAATGTTGGAATTATGGTTGTCGTACCAATATTCCATAATAACCTCCCTTCCAGTAGAATGTCTTTCTTGAATGTTCTTTCCGTATTTCGGACGCTTTTCTTTCACTTACTGTTATTAAATTAGCAAATTTTGTTTCATGATCACCAAAATTTTCATCTCCAATAGGGGTGACATTATGAAATAGCTCCCCTAACTCAGGATATTTCTGAAAATCGTCTTCTGAAATGCAGGTGATTGTCCGATTTTCCAGATCAATAGCCGAAGATTTTATTTCAATTAAATCAACAGGATTACTGTGATCAAAATAGGCAGAATAATTGATTATACCAATAAATGCCAGGGATATTGAGATCAGAGCAAATACTATTAAACAAAGGGTTTTTTTAATTTTCTTCATATCTTCTCCTTTTCAGACTAATGAACTGATATTTCCTTTTACTCTTTCAATAGCTCTTGCATTGTCATGAGTTGAATCACCATGGTAATCCATAGAAGAATATTCCCACGTATGAAAGTTGCTGCCATAATAACAACTATTCATGACAGTATATTTGGGAACTATCCCCTCAAACCAACAACATGCCTGATTGTATCCTCCAGTATTTTCATGGTTCGCATCGAAGATATGCCCAATTTCATGAGTTATGCAAAATACCCTTGCATGGAAAGAGCCGTCGTATAAATCGGTAGTATCGGAATCGGCTACCATTTGTGACCAGGCATACCGGCAGTAGTCATGCCAATAGGGATAATCAGGATTATCATAGCATGAATATCCCCAGGAGTTACCTTGTTCTGGTCCTGTTTTATCATTCCCTCCAAGATATATGGCAATATCTGCGTTTTTTCCATCCAGATATGAAGGATTGAATGTATCATAAAATAAATTCAATGGGTCAGAAAATTTCTGATTAAGATCTCCAGATAGATCCCCGCTTTTAGATGAATCATACTCTGCAATATTCAGGTATACCAGTATGTCAGATCTCCTATACTGATACACTGTCTGAGCCATGCACTGTTGTGCGGTTGAAACCCAGTTAGATTCAAGGGCAATGAACTCATCGTCCGTTGCTACAAGAATAGATACAGCCACCCAGCCTTTAGTTGATTTTGTTGATTCTGAAACAACTGCTGGAAAATCTATTCCAGACAAATTGATCTCTGGAAGTAATGGTTCATCCGAATCGATTTTAAATGGTTTCTCCGGCTGTTTCATATCTTTTGAAGAGTATACAACGTGCAAAGGCATTGCGGTTTTCAGTGAATTATCTCTGTTTTGAACTGGTGATATGAATAAGAACTCATCCTGAAGCTGAATTGACCCATGAACAAGATTTTTGTCAAATGTGAATATTGCTACAGAATTATCGAGTCCGTCAATACTTCCCGAATAAGAATCAATCCCATCATCGATATCTTCGAAATCCATCCTTTCAAGATTCATATCATATTCTTTACCATATATTGTCACCTTCAACGAGTTTTTTTGATCCGTTTTCAGATTTGTTTCACTGAATTGCACAATATCATATCTTTCAACAGTTGATGGAATGTTTAGTGTTCCATATTCGTTTGACAATGATACCACAGTTTTACTTAATGGAGATACATTGGTTTTCAGATCATGAGTATAATCAGATATTTCAAAAATTGCTCCTGAATTAATTTGATTATCCATACTCTGAATATTCTCATCAGCACTCACCGCCGGCACCACCATCACACTCACCAGCAACAGTGCCAGGAGCATGGGAAGTGCCCACATTCTGATTTTTGTTTTCATACATTTTCCTCCGTTTTTTCAGGCTCCCTGAGGCAGAGTCTGAAAAGCTTCAGGTGATCTCAACGCCAGTGCAGTCCTGCCGGCACGCGTGGGGTTCAGCTGTTCTTGATCGGTTCAGGCGGATCCCGTGTGACATCTTTTCTGTGCCACATGCCAGACATTTAAATTATATTTATTAATTTATGGCCAGAATATCTATCCATTTAACTATTGCACAAATTATATGCCTGGCAACTCTGAATAAATATCAATGATCTGCGCCTGAACTTCACGCTCTTTATGGACAGAGATCCCAAGAGAATTGCAACTCTGGAAAATGAACGTAAACTCCTGCGGAACTCTGTCATCGATCGAGATCTCAAATCTGAATTCTCCTCCTTCATCGTTCTTGATTGACGATTTTTCGTGGCTGCCTGCCTCGAGCAAATGGATTTCCGAGCAGACAAGGGTGTTGTTGTGAGTGCCGTTTACGCTGAATACTGTTATGCTGACTCCATGCGATACATTGTCATAATTATATACTCCATATAATGGTGCTGGGTGATGAGAGTACTGATATTCTGTTCCGGCCCCACAGAGGATGACTATGCCGGCCATGATCCCCACAATCATACCGAGGGTCACAATCAATACCTCAAATCGCATCTCCCTTCACTCCCACCAGCATCACTGGTATCCGGCAATGTATCCCTTCATTTCGTTGATCCTCCGTGCATTGTCATGTGACGCATCTCCATTCTTGGTGTCACAAGAGTATTCAAGACGCATATCGTTCCCCATGAAATGGGACCAGAGTGCTGTATACCGGTCATAGGTGAACCATTCCTTCCAATGATAGGCTTTTGCATACGATGGATAGGGAGCCGTTGAATCCTCATGTCCGGCGCCGAAAAGATGTCCAATTTCATGTGCGGTGTTTATGTTTCTATGTGAGAATGTAGCCTGATAACTACCTGCTCCACTGCACATCTGAACATGTGCATAGCCATAATCGGAGTCAGGCATACATCGGAATGAACTACCTATAGTATCACCATCAAGATCTCTGCCGGTAAATAACACTGCTATATCACTGTTCGTACTGTCTCGAAATGCTGAATTTTCATTCTTAAACTCATATAGGAGATCCTCGGAATCGTATGATGACAGCGTTGAGCCCACATCACAGTAGGCACTTATCTGAAGTGATACATCGATGTCCGACGTGGAGAACGCCGTATTTACCTGAGCAATCATGTCTGTAATTTCTGAATTTGGACTTGGAAAGAGGTCTCTAAACTGCTGATCATGAGCCCCCATAAAGGTCACAGTTGTCGTAGAGGATATCACCGACTCTGGATCCATTATTTCATTTGATGGATGCACAATGGTTTCATTGCCTTCTAGCCTTGGGATTACTTCTATGCCAGATTCAAGTGGCTCCTTGATGTCGATTACACTATTGTCGTCATAGATCGCATGCACAATTCTCCGTTTTCCGCCTACCTCAACTGTTCCCACCTGATCAATAGTGTATGACATATTCCCCATCCTGATGGTTCCAAGAATCACCTGATTATCGACGGTAAAAAAGGCATAGCTCTCCGGTTCTCCAGCCACAGTCCCTTTATAGCACTGTATATAAGGTGGGTCAAGAGTGAATGTCCCTGATTCGTTAATCACGATATATTTAGCATCTTCAGCTACAGGAGCCGATACCGGTTCAAGTTCGAGCAGATACTCCTTTCCAAGGATATCCACTGCCGCCAGTTTATCAGAGTCAGCATCAGTAGCAAATAATGATGGGTTGACAGTCACGAGTTCGTAATTCTGAGCCAGCGGGAGATTTGTCAAGTGCATTTCATCTGCCCCTTTCGATAATTGAATGTTGTTGAAGTATCCCACTCCGTCTCCATAGTCATCCAAGGCGCTTACGGCGGGTACGGACAACAACACGCCCATGATCAGCATAAATGCGAAAAAAATCGCCGATCGCACACATTTCGCGTTTTTAAGTTTCATACATTTTCCTCCGGTTTTTGTAACGCCGGAGGCAGAGTCTGAAAAGCTTCAAGTAATCTCAACGCCAATGCAGCCTTGCCTCCGGGCACGCGTGGGGTTCAGCTGTTCTTGATCGGTTCAGGCGGACCCCGTGTGACATTTTTTCTTTGCCACATGCCAGACATTTAAATTATATTTATTAATGGTTTATGTCCACATCATCCAACTGTTCCTGCTCAGTTGGAAATAACTCCTCACAGGGCCTGTTTTATTGAAAAATTGCCAGATCCTCTATTTTTCAGACATCTCTCCTCAGGCCAGGGAGATTAAAATCATATTCCAGAACCCGACCTCCTGGTTCTCCTGATAATATCGATATCAGGAAGGCATTCAGGTCTGTTATTAAACAGATGCCATTCTCAGCATCTCATCCTCTCCCACCCTGCCGGTGATATGACATGAATACTCTTCTCTGGTCTCTCTGGCAACTGCTTTCAGGAGTTACCAGTCCAGTTGGGTGGGAATGGTGCTGGATAGGATTCATAGGCTGAACAGACCATACATGAATCATTGATCTGGACATAGATACTTGTACTCATCAGACGGTCATCAGGATCAGAATCCTCCAGATTAAACTCAATCTGTGTATAATTGTACATATTCGCTCCATGTTGCTGGATGAGATCCCTTGAGAATCCGATCCTGTTGACGCTCTTGTTCTGCAACAGTTCAGTAACCTCTGGATCATTGAGTGCCAGATCAAGTGCATCAAGTGAGGTGATCTCTGCTGGACATATATATGGGATCTCTTCTTCGCAGGGTTCATTTTGTATTGAAATGAAATATCCGACCCCTGTTCCTAAAAAAAAGGTTATTATCAGAGATATAGCAGTTATCTTTTTCAGTGCATCCATGACTTCACCTGATATGCCTCTGACCCGTATGGAACACTGTATTCCAGTTCAGGTGTTCCAGCTGGACATTCCGACGATAAATGCTTCTTAGTAGTATCTGGGAGATTATCATTCCACCATTGTGTGATGGAATTGTAACTGGTACATAAATATGAGCCACAGAAGTATGACTCAGATACAGGAGTAAATGAATTTCCATTTAAAGCAAAGTACTCATGATTTTCGTCTATATCCCCATAACAAAAAGGCGAATACCCTGTTCTAATGACTTTTCCCTCCCAGAACATCATATATGGGTATCCTTCGGGTTTTTTTGACGAACTGATATAGATCTCAAAGCTATAATCATTTGATCCACTGGAAAATGTTTGATGGGTTACATACTTTTCATCTCCTGGTAAAGTACTATCATAGGTGTAAACTGAATATTCCGAAGAATTGCCTCCAAAGGCCGGAGATAATTTTGCCACCCCCACCTCTATCCAGGTATCAATTCCGTTGATTTTTTTTCCTATATGGGATGTGAAATACTGACATGCTGTTCCGCTGGAAGATACTTCCAGATTCCCAGGATGATTATAACCAGTGATCCCATTATAATGATACTCATCTATTCTAATTCCTGAATCCATCTGTGAAGTTGTAGATCGTGATGAACTGTCTAAATTAATACTTTTTCCAATAGATCGATATTGGTGCATCTGGTTAAGTATTTTTGAAATTTTTTTGCTCTTAACTTCATCCATTCCATCAAGATATGTCACTGCAGGCATTTTTTTGATCATTTGAGAAATTTCTCTGTCACTTAATCTATTTCCTTCATCATCAAAATGGCAAGGACTTCTCTCTAATTCTACATTTATTCCTACACAGTCACTTTTGGATGAATCTATGTCATTTAAGTTGTTCTCATCAGCACTGACTGCCGGAACAAAGATTGCCCCGATAAATACAAATGCTATCAGCAGGCTCAAAGCCAGCATTCTGATTTTTGTTTTCATACATTTTCCTCCGGTTTTTGTAACTCCGGAGGCATAGTCTGAAAAGCTTCAAGTAATCTCAACGCCAATGCAGTCTTGCCAGAAAGCGTGGGGTTCAGGTGTTTTTGTCCCAGACAGAATAAATCCTGTCTTACTGTATGGAACAAATGCTGCATCTGCGTAAATATCGCCCCAAGTATTTGCTGTATTGGTTCTGTAGCTCGTGCTTACTGTTGGTTGATATATGGTAGCACTTGTACTTTCAACAAAGTGTTCAGAAACAACAAATCCATTGTCCCAGTATATGTGCCCCCATTTTTTTGAACGAGCATTTGGATCCCTCCAATTCCCGGACGGAAATTGTCTGATCCTGAAACGTCCCCTTTAACCTGGGATGAATACTTCACAACAATGGGAAGATCTTTTATCCCTTCCTCTTCAGCACTTGAATAAAATATATTACAGATTTCATTCAGGATTATGGGATCAGCTGTTATATTTTCATACCAGCCCACTTCTATCGATCCAAGGTAATTAAGTCCATAACCTATTAATGGTCCATCATTTAATGTTATATATTTTTTAAGATCTGATCTGGAATCTGAGATTACATTTCTGAGTTTTTCATCCCAGATTATTTTATTTACTTCCTTAGTAAAATCAGGTACTGTACCTGATACGAGAATAATATCCCCTCCATTTGTTAGTACCCAGTCAGAATCATCTGAACTTATATATGCAAAAGTATTCCCGATTTCCTTTACTCTTTCTTCATCAGAATCAAGAATTCTGATCTCTTCAGCACTCTTCTTTTCGGATTTGTCTGTGTCACCATTCAGGGTTGATGCTGCCATTCTCAGCATCTCATCCTCTTCCACCACGCCTGTGATACAGTATGAATACTCTTCACTGCACCACCTGAGAGTGTTCTCTGTCTCTCCGAATGTGAGATTGCTAGGTGTGCCGTTGACCATCACCTCAGTGGCCTCTCCGGCAACTGCCTCCAGGCATGGCCTGCCTCTGAGGGGTGCCTGGGTGATATGGATCTCATCCCCGTCTTCATGGCCATAGATCAGGGATGTCCTGTTTTCTGGTCCGCCATAATGGAGTGCATACAAGAACAGATACCCATCAGGGAGATATGACGGGACAGGGAGATCCTCACCAAACCAATCTCGTGCCTGTTCAGGTGTTTCAGCAAATAAAGGAGTTATCTGGCCGGTCATTTCAGGAATTGGTTTCTGTTGGGCACCATTCGGCGGAATAAATGTGCAGATCTCATCTGAGATATCTGTGTTGGTCTGGATATCGATGTATTCAGCCTTTATAACAGGAATATCAGACTCATAAAAGAACTCAGTCTTTTTTAACATCCAGGAATTGCTGTCAATCCAGACACGGACCTGTGAGAAAAGAGCAGGAGAATACTTCAGTGGATCATCTGGTATAATCTCGAGAATATATGTCAAATCCCCATCGATAACTTCTTCTCCGATGCAGGATGCTTTGTTTTCCTCAAGGATCCTGCTTATGGTGGTCTGATAATCAAGCTCTGTAAATATCGTCTGTGCTGGATCACTTACTGTTGTGTGCTGATACTGATTCACTGACGGATAATACCACCACAGATTATTCCCGTCTGAAATTGCGAGTGTACCGGTTTCCTGTTTTGGTGACTCGAGATATTCAATCCTGTAACAATGGGGTTTTTTTACTGTTATCTTAATCTTCTGTATAACCGGAATCTCAATCATTAATCCGGTGGTTCTTGAAAGAACTGCTGAATAATCCCTGACATCCTCCTGATGCCCGATATACTGACTGGATATCTCATCAGCCGTCAGATTCTCTTTTTGAGTATCCATGCATCCTGCTATGCACCCTGCTGTCAGTGCAAGCATAACAATCAGTATGAGAGATCTATGAATCATCTTTCATCAACTCCACAGGGCCTGAGAATATTGCATTATCAGTTCTCCACACAATTCTGCTCTCTTTCCTTTGCCAGTGCCCTTGCCATGCCGAATACAAGCACTGATACCACCGCCACCTCAATACAGAGCCCGATGGTCACGCCGGCAATGAAGAATATACTATAACCTGTATATGTGGCAATCGCATCAAAGAATATTCCAAGCCCTGGCAGATAATCAGCAAAGACAGGGGCCGGTCCCCCTGGCCATGATTCAGGGTGTACAGACATGGCAAAGAGGAACGGGATCTGGAAGAGAGATGAGATCAGGATCGTGCCTGTCCTGATTCTGCCTGGCAACTGCTCCCTGAAGATCAGATGCGGCAGAAGCACAGCCATGGACGAGACTGTGAGAGTCGAGAACAGGATAATTGTGGTCATTGCCAGACCTGAGGGGCTTTCTGCATAAATACTTCCGGCAATACTGGTGATTATTGCTGCAATCAGAATTGTCAGGCAGATGAGTGGTTTATGCTTTTTTCCAATCCCTGTCAGCCTGTCAAGAAGAAAGGGATATATAATGATGAATATGAGTGCAAGCGGGAGAATGAATGGCCCGATAATACTATAATCTAACATATTACACCACCTGTGAGATGTTTGAGATCACCCTCAGGACTTCATTCAGTGCCATACAATGAAAATCCAGAAAGGAATTTAAACAATTTGGCGAGCTCATAATTATTATCACGACTCCACAGGCCATACAGAGCAGAGATAGAATCCGATCATCCTGGCGGAAATATCCTCCACACCCTATGATTCCTAAACCAATGCCGTCAATAATTCGAGCAGTTATAAAATCAGGATAAAATATCAATGTTATATGACCCAGGAGGATCGCATCAAACAACGGATAAAACCCAGCACGAATGATGAAAGGAACAATAAAATTGGTGTGGAGATTGGGGGTGGAAAGCCCAAAGTATGTGATTGGTATAGGGATGACAGTATTGAAAAATATGGCAAATCCGAGTATTATCCACAGAGGAATTGCCTCTGCTTGATCTGGAAATGCTGATGTCATAATACGCATAATTAATAAAGAAAATAAAAGGGCGGATCCGAATATTATTATATTACTTGGGTAAGGAAATGTGTCATTTTCTTCGACGGCGGGCATCTGCATCATAATAAAGCATCCAAAAAAGAAGGGTTAGTCCATATCAAAGATATAACCCCAACCATCGAAATAGCCGCTCCATGCATTCTCCATATTAATCCATGATATGGATGCATCGTTGGATAATTCATCGTACAGGTGATCCCTGCCAGAATCAAGTGAATCGGGATATAGATAATGATTGCGATCATCCCAGTCCCAGTATTCATAGTGACAATTACCATAACACCAGTCATCACCGATACTGGATGAGAGATGACCCTCTGTCATTACAAGATGGTAACGGTTGCCATAATAACTCCCATCTTCCAGCTGATGGTTGCCGTTTGGATTAGATCCAGGACTGTTTGTCCAGACCATGTTGTCAAGATTGGGTCCATGCAGACCCCATTCTGTCCAGCCGAGCGCACTGCCCCAGTTGCCTGTGTCTTTGAGGATCGATGCCATTTCATCAACATTTTTGTCAAAGAAAATCGCGTTAATCCCCCCATTATTTGAGGATGTGCTTGTCTGTGAATTGAAATATGGCCAGAGATACATATCATATGAACCAATATGCAATATGGAAGTACTTGATTTAGTTGATTTACTATTGGATGTCAGATATGCATTATCAATTATCTTCAAAGCTTTATCTCCGAACCGGTCATTTAGGAATTTAATATACTCTGCATTTTCCTTTTCGAATTCTTCTTTTGTCATCGGTTCATTATAGTTTTTAGAATCTATTGATAAAATGTCTGACTTTATGAGAGGAAGAGAGATATTTTCAATTTCCATAATATCTTTGAATTCATTTCCACTGTCACTAGCATATTTCGTTACCTCACTTTGTGCACTCACTGCCGGTACCACAACCACGCTCACCAGCAACAGTGCCAGGAGCATGGGAAGTGCCCACATTCTGATTTTTGTTTTCATACATTTTCCTCCGGTTTTTGTAACTCCGGAGGCAGAGTCTGAAAAGCTTCAAGTAATCTCAACGCCAATGCAGTCTTGCCTCCGGGCACGCGTGGGGTTCAGCTGTT
>Ga0265294_10009515_pt1 | contig 11196 bp, 12 predicted proteins | sample MunlanPumphouse3_FD_192504 | JGI IMG/M metagenome (GOLD analysis project Ga0265294, IMG submission 192504) | Groundwater microbial communities from a municipal landfill in Southern Ontario, Canada - Pumphouse #3 | ecosystem: Environmental > Aquatic > Deep subsurface > Groundwater | place...
CACTAAGTGTGGCAGTGTGGCAGGGGGACGTTTCGTTTGCCACATTTATTGGGGACATTCCCACGATTAGGGGACATTCCGCTGCAAGCGGTGTGTCCCCTTACTTTTGAAATGTGGCAAACGAAACGTCCCCCTGCCACATAAATTTACTAGTTTTCGTTACTGTTATCTTCGTCCAAAAATTTCAAATCATGCTGCTCAACATTTCCATCCGGACGAATAATTTCCAAAGTATAATCATTAACAAAGGCTGCCACACTCCCAACCACCCCGATTATAGTAAGAATGGGGCTGAGTAGAATAGCACCTACACCCAGCGCACCGATAGTAGCACTTATTTCCCAGACAACCTGATCTTTCTTTTTAATTCTGACCTTAGTAACATTACCTTTTTTGAGAATATCTTTAATGTATTCAATTAATTTCTGCCCTTTTTGCTCCAGCTTGTCATCCCAATTTTTATTGGGTTCCTCTAGGTTGATCAAAGCCCGCACCACATCTCCTTCTGCTTTTTGCAAGGCCTCTTGAGCATCTTTATACGTTACCCCTAACCTTTCTCTGATTATATCAATTTTTTCTAAGTCATCCATCAATAATACCTCCCTCTCTTTTATAATTATTCTATTTTCTCTTATCTTTATTCTACCCTTTTTTAAGGAAAAAATATCTTTATCCCCAGATATCTTTTAAAACCTGGCGGGATTTAAGCGGATAATCTAATTGATAGATTAAAAATTTCTCTAACACTCCATCTAAAATCCTTAATCCTGCTTTACTTACCTTTAACCTATTCAACTTACTTAATTCCATACGTTGTATTTGCTGCCAAGCCTTTAAAGCTTCTATAGAAAAGATCATTGCGTCTTCTTTATCACAAGCTGAACATAAAACCCCTCCTAAATGTACCGCGAAAAAAACCCTTTTCTCCATCTCCACAGGTTGCCCGCAGAATACGCATTTATCCAAAGAAGGCATATACCCCAGGGACGTAAGAAGCTTGATTTCTAATGCTCTCACCTGTAACTCCTGATGTTCTAAGGCTAAAAAGTGAAAACCGGCCAAAGCAAGAGTATATAATTCTTCATCATTTTGCTCCAGCGGCAAAAATGAATCCAGTAATTCACACCAATAACAGGCAACTGCCATTGCTTCCAGATCAGTTCCTACTATGGAAAAAGCCTCTAGGCACTCACTCTGGGTAACAATATCTAGATTTCTACCCTCATTTAAAAGCATCTCATTATGGGTAAAAAGCTGTACTCCACCACGCAAGCGGCTATTAGGTTTGCGAACTCCTTTGGCGATGGCACTAATTTTACCCTTTTTTTGAGTGAGTAAGGTTAGGAGACAATCCGTTTCTTGATATTTTCTGCTTCTTAGAACCAATGCCTTCGTTTTATACAGGCCCATAATCCTTCTCCTCAATTTATCTATTCCAACCGATTATCTATTTTCAATTTATATTATATATTTTCTATTAACAAGTAGCCAGAGCAAGATACTAGCTTTTAATTGTCATTAGTCTCTGGTACTCAGTAATGATTTTTCTGCCATTACTGGTGCCAAGTCGACTTGCTCCTGCCAATAATAATTCTTCTGCCTGTGTCCATGACCTGATCCCTCCGGAAGCTTTGACCTTGGCTCTATTGCCAACCGTTTTAACCATAAGTCTAACATCTTCAACCGTGGCTCCCCCTCCGTTAAAACCGGTGGAGGTTTTCACAAAATGTGCACCTGCTTTCACCGCCAGTTCACAAGCTAAGATCTTTTCCTCATCAGTTAGTAAGCCAGTTTCGATAATAACCTTAACAAGTTTCTTTTCCGAAAATGATTCCGCTACCTTTACGACCTGCTGAATATCTGCCAAAACCACGGCAGTTTTTCGATCCTTTAAGGCTCCCAGATTAATCACCATATCTACCTCGGCAGCACCTTCGCTAAAGGCTTTTTGAGCTTCCCAAGCTTTGAGTCCGGGAGTATTAGCACCCAGTGGAAAGCCAACTACCGTAGCGACTTCAACTGCTGATTCTTGCAATTGTTGGCGACAAAAAGAAACATAATACGGTAAGACGCATACTGCTTTAACGCCTAATTCCTTTGCCTCCCCACATAATTGCAGATAATCCTTTTCGGGAGCATCAGGTTTTAATAAGGTATGATCTATACTTTGTACTACGTCATTTAAACTAAACAAAGGTAAGCCTCCTCACGAGTTCTCATAACCTAAAACACGGATACTTTGCCTATTATTACGCCAATTAGCCTTGACCTTTACCCATAATTCTAAAAACACATGGTTCCCTAACAGCCCTTCTAACTCTATACGAGCCAAGGAACCTATCTTTTTTAACATCTCACCCTTTTTTCCAATGATAATGGCTTTTTGCGAATCGCGTTCCACATAAACGGTAGCACCAAGATAGAGAAGATTATCGGAGCGTTCTTCCATTAAATCAATGACTACGGCAACAGAATGGGGAATCTCCTCTCGGGTAGTCAAAAGGATCTTTTCTCTGATTAGTTCAGCTGCGATCATTCTTTCCGGTTGATCCGTAATGTCATCTTCCGGATAATACTGTGGACCTTCCGGCAATAAAGAGACAGTAGAATCCAACAGAGAAACTAAATTTTCACCCTTCAGAGCTGAAATGGGAATAATCCCCGCCCAGGAACCCTTTTGCTGATAAAAATCAATCAAGGGCAATAATTCCGGTTTGTTAATTTGATCAATTTTATTTAAAAGCAAAAAAATAGGTGTAGTAACTTTTTGCAGTTTTTCAATAATAAAGGCTTCGCCACCGCCAAAAGGAACTGTAGCATCAATCAGATAATAAATCACATCTACTTCCCGTAAAGTATCTAACGAGGTATTCACCATCACCTTGCCCAATTGATCTTGCGGTTTATGAATACCCGGGGTATCCAAGAAAACAACTTGGAAGTCTTCCTTAGTCAAAACTCCGGCTATTCTGTTACGGGTAGTCTGGGGCTTATCAGAGATTATCGCTATTTTTTGACCGATCAACTTATTAAGAAGAGTAGATTTACCGGCATTAGGTCTGCCAACTAAGGCTACAAATCCTGATTTAAATCCATCATTCATTAATTTTTTCCTCCTCGGTCTTTATTAAGCTAAAAGAATCAGGCAAAAGTTTTTCCAGAGTAGTATAGACAATCTTTCCCTCCAGGTTACTCATCAGCACGGTAAGTCCAGGGGAAAACTCCGCCAAAACCTGTCGACAGGCGCCGCAAGGAGAAGCTGGGATTTCGCTATCTGTAACAAGAGCTAAAGCTTGAAAATCAGTACAGCCTTGTGAGACGCCTTTAAAGACAGCAACCCTTTCTGCACATACGGTTAAGCAATAAGAAGCATTTTCCACGTTACAACCTGTATAAATTTCACCATTGATTCCCAAAAGAGCAGCTCCCACCCGAAAATGCGAATAAGGAGCATATGCAAGCTCCCGGGCTTGTTTGGCCGCTAGGATTAACTCTTCATGTTTAGCACTCTTCACTCTACATCACCTCAATAATCAATTCGCGTGCCACGAGTAACAACTGAAATCCAAGTGGGTCCTTCCAGCAGGGAAATCAGCTGACCCTGTTTATCAATAAACTGAGTAAACTCACCCGGTTTCTTCTGCCATTTACCCTGAATTACCTTGCCATCGCGGAAAACAAGGGCATCTCCTTCGCCATGCATGATTAACTGTAAATGACCATCCCCATCAGTAAAGCGATAAGGAACAATCTGAACAATGACATTGGCCATCATCAGTTGTTCTCCTAAATAGGTTAGATGAGGTTTATTATCTTCGAGATACCGCAGAAATACTCTTTGCTCCTCATCAAAGGAAAACCGCACGGCACTACTCTTATGCGTATAGAAAATGTTAATATTTTCAACTTGTTCTCCTTTAATCTTCTCATCTAAAGAAAGTACCGGTCTTTGAGGAGATAAGGAAGAAGGTTTAATATTCAAATTATTAATTGTATGTCTTAGGACATCCGAACTTGTAAAAAGATTATGGGGCTTATCACGATCCGGAATACGCCAAAATGATGAGACAACTTGTATTCCACCATTTATTTCATCAAAATGATCAAGGTTCTCTTTTTCTAAGATATTTAAGGCTTCCTCCGATCCTCCGGCATGAATCAAGATTCCCTTATATTCCTTAGCCAAATCTATGATATACGGTCTGGCACTACGAATCGGACCGATCAAATCCATATCATCCGTACTAATAATTGCCACAAAACGAGTCAAGCCGCCTTCCACCGGAAATTCTATGACAACGTCTGCTCTCTCTAAGCCTGCCTGAGGTCTGGCTTTTTCCGCATTATCAATAACAACAGCCAAGGCTCTTTGCCGGTTTTTGTCTTTCCAACCAGCAAAAGGATAAGACTTTTCTTCCTGTTCTATGGCCTGATCATCATTTTTTTCTTTGTTATAGGGCGCGTTTTCCCCCATAAAATATGGGCGAACCGCAAAAAGTGTGAATGAGCCTAATAATATACTAAGAATAAAGACCAACATACCCCATAGTATGTATTTCTTTTTCATTTACTTACTCCTCTACTTACTCCTCTGTTGACTTACTCCATTTTTCTTAACCTAAGCTTTTCCATCCGTCTGCCCACGATCTTCTCAACTATTATCTGGAGGTTTCCTATCTTTAATTCCTCTCCCTCATCAGGCAATCTGCCTAGATGATGAAAAACTATTCCGCTAATAGTATCGTACTCGTCATCTGGTAAATCAAGCTCTATTTCTTCATTAATCTCGTAGATGGAAGTCCGGGCATTAACCAGAAAAGAACCATCTTCTAATTCCTTGATCGGCAATTCCTCACGGTCATATTCATCCTGAATCTCTCCCACGATTTCCTCAATCAGGTCTTCAATTGTGGCCACTCCTGCCGTCCCGCCATATTCATCCAATACAATCGCCATATGTACTTTTTCTTTTCTTAATTCTGCAAATAAATCGCGAACTTTTTTACTTTCAGGCACATAATACGCCGGACGCATCATTTTCTTTAAGCTTACCTTTTCTTTAACCGGCTCGAAGAAGATTTTCAGTAAGTCCTTCGCATAGATGACTCCGACAATATTATCAATAGTCTGCTCGTAGATAGGAATACGGGAATGTCCCGCCTTTAAAACTAATTTGATGACCTCTTCTAAACTCTCCTCAACATCAACAGCATGGATATCGATCCTGGGAACCATTACTTCTCGTACCAAAGTATCATTAAATTCAAAAATACTATCAATCATCTCACGTTCGTCTTCGTCAATAAAACCTTCTTCTTCCCCAACATTGACCAGCATTCTTAATTCTTCTTCCGTGATAAATTGATTTTCCTTAACCGAACCATCCAGCATGTTTACCAATAAATTGGTAAAGGAATTAAAAACAAAAATCAGCGGCGCTAAAAGTTTGCCTAAAAAATTAATAAGGCCACTTATCTTCAAAGCAAAATTTTCAGGACGCCGAGCGACTAATGTCTTCGGGGTAATTTCCCCAAAAGTAAGGATCAGCACGGTCATTACCGCCGTAGCTATACCCGCTCCGGAACTACCAAAAAAAGCAATAGCTAAACTGGTGCCAATCGCAGTAGAAGCAATATTTACCACATTATTGCCGATAAGAATTGTGGAAATTGTTCGACCCGGCTGTTCTAACATCCGTCTCAATAATGTTGCCTGCTTACTTCCTTCTTCAGACAGGTGGCGTATTTTCACCTTGTTTAAGGAAAAAATAGAGGTTTCCGACGCCGAAAAAAAAGCCGAAAGAAGGAGTAAAACAAAAAGGGTTATAAACTGAATAAGATATGCTTGCGACAAAAGTTTCCCTCCTAAGTATTCCGGGGATATGGTAAGGAGTTAAGAATTTCTTCTTCCATTTTTCTCATTTCCTTAGTATCCTGTTCTGCCTGATGGTCATAACCTAACAGATGAAGCAGTCCATGTACAGTTAAAAAAGCCAGTTCTCGAAAAAAGCTATGACCATATTCCTCAGCCTGAGACTGAACTTTTTCCAGGGAAAGAACAATCTCCCCTAAAAGATGCAGCTGAACGTCCTTAACTGGCATAATGCTAACGCCCTCCACAGCATCATCAAAAGCAAAAGACAGGACATCCGTGGGTTCGTCTATCCCCCGATAATCTCTATTTAAATCTTTGATTAGCTCATTATCAACAAAAGTAATACTGACTTCTGTTTCTTCACCTAAAGTAAATCTCCGTTCTATTTCTTGGCCAACCAGGTTAATCACTTCTTTGTGTTGAGGAGTGATCATTATCTTTTTCTGTTTGTTTCCCCATACTATCCGCATCGTTAACAGTTCCTCCCTTCATCGCCTCTAAAACATTTTCCGGATACTCAATTCTATTATGAAAGATACCGCTTAAAATACGGGTAAAGGCACTTGCGATTAAATCAAGATCTTTAAATGTGAGCGGAGATTCTTCCAATTGTCCGTCTTGCAAACGTTCCTTAATAATTTTCCGTACAACTCCCTCTATTTTGCCACTACTAGGCACAGGCATGGAACGAACAGCCGCTTCTACACTGTCAGCCAGCATAATAATCGCAGCTTCTTTGGTCTGGGGCTTAGGGGCATTATACCGATATTCACTTTCTTTTATATTATCAGAGTTCCCCATTTCTAATGCTTTATGATAAAAATAAGTTACTAAACCCGTCCCGTGATGCTGGGCAATTAAATCAATGATGACAGGAGGAAGATTATATTGGCGGGCTATTTCTAGTCCATCTTTGGGATGTGAGGTAATGATTAAAGTACTTAAGGGGGGAGAAAGTTTTTCATGGGGATTATCTCCTCCCATTTGATTCTCCACGAAAAAATAAGGTCTTTTTAATTTGCCGACATCATGATAATACGCACCTACCCTGACCAACAAAGAATCGGCTCCCACAAGGTCTGCAGCTGCCTCTCCCATATTACCTACTAAAATACTATGGTGATAGGTACCGGGAGCTTCAATTATAAGCCTTTTTAAAAGCGGTTGGTTAGGATTAGAAAGTTCTAAAAGCCGGGAATTTGTGGTCACCTTAAAACCTGACTCCAAAAAGGGCAGGCTTCCATAAGCTAAAATAGAAGAAAAAATTCCGTTTATGATGCCAAAAGAACTACCGATCAAAAGAGTTTGCCATTGCTCATTATTCATCAGGCCTATCGATAAAATACAGACTACATCTGCTAAAGCTATAAACACCCCTGCTTTAACCCAGTCAAACCTCTGGTTAAATTTCCCTACACTATAAATCCCCACCAAACCACCGATAAAAGCGTTAATGACAAAAGCAAGTTCATTGCCCGTCAAGATCCCGATAAAAAAGCTTAAGATGATGGTGGCAAAGATAGCTATGGTTGTATCCAGAAGAATAGCTATCAGCATCGAACCTGTCGCTACGGGGATTAAGTACCCAATCATTTTGGCTATATCCGGATTAGAACTAATATTAATTGCGGAAATTACCTTGGCTATAAGTAAAACTATAAATACCAGTAACCCAAGTAAAACTAAATTGTTCTGTTTCTGATAGAAGTCCTTGCGGTAATATTTAACATAAAAATTTGTTAAAACAAAGACTAGTAAGATAAAGATGCCGATCCCAAACAAGGTTAGATAAGGAGTAACTGACCTTCTATAACCAAGTGCCTCTAATACTTCAATGTGTTCAGCAGTGACAACTTCTCCCTCACCAACAATCTTCTGACCCTTACGCACGGTTACCATAACTATTCCTTCATTTTGCGAGGCTTCCTGTTTTGCTCTAAGGGTTGCCGCTTCGTCCTTAAGATAATTAGCTTTAAATTCGACCTGATTAAATACAGCCTTTAAGAGATTTTTATATGGTACAGTAATATTCAATAAATCTATCTGGTTATAAAGCTTTTCTTTCCTTTCTTCAACCTCAAAATCTCTCACCCCAGTTTGCCAGTGTGTCGTTAAGAGACTTGCCGCTTCCTCATATAAAGAATCAAGAGTGTTTTTATCTAAAGAAACAATCGCCCGAACCGTACCTTCAGGAAGGACATATTCTTCCTGAAGAGTCTGCATCTTTTCTATATTGCTAAAATCTTCGCTATTTAAAAATATAATCAAATCATCAAAGGACTTTTTGAGATTATGTTCCATGGTTGCTAAGATACTACTGTCCAGAATATATACTTCCTCAATGCGCTCTTCCGCCAACTTTCGTCGTTCCGCTGTCTTTTCCGTATCTTCAAAAGTAATGGTCTCTGAGGCTTTTATCGTCGTAGGCGAAACCTGTCCCTCTTTAACAGGCAAATCATCCGGCAGAAAATGGGTGGCAAAAATTAAAAGAATGCCAATAAAAAATACGGTATACCAACCTATTTTTTTAATCCGTTGATTGTTCCAGGTTTTTCCCTTTTCTTTCAAAAACGGCACCTTGTTTTTTGAGGCAGCGATTTTAATCTCCTCCTTCTGGCCAAATCATTCAATTCCCTCGTCTTTTGCTTCTGATTTTAGTTGGTACTCTTCATAAGCTAAAACAATCCGCTGTACCACCGGATGCCTGATTACATCGGCCTGCGTCAAATACTGGAAACTTATTCCTTCTATCCCTTTTAAAATCTTCTGGACCACGACCAAACCGGATTTTGCTTCTTGGGGTAAATCAACTTGGGTGATATCACCGGTTACTACCGCTTTCGAACCAAAGCCAATGCGCGTTAAAAACATTTTCATTTGTTCCGGCGTAGTATTTTGAGCTTCATCCAGAATAATAAAGGAATCATCTAATGTTCTGCCCCGCATATAGGCAAGAGGCGCTACTTCGATAATGGATTTTTCCATATAACGGCGGGTTGTTTCTATCCCTAAGATATCATAAAGACCATCATAAAGAGGTCTTAAATAGGGATTAACCTTTTCTTGTAAATCGCCCGGCAAAAACCCAAGTTTTTCTCCAGCTTCTACAGCAGGGCGCGTTAAAACAATCCTGTTTACGTCTTTGTTTTTTAGGGCAGTAACGGCCATGACCACAGCCAAATAAGTTTTCCCTGTCCCAGCAGGACCAATCCCAAAAGTAATATCATTAGCTTTAATAGCTTGGACATATTGATATTGTCCTATCGTTTTAGGTTTGATTTGTTTTCCTCTTGCCGTAACCTGAATCACTTGATTCAAGGTCTCGGACAAGCGACTGCCATTTCCTGCTGTCACAGCCTGGATACAATAATTCAGATCGGAAATAGCAATATTATTACCCGCTCTGATTAACTCAATTAAACGGTGCAAAACTTCACTTACTAATTCTACTTCTTCTTCCTTCCCGGAAACCTGAATATTCCCTCCACGTGCAACTATTTTTGCCCCTAAATTATTTTCTAAAAACCTTAAGTTTTCATCCTGTAAACCATATAAGACTGCTGCTTCCTGATTATTTAAACTAAAATGCCCTTCTTTAATGGCAGACAAACTCTCAACCTCCTAATTATATACCTAATTATTATACATTATCTGGGGCACCTCTGTCCAATCAGCCACTCTGCCAAAAACATATTATTTCCATCTCTCCTCGCATCTTTTAACCGTCTCTCACCGGTCATATTTCTGATACATCCCAATATCTTCAATTGTTTCGAGTTGATATTTAACCGCGACAACACCTTTTTCCTCAACTGAGACCGGTTCATAATTCTGAGAAATAATCTGATAATCATCAGGCAATTGCGCCCACAAATATTCCTGAGTTCTCCTGGCTGCCTCCTGATATGCGCCTTCTATGCCCCAATCCCGAATCTCACAAGTTTGTTCCTTATAGACAATACTAATTATTTCGACAGGGCCTAAAAGATTCCTGCCCTTATACACGAAAAGGGGCTTTGACTGTCGAACTGTGCGATAATTACTGAAAGGGCTTTCCTCTGACCCTTTGAGATAGATCTCTTTACCCAGAACTTTTAAGACTACCACGCTACTCTCTGTTCCTGTTTCCCAAATCAATTTTTCCTGAAGTAAGCATTCTTTTATATTCTGGCGAAATACCTTTGCTCGAATCACACCTTTAGCTCTTACGATCTCCGGTTCCCCCGCCGGAATAATTTCCCCAGTCTCTGATACTATTATTTCCGGATAAACTATTCCTAAGATCAAAACTTGACCTTTTACCACCGTATCCCCTTCCTTGACCAGAGGTACTCCTTTCAGAACTAATAATTCTTCTATTTTTCCATTTTCACGGGCAAGCAAATTTCCGGGAATGTGCTCTTCATCATAAGAGCGAAAGGTTTTTTCGGCCACTTCAATGACTATTTTGGTTCCCTCTAGTTGAATCCCGACCCAGGATAGTTCCGGGATTTCGATCAATAGTTTTTCAGCCAGTCTGTTTTTCTGAAAGCTCGTTAAAGGAACTCCTTTTTTTAGTCCGTGCTCTTCCGCTTTACCTAAAATAATTTCCTGAGGCACCTGCTCATTACCTGTTACTTCTATAAACCAGACAAAAGAACTTAAAAAATACAAGGCAAGGCAAAAAAAGAAAGTACCAAAAACTAATACCTTTCTCCTTTTTGCCCGCATCAACATAAAGGGCAACCCTTTTTTCCTCATTATTTTAACCTTACAAGCAGAAGTTCTCACTAAGAGCCGTAGTGCCCTGTATCCTCCCAAACTGACCTTTAGTTGATAATGCTGATTATCTTTTAGCTTGATGTCCCAAATGGAAATTCCTCTGCTTAAAGCCATATTTAAAACCCGCTCCGGGTTCGTTCCTTTTAAAGAAATCTCCACATAACCCGATACTCCGGATGTCCATTTCATAAAATACCCCCTAACGGTGATACTTTAATTCTGATATATCGCCGTCCAGACAGATTTCGTCTCTGGAAATATTACATATGGCTAAATCTCTACCGTTCACTTCAATTTCACCTGCATTTACGGAAATACGAATTTTTCCGGTACTATATTCAATAATACCACGATGATTTTCGATCAATACCTGAAGATTACCGATCAAGGTGACTTTAGGTAAGTTATATACTATTTCTTTGGGCAGTTCTAAAAAACCAGTGATTTTATCATCCATCTTGATCCCCCTTACTTACCTAATAATTTATGCTCTTCTTTTTTAAAACAGAACTAATAAAAAGGTGGCAGGGGGACGTTTCGTTTGCCACATTAGCAAATAGG